>OKWK01000014.1_pt1 | contig 317552 bp, 274 predicted proteins | sample 1607181 | NCBI WGS metagenome assembly OKWK01 (sample SAMN07501053, study PRJEB24779) | human gut metagenome | isolation source: stool | host: human infant | place: USA: Pittsburgh, PA | reverse complement strand
ATGGACTTATGGTAATTCCTAATGTAATAGCCTTAATAGCTTTGGTTAAAATAGTAAAAGAATCCTTAAAGGATTATAATGAAAATTTTAAAATATAAATAATTGTGGTCATTGTACTAATAACTGAAGTATTTATATAAGAATATATTTAAATAAAAAATTTATATATAATAATAAAATGATGTATTACCGACATAACTTTATGTTAATAATACATCATTTGTATTTTTATACAGAACATAGTGTTGTTAACTTAATTTTTATTCTAACTTTTATTATTATACTTTATGTATCTTTGCATAATTTACATTTTAAACTTTTTTATGAATTATGAATAATTATAGTTATTATTAATTTGTGTTGTTTTAATTAAAATACCTAAATAAATTTTTCTAATAATGATGTTAAACATAAATTATATTTGTTTATTAATAAAATAATATTAATATTTATGAAATAACTATAATATAAAGAATATTATGATATAATATATAGAAAATATGGTAAAATAAGGTTTGTATAATATAAATATAATAATTTTTTCCTGGAGGGAAATAAAAGTATGAATAGATTTTCTAAGAACATAGATGTGTATATAATTCTTTTATTATTAAACTTTTTTTGTATGTGTAGTTTTATGTATTTTAATTTAGATAAAAATGTTATAGTGAATTTCATAATGTTAGGTTTAATGTTTATTGTATCAATAATATCTTATTTTAGAGGTATAGTAGAAGGTTTTTTATTTAGTGCAATTATTATATTTTTTTATGTTACTTATGTAATTTACAATAATATGATTTATAGAAATCCAGTTGAATTTATTACATATATTTGGATGGCAGATATACCTTTAAATGCTCTCATATTTGGAAAATTATCTGAAAATATAATTTCAATTCAAAATATAAATGAAAGATTGCAAAAGGAATATAAAGATTTAATAACCATTGATAAGACTACTGGTCTTTTTAATTTAAAAGGATTTTATAAAGATTTGGAAAGAGAGATGAGTAAATCTAAAAGACATAAATTAAGCTTATCTCTTATGATAGTAAAAATACAATATTATGATGAACTTAATGCTATTGTAGGAGAGAAGAAGATGGAAGATATTTTAAAAATTATAAGCAATACCATAACTTTAGAAATTAGGGGAGAAGATATTAGTTATAAATTAAATAAAGATACCCTTGCAGTTCTTATGCCTAGCACGGATATACAAGGAGCTGAGGTTGTAAAAAGTAGAATAAAGGAAAGTATAAGCAAAGAGAAATTAAAGATAAAACAAAAAGACAAGAATGTTAATCTTGATATAAAAATAGGAGTATTACAATATAAAAATAATATAAAAGAAGCCTTTGAGTTTAAAGAATTAGCAGAAAGAGAGTTAGAGTATGATGTATAAGAAAAGAGTTATTTATTTAATGGTTTGTGTTTTTTTTATTGTAAATACTAATTGTAAAGTCAAAGGGATAGACAATATTCCTAAAGAAAAAGTATTAATAGTTCATGATAACTTTAATTCTTTTTTGTATGACAATAATATAATATATTCTGTTAGAGAACTTTTAGGGGCTTTTAATGCAAAAGTAAAAATAATTGATTTAGATAATTACAAAGAAAAAGAAATATATAATTATGATTATGTATTTGTGATTGCTGTAGATGAAGAGGTAAATAAAAAATGCTTTTTTATAGAAGATTTAAAAAAGTATAACAAAAAAATATGTTGGATAGGAAAAGGTATAGATATATTCTTGCAAAATAATCCTAAATATAAAATGAAATATATTGGAACTAAAAGGGATATCACAGAAACTTATTATTCTAATAAAAAAAGTATGAATATTTCTAATATGGAAAAATTTTATTTAGAATCAAATAAATATTTTACAATTTTAAACCCTTATTCTACAGATACAAAAATATATGCTTATTTAAGTAATGGACAAGATTACTTTCCTTACATAATAAATGAAAAAAATTTATGGCATATAAGTGAAATAGATAATAATTCAATAATTTTTTATATTTTTTCAGATGTTTTAAATGACATATTTGAAGTGAATAAGTTTGAAAAAGAAAAAGTTTTTATAAGGATAGAAGATGTGAATCCCTTAATAGACATAGATAAACTTAAATCTATAGCGGATTTTTTGTACAGCGAAGATATACCTTTTATAATATCTCTTGTTCCTATTGTTATGGATAGTAAAACAGGATATACAACTGGTATTTCAGATAAAAAAGAATTTATTGAAACTATAAAATATATGCAGAAAAAAGGTGGATCGATAATACTTTACGGATATATAAATCAAAATAGCAAAAAAGAGAAAATAAAAGAGAGTTATAAGTTTAAAAATCAAAAAGTAAGCAATTCTTTAAATTTTGATATGCAAAAGTATGTGTATGATAAGGTTGGGAAAAATCTTGATGAATGTGTTAAAAATCATATATATCCATTAGGTTTTGGAGCAACTCACTATGATATGGATATAAGAGAATACAAAGAACTAAAAAAATATTTTTCTACCTATGTAGGACAATATCAAAATAATAATAAATTTATCTTTAATGCTTACCCTTATATATTAAAAGATACGGAAACTTTTAACATATTTATACCAGAAAATCTTGGAAATATAGAAAATAACGGTTCATTATGGCTTAGAGAAATACAAGAAAACTTTCGTAGGATATCTATAGTAAGAGGGTATACTGCTGGCGTATTTTTTAATCCTAATATGGATATAAATTATTTAAAAAATTTAGTTGATTATTTTAAAAGTCAGAACGTTAATTTTTTAGATTTAAAAGAAGAAGAAAATTGGGTCAAGTGGAATGACATAAAAGTTTCATCAAAGGATGGAATTTTTAATGTGAAATATAAAGAAACGGAAGAATTTAATAAAAAAAATTTTAAGAAAAAACAACTTATAGATAGAGTTAATTTTATAATCATAATAATAGTAACCGTATTTGTTACTATATTCTTTTTATCAAAGAAAAAAGATAGAAATAAGTTTTTAAAGTGATAAACATGGAAGAGTTAAATTTGGTAGATTATTTTTTTATTTATTCTTTAGTTTCAATATGGATGCTATTGCTTGTAAATATAATTTTATCTTTGGCTGGATATAAATATTACTTAAAAACTTTAAATAATAGTGAAATTAAAAAAATAAAAGATGAGGAATATCCTACTGTGTCTATTTTAGTACCTGCTCATAATGAGGAAAAAGTAATAGGAAGAACTGTAAAATCTATTTTGCTTTTAAATTATCCTAGAAATAAAATGGAACTTATTGTTATAAATGATAATTCATCAGATAATACTAAAAAAATATTAGAACAGATTCAAAAAGAATATGAATATTACAATTTTAAAATAATAAGTACGGATAATGTAACAGGAGGAAAAGGAAAATCTAATGCTTTAAATATAGGATATAAGCATTCTAGTGGAGATTTTATAGCTGTATATGATGCAGACAATACTCCAGATAAAAATGCACTAAAATATCTTATAGAAAATATAATTGAGGATAGAAGTTTGGGAGCGGTCATAGGGAAATTTAGAACTAGAAATAAAGAAAGAAATATGTTAACTAGATTTATAAATATAGAAACTTTAAGTTTTCAATGGATGTGTCAAGCAGGAAGATGGAATTTACTAAATTTATGTACTATACCGGGAACTAACTTTGTAGTAAGAAAGGATGTAATAAAGAAACTCAATGGATGGGATCCAAAAGCTATAGCAGAAGATACAGAAATAAGTTTTAGAATATATGAACTAGGATATAAAATAAAATTTGTTCCAAATTCTGTGACTTGGGAACAAGAACCAGAAAATTTAAAGGTATGGTTTAAACAAAGGACTAGATGGGTTAAAGGTAATATTTATGTGCTTTTAAAATATTTTAAAAATATGTTCAAGAAAAGTAGAAGAAATATAATATTTGATATTTTCTATTTTTTTTCAGTATACTTTTTATTTTTATCTTCTGTATTAATATCTGATATTTTGTTTATTATGAGTGTTTTTTTTAATATAAATTTAAATGTTACTGGAAATTTTAATGTTTTGTGGATATTAGCTTATGTTCTTTTTGTTTTAGAAATAAGCTTGACTCTTACATTAGAAAAAGGGGAGAGTAATAGAAAGAACTTAATTTTTGTGTCTATTATGTATTTCACATATTGTCAAATGTGGATGGTAGTTGCTGTAAAAGGAATAATTCAATATATCCGTGATAAATTGCTTAAAAAGGAAGTTAAATGGTACAAGACAGAAAGATTTTAAAAGTAAATGGGGAAATATATATAGGATTAATAAAAAGTATTAATTAAAAAATATAAAAATATGAATTTATATAAATAAAAATATAAAAAGATGGGTAGGTGAAAACCTGATTAGCGTTTTATTAATATGATTCTAAAAATCAGGAATAAATTATGAAAAAGTTTTTAAGAACAATAATAATTATTATAATATTTTTCCTAGGAAATATTATAAGTGGACAAAATGTAATAGCAGCGTCAGATAAATCTAAAAATTTTAGAATAGAAAGAGACATTAACATGGAGGGTGTTTTTGGAAATAAGGTATTTTTCTTTAATATAGATAAAGAATGGAAAGTAGATAATATTTATTTAAATCTAATTTTTACAGAAAGTGAGCTTTTAGATAAGACTCAATCTTCATTAACAGTTTATATAAATAATTCTCCTGTATATTCTATGAAAGTTGGAGATAAAAAGAAATATAAAGAAAACAAAAAAATTAATATACCAAAGGATAAATTAATTAATGGATATAATGAAGTAAAAATTAAAATTTATAGTAGGATATCAGAAAAAACGTGTACAGATGATGTAAATAGTGGAAATTGGTTTATAATTCATAAGGAATCTTATGTGCATGTGGATTTTAAAGATAGAGAAGATACAAGAACTCTTAAAGAGTTTCCTTTTCCTTATTTAAAGAACAGTGATGAAGAGAGTGTAAGTAGTATGATTATAGTATCAGATAATTTTTCAAAAGGAGAAGTAACATCTGCTATGATGCTTTGTTCTAGCTTTGGCTCAAAAAAAAAATCTGACAATGTTAATATAAAAGTGTGTAAATTTTCAGATGCTAATCTAAAGAATAAATTAGATATAATTTTTATAGGTAACAAGAGTAATAGCCCTAAAGAGTTTTTATCTTTACTATCTAAAGAAGAAATAGATAGAATAGATGAAGATGCTATTATCAAAGAAGTTACTTCGCCTTATAATTCTAATAAAAAGTTATTATTATTAATATCCAATAACGAGAAAAATATTATAAAAGCTTCAAAATTGTTATGTAGCAAAGATTATATGAAACAAGTAGATAAAGATACTATAATTATTAATGATACTATGGATGTAGAAGATATAAAAGAAGAAAAATGGAATAAAATATTATTATCAGATTTAGGGTATGATAATGTAATTTTAAAAGGACCTTTTAAACAGGAAGCAATTTTTAATTTAAATATTCCTAAGGATAGATTTATAAAAGAAGGTTCAAAAATAGTTATAAATAATAGATATTCTAAAAACATAGATTTTGATAGGTCTCTTATAACAGTTTATATAAATGATACTCCTGTAGGTAGTAAAAAATTAAGTAGCAAAGATGCAGATAATGATAGTTTTGAAATAAGCATTCCAAAAGATATTAGGAATACTAGCAATTATGAAATAAAAGTAGTGTTTAATTTAGAAATTAAAGATTTATTTTGTACTTTTAGGGAAGAGGAGAATCCCTGGGCTTATATATTAAATAGTTCCTATATTTATACTCCTTATAAAGAGGGGCGAAATGCTGTATTTGAAAATTATCCTAATCCATTTATATCTAATGGGGGAATTAATAATTTAACATTAGTACTTTCAGATAATATTACGTCTAAAGAACTTGAGTTTGCAGGTAGTATAATGACGAATATAGGATGTGATTTAAATAATAATAAGGGTGAATTAAATGTAGTGTCAGCAAAAGATTTATCATCTAAATTAAAGAAAAATAATTTAATATTAATAGGAACACCAAGTACAAATTCTGCTATAAAAAAATTAAATAAAAATTTATATATTAAATTTAATAAAAACTTTACTGGCTTTCTATCTAATGAAAAAATGAAATTTTTTCAGGATTATGGTAGTAAATTGGCATCTATTCAACTTATAGAATCACCCTATAATGAAGATAATAATGCCATGATAGTAACATCAACCAACCCTAAAGATTTAGTTTTAGCACAAAAGTATTTAAGCGATATCTCTTTAGTAAAAAGTCTTAAAGGTAATGGTATAATTATAGATAGGAATAGAACAATTAAGTATTCATATTTTGGTGATAAATATGATAAAGAAAAACAAGAAGAACGTAATGTTAGTAAATTTAAAAATATGAGTTTAAACTCTAATATAAAAAATTTATTAATATTTTTTACATTTATAATGTTTATTTTAGTAGCAGGTTCTATATTATTTATAAGAAAATATAGAAGAAAGAATTATTAATATTAATTAAAAGTTAATAACTTTATTTGTATTTATAAAAAATAATTATTATAAACTAAAGATAAGGTAATTTAGGGGGAGGAGTATTGTGAAGAAGAATAAATTTGTAATAGGGATAATTATAGTATTTATTTTTATTTATTTATCAACTTTAAACCCAATTATTTATGGAGAAATAAATAAAATAAAGAATAAAATCTATGGAAAAACTTTAAATAATAAATTTGAAGTTAAAATAAAGTCTGGGAATTTGTCTACAGATTATAATATAGATCAAGTATTAAAGGATATAAATAAATTTGAATTAAATACAATAAATGTACCTGTAGTTATAAATATAAAAGATCTATCATCTAGTAACATGAGTGTGGATAAGGAAAGTGAAAAAAAGGCTATAGAATTAATAAAAAAATTAAGATGGAAAAAAATAAATATAATATTGGAGCCTTATCCTTGGATAGACAATGGAAGTCTTTATGAAACAGAATGGAATCCTAATGACAAAAAGCAGTTTTTTGAAAATTGGCGAAACAATGTAATTAAAGTTTTAATAGATAATATAGCAGTTCCTTACCATGTAGATGCTTTAAATGTGGCTTCTAATTTTGTATATATTGAAGATGAAGAAGAACAGTGGTGTAATACTATAGATTTTGCTAGAAAATATTATAAAGGGCTTATAACTTATAGAACTTGTTGGTGGTATACAGCTCATTGGGATGCTAAAACTAAAGAAGATTATGAGAAAAAATTAAATAATAAATTATTTTCTAAAATAGATTTTATATCTGTAGCAGCTTATTTTGAACTTATAGATAAAGATACTAATAGGGTAGAAGAACTTATAGAGGCTGTAAGTAATGTACCAAAACATGATAGAAAACAAAATATAAAAGAAGAATTATATAATTTTAATAAAAAGTGGAATAAACCTATTTTTTTTGGAGAGTTAGGTTTCCCACGAAAAAATAAGGCAGCCTCTGAACCTTGGAATCCGATACCATCCAATATTTCTAATAATAAAGAACAGGCTAGATGCTTTGAAGCTTATAGGAGAGTTTTTGAAAAGGAACCTTGGATTTTAGGGTTTTCTATTTTTGCTATAGGGGAGAATAGTGGGGATAAAAACTTTTATCCTTCAGAGGAAACTACAAAGGTAATCGAGAAATGGTATAGTAAATAGTGGGACTCTAAAAATGTTAAGATACACTGCCAAAATTTTTAATATTTATTAGTTAAGTAAAGTAATAAAACTATTGCTTATTATTTATATATGTGATATTGTTAGTTATGTTGTAAGTTTATTAACTTCAACAACTAAGGATTTAATGTGATAATAACATCTCCTCTTTTTAAGAAGTTATGTGAATCAGTTTTAAATCCTAATATTTAGAAGGAGGAATGTTAAAATGGCAGATAAGAACATAACATGTAAAGATTGTGGAAAGGAATTCGTTTTCACTGAAGGAGAACAAGAATTCTACAAAGAAAAAGGATTCGAAAATGAACCACAAAGATGCCCAGAATGCAGAAAAGCAAGAAAACAACAAAACAACAGAGGATTCAGAAGATAATTGAATTCGTAATTACACCTGTAAGAGATTACTCTTACAGGTTTTTTGTATAATTTTAAAGTTGGTATTATTTTGTAACTTAAGATAGATAAAATATTTATACTAAAGTGATTAATGTTCATAATACATATAAAAAATTAATGGGGAGGGTTATAGTATGAATGAACAAAAATATGAGAAAGTGGATAAAACAATAAACTTATTAAGAGCAAATTTGCTTAGTATTATTTTTTTAATTTTAGTGTTTGGTATAAATTATGGATTATATTATAAAATATGGGGAGAAAGTATAGGTTCAGTTATTAATGACACATATAGTTGTATCTTAATTATAATTTTTATAATAATACATGAGATTATTCATGGTATAGGTTTTTGTAGAGCAGATGGAGTTAATTGGAAGGATATAAAACTTGGGTTTAATATTAAAACTCTTACCCCTTATGCTCATTGTAAAATTTCTATATCTGCTAATATATATATATAATGGCTTTATTATTACCTAGTATAATGGTTGGACTTTTACCTACAATAATAGGATTAGTTCTTGGAATAAAAATGCTTGTTTTTGTTGGTAGTTTTTTGATTGTAGGTGGTACAGGCGATTTTATGATATATTGAGTAATTAGAAAATATGATGAAAAAACCTTAATTTATGATCATCCAGTAAAGGCAGGTTGTGAAGTTTATTTACCAAAAGAATAGTATAATAATTAAAATGGTGTCTTAAAATAGTTTTAATATAGAAAATATAGATATATACGTATATACGTAATAAACATATGAATTAGTTTACTACGTGTATTTTTTTACCCTATTTTTTAGTTAATTACTAAAAACTATTGAAAAACAATATCAATTGTGTTTAAATAGAGATACACCCCTGTGGTAGGGGGGTAAACATAAAATTATAGAAATAAATATAGTTTTTATTAAATTCTGAAACTAAATTAGGTTAAGTATATATGAAAAAACAGTTTTAAAAATCATTAAATTATTTAGTAAAATTAATATTTATATGATTAACAGAACTTTATATTATATAAGGAGGTATATGAAAGAATGAATGAAGAAAAAAAAGCAGCTATTCAAGCTTTAAAGACATCTAAAGGTCAGATAGAAGGAATAATAAAAATGATAGAAGAGGGTAGATATTGTATAGATATATCTAATCAAATCACAGCTGCTCAATCGCTATTAAAAAAATCTAATATGCTTATTTTAAAACAACATCTTAATCATTGTGTAAAACAAGCTTTTCTTCATGACAATGGAGAAGAAAAGGTAGATGAAATTATGGATACATTAACTAAATTGGTTGGTAAATAATAAATACATTTTTATAAATTTATTAAACGTTTAGTAATTTAATATAATAAAGGATTTTAAAAATCAGTTTAATATAAAGCAAATATGAATTTATATTAAAATGTTAGTCTAATATAAAAATTTAAAGGTGGTGTGCAAATGAAAAAGTTAAATTTTAATATAGAAGGAATGACTTGTGCAGCTTGCGCTAAAGCTGTGGAGCGAGTTTCTGAAAAATTAGAAGGTGTTATAGATGCTAATGTCAATATAGCAACAGAAAAGTTAAGTATAGTTTTTGATGATAAAAAGTGCAATATTTTAGCTATAGAAAAAGCTATAGAAAAGGCTGGATACAAAGCTTATTTAGATGGAGAACATATAATCTTAAATATAGAAGGAATGACTTGTGCAGCTTGTGCTAAGGCTGTAGAAAGAGTTTCAAAAAAGTTAGAAGGTGTTATAGATGCTAATGTTAATATAGCAACAGAAAAGCTTGATATTATTTTTGATAAATCAAAAGTAAGTTTAAATGATATAAAAGTTGCTATAGAAAAGGCAGGATATAAAGCTTTAGAAGAAAAAAATATAGAAGAAGAGAAAAAGGGAAAAGAAGATGCAATTAAATCTTTATGGAAAAGATTTATAATTTCTTTAATATTTGCAGTACCATTGATTACAATATCTATGGGAAGTATGATGGGATTAGAATTACCTAAGATTATTAATCCTATGCATAATCCTTTAAATTTTGGATTAATACAACTTATTTTAGTAATTCCAATTATATTGGTAGGAAATAAGTTTTTTAGGGTAGGTTTTAAATCTTTAGTTAAAGGAAGTCCTAATATGGATTCATTAATTTCTATAGGTACATCAGCAGCTGTAATATATGGTATTTTTGCTATATTACAAATATCTAAAGGTAATATGCATTATGCTCATGATTTATATTTTGAATCTGGAGCTACTATTTTAACTTTAATAACTTTAGGAAAATATTTAGAAGCTGTATCTAAAGGAAAAACCTCTGAAGCTATTAAAAAATTAATGGCATTAGCCCCTAAAAATGCAACAATAATAAAAGATAATAAGGAAATAATAATTCCTATAGAAGAAGTTAAAATAGATGATATAGTTTTGGTTAAACCAGGAGAAAAGCTACCTGTAGATGGAGAAATTATTGATGGTTCTACAGCTATAGATGAATCTATGCTTACAGGAGAAAGTTTGCCTGTAGAAAAACATATAGGAGATACAGTAGTGGCAGGAAGTATAAATAAACATGGAGTTATAAAATATAAAGCTACTAAAGTTGGTGCTGATACTACTTTATCACAAATTATAAAACTTGTAGAAGAAGCTCAGGGAAGCAAAGCTCCTATTGCAAGATTAGCGGATAAGATTTCTGCTTATTTTGTACCAACAGTAATAACTTTAGCTATAATTTCTTCTTTAGCTTGGTATATTAGTGGAGAATCATTAATATTTTCATTAACTATATTTATTTCTGTATTAGTAATAGCTTGTCCTTGTGCTTTAGGGTTAGCTACCCCAACAGCTATTATGGTGGGTACAGGAAAAGGTGCCGAAAATGGTGTGCTTATAAAAAGTGGAGGAGCATTAGAAACTGCTCATAAAGTTCAAAGTATTATATTTGATAAAACAGGAACTATTACAGAGGGAAAACCAAAGGTAACAGATATTTTAGTATCTGAAGGAATAGATAAAAAGTATCTGCTTCAAGTAGCGGCTACTGCAGAAAAAGGATCAGAACATCCTTTAGGGGAAGCTATAGTAAAAAAGGCAGAAGAAGAAAAACTAGAATTATTTGAAGGTAAGGATTTTAGAGCTATACCTGGTAAAGGTATAGAGGTTATTATAGAAAATAAAAAAGTGCTTCTTGGAAATTTAAAGCTTATGGAAGAATATAAAGTTGATATAAATGAGTTTATGGATAAATCTAATAAACTTTCAAAGGAAGGAAAAACTCCAATGTTTATATCTATAGAAAATAAAATTAAAGGAATAATAGCTGTAGCAGATACCCTTAAGGAAAATAGTAAAAAAGCCATAGAAGAGCTTCATAATATGGGAGTAGAAGTGGTTATGATAACTGGAGATAATAAGAATACCGCAGAGGCTATAGGAAAACAAGTGGGGATAGATAAGATTTTTTCAGAAGTTCTTCCTAAAGATAAAGCTAATTGGGTAAAAAAGCTTCAACAAGAAGAAAAAATTGTAGCTATGGTAGGAGACGGAATTAATGATGCTCCAGCTTTAGCTCAAGCAGATATAGGTATAGCAATAGGATCTGGAACAGATGTAGCTATAGAATCTGCAGATATTGTGCTTATAAAAAGTGATTTAATGGATGTACCAACAGCTCTTAAATTAAGCAGAGCTACAATAAAAAATATTAAAGAAAATTTATTTTGGGCCTTTGGATACAATACTTTGGGCATTCCAGTAGCCATGGGTATTTTACACATTTTTGGAGGACCGCTTTTAAATCCGATGATTGCAGCAGCGGCTATGAGTTTTAGTTCAGTTTCAGTGCTTTTAAATGCTTTAAGATTAAGAGGTTTTAAGGCTTAAATTAAATAAAATATAATAATAATTACTTGAAATTTATTTCAAAAAATTTCGCTTTGAAATAGATTTAGGTAAACAAAATTATATAAAATAAATTTTATAAAAATGGAGGAATTTTATTATGAAAATGAAAGTATCAATAGAAGGAATGAGTTGTATGCATTGTGTAAGTCATGTTGAGGAAGCACTTTCAGGGTTAAAGGGAATATCTAACATAAATGTTTCTTTAAAAGGAAAATTTGCAGAGTTTGATAGTACTGGTGAAGTTAGTGAAAATGATATAAAATCAGCTATAGAAGATTTTGGTTATGAATTTAAAGGAATAACAACAATTTAATATAAGATGTTATTTTGTAGTTTAGAAATTAGTGTGTCAAAACAGATTTGATTTTGGCACATTTTTTTTATTTTTTTATTAAAAATAATATAATCATTAACTAAAAATATAATTATATACTTTAAATTAAAATTATGATTTGCCATATTTTACGATAGATAATAAAATATATAGATAAATGTAATTTAAGGTTATTTATAGAAGATTTAATTTATATTAAGTAAAATTTATTATGTCCTTAAGTTTAAATTAATAAATTTAGCTTATACTTATTATTAGGTGGTGAAAATATGACAAAAATAGATAAAATAAATAAGGATATGATAAAAGGCCTTAGCAAGGATGAAATATTGTGTAGAATAAAGGATGGAAAAATTAATAGGTTGCCTAAAGTACCTTCACGAACCTTGGGACAAATAATTAAAGCAAATCTATTTACTAGTTATAATGCTTTAAATGCTATTTTAGCTATAATTGTTTTTATAGTTGGTTCACCCAAAAATGCTGTTTTTGCAGGGGTTATAATTACTAATACTATAATAGGAATGTTTCAAGAAATTAGAGCTAAGAGCATATTAGAAAGATTATCTGTTATAAATGAAAAATCTGTAGATGTTATAAGAGATGGAAAAGTTATTAATATAAATATAGAAGAAATTGTATTAGATGATATTATAGTTTTAAAATCAGGAGATCAAATATTAGTAGATTGTGAACTTCTCTCCAACAATGAAATAGAGGTAGATGAATCTTTAATTACAGGAGAATCAGATTCTATTTTAAAAAAGGAGAATGATGTACTTTTATCTGGAAGTTTTGTATCATCAGGTAATGCTTATGCAAAAGTAATTAATGTTGGGAAAAACACCTATGCATCAAAATTAGCAGAGGAAGCTAAGCAGTTTAAACTTATAAATTCAGAATTGCAAATATCTATAAATAAAATATTTAAAACAATAATGTGGCTTGCTATTCCAATAGGGTTATTGCTTACTTTTATCCAACTATTTTATGTTAAAAAAAGCTTGCAGGATGCACTTTTAGGTTCTATTTCAGGTATAGTAGGTATGGTGCCTGAAGGGTTGGTACTTCTTACTAGTGCTACTTTTGTGGTAGCTGTTATAAGACTTTCCAAATGGGACACACTTATTCAAGAACTACCGGCTACAGAGGTCTTGGCAAGAGTAGATGTTTTATGTTTAGATAAAACAGGAACTATAACTAAAGGTGATTTAAAAGTAACAGAAATACGATGTTTGAATAATGAAGATATAAAGTATGTAGATAAAATAATTGCTGCTATGGTTTATAGTTTTGAAAATGGAAATGCTACAGAAAAAGCATTGCTAGAAAAATATAAAGATAATCCTAATTTAAAAATTAAAAATAAAATACCTTTTTCATCAAGGAGAAAATGGTCAGCAGTAGAATTTGAAGAAGAAGGAGTTTTTATATTAGGAGCTCCAGAAATGATATTAAAAGATAAATATAAAAATATAGAAAATAAAATAGAAAAAGCGGCCGAAAAAGGAAAAAGAGTATTACTTTTAGCAAGTTATGAAGGAAAAGATTTTAATGAAGAGTTTAATGGAAATATTAAAGAGGTAGCTTTAATATTTATTGAGGACATAATAAGAGAAAATGCAGAGGAAATTATTAGTTATTTTAATAAAGAAAAAGTGGATCTTAAAATAATATCTGGGGACAATCCTATAACTGTATCTTCTATAGCTAAAAAAGTAGGTATAAAAAATGCAGAAAATTATATAGATGCTAGAGAATTGCCAGAAAATGAAGAAGAGTTAAGGAAGGTTGTTGATAAGATTTCTGTTTTTGGAAGAGTTTCTCCACATCAAAAAAAGAGCATAGTAAAGGCTCTTAAAAGTAATGGTCATACTGTAGCTATGACCGGTGATGGTGTAAATGATGTATTAGCATTAAAGGAATCAGATTGTGGTATTGCTATGGCTAGTGGCTCAGAAGCAACAAAAGCAGTAGCTCAATTAGTGCTTTTAAATTCAGATTTTTCAGCTATACCTCAGGTAGTTTTAGAAGGAAGAAAACTCATAAATAATTTGGAAAAGGTATCAGAATTATTTTTATCAAAAACAGTTTATTTTATAATTTTATCCATAATATTTGCGTTATTAGTAAAACCATTTCCAATAATACCAATACAGCTTACATTAGTAGGATCATTAAGCATAGGAATACCATCATTTTTTCTAGCTATATCACCTAATGAAGATGTAATAAAAGAAGATTTTCTGAAAAGAGTATTAGGAGTTTCCATACCTAATGGTATTTTAATAGGAATAAGTACAGCTTTAATGTTTTTGTTAGGAGATCATACAGGATTATCATTGAACCAATGTAGAACATTATCTTTAGTGACTTTTGGTAGTTTAAGTTTATTTATTTTACTTAAAGTATCTAGGCCATTAAATTTTTATAGAATTTTTATAGTTATTTCTATGACAACATTATTCATATTATCCTTTTTACTTCCTTTTACAAGAAGAATTTTTGTTATAGAATATTTTGGATCAGAATATATAGTGCCCATTATTGTTATATATTCTATAGTTATGATTTTAATGTTAATTATACCTAAAGTAAGTAAGATAATATCTAAAAAAATTAATTTAAAGAAAAATACTAATAAACTATAATAAAGACAAAGTGATTTACAAAATATATATTTTGTAAATTATTTATATGGATTAATAGGCTTTCTCAAAATATCTTTAATTTTAATACTGTAAATATTAATAATATGTTTATAATTAATTTATTATATTAAAATTAAAGTTAATTTTATTTTGAGGTGGCTTTTTTTCGTTTCCATGTAAAAATTACTGTTAAAGTATTTTTAGATTATATTATAAATTTAAGTGTTTTATAAAAATAATTTTAAATATTCATTTTATTTTTATTATTTGTAGAATATAAATATTATTTAATAATAAAACGAAATAATATATTCACTTTTATGGTTAATATGATAAAATGATAATATATTTTATTTAAGAAGGAGGGAATTATTTATGCTTAAAGAGTTTATATCTTATTATAAACCACATAAAAAGTTATTTATTTTAGATATGATAGCAGCTTTTATTGTAGCTTTATGTGATTTGTTTTATCCGATGATAACTAGACAAATCATAAATGATATTATTCCCAATGGTAAGATTAGATTACTTTTCTTTTGGGCAATATCTTTATTAATTATATATATAATGAAATATTTTTTAAATCATTTTATTCAATATTGGGGACATATGGTAGGGGTCAGAATGCAAGCAGATATGAGGAAAAAGGTCTTTAATCATCTTCAAACTTTACCATTTAAATATTTTGATGAAAATAAAACAGGTGTAATAATGTCCAGAATAATAAATGATCTTATGGAAATATCAGAATTAGCACATCATGGTCCAGAGGATCTTTTTATTTCTATAATTATGTTAATAGGATCTTTTATAATATTATGTACTATAAATGTACCATTAACAATAATAAGTTTTGCATTTATACCTATTTTAGTATGGTTTTCTATGAAAAATAGACTCAAAATGGAAAAAGCTTTTATGGATAGCAGAGTAAAAATAGGAGATCTTAATGCAGAATTAGAAAATAGCATTGCGGGTATAAGAGTTTCTAAGGCATTTACTAACAGAAATTATGAAAATGAAAAATTTGATAAAGGTAACAAAAAATTTGTTAGTGCTAGACAAATGGCCTATAAATCTATGGCAGATTATTTTTCAGGAATGTATTTTTTTATAGATATATTAGATTTAATAGTACTTGTAGCTGGTGGTTATTTTGTATATAAAAAATTAATTAACTTTGGTGATTTGGTTGCATATCTGTTATTTATAAAGATGTTTATGACACCTATTAGAAAGCTTATATCTTTTGTAGAGCAGTATCAATCAGGAGTAACAGGTTTTCAAAGATATAGACAACTTTTAAAAGTGAAACCTGAAGTGGATAAAGAAGGGGTGAAAGATTTAAAAAATGTTAAAGGCTCAATAGAATTTAAAAATGTAAGTTTTAAATATGATGAAGACACTCATATATTAAATGGTTTAAGTTTTAAAATTAAAGAAGGAAAAACTTTAGCTTTAGTTGGTCCATCTGGTGGGGGAAAGACAACACTTTGCAATTTAATACCTAGATTCTATGATATAGATAATGGAGATATATTAATTGATAATCATAGTATATATGATGTAACAATAGGTTCTTTAAGAAAGAATATAGGAATTGTTCAGCAAGATGTATTTTTATTTACTGGAACTATAGCGGAAAATATATTGTATGGTAATCCAGAAGCTACTCATGAAGAAGTAGAAAAAGCAGCAAAATTAGCCAATATACATGAGTTTATAGAAGGTTTACCAGAAGGATATAATACATATGTAGGAGAAAGAGGAATAAAATTATCTGGAGGACAAAAACAAAGATTATCTATTGCAAGAGTATTTCTAAAAAATCCACCTATACTTATATTAGATGAAGCTACATCTGCATTAGATAATGCTACAGAATACTTAATACAAAAATCTTTAGAAAAGTTATCTAATGGAAGAACAACTATAGTGGTAGCACATAGATTATCTACTATAAAGAATGCAGATGAAATTATAGTTTTAACAGATAAGGGAATCGAAGAAAGGGGAACTCATGAGGAGTTATTATCTTTAGGCGGAATTTATAGTGAACTTAATAAAAATATTGAAAAGACTGAAGAATAGTTTTGAGATTTTATTATAAAAAATAAATTTTATATAAAAAGTTAGATAGATTACTGTATAAAAATGAAAGAACTCCAATTTTATTATTTAAAATAAATTATAAATAATAAAATTGGAGTTTTATTTTTAGAGTTATTTAAATAAGTTTGATTGATTAATATACAAATTATACCATATAATTATCCATAATATATATACAATTAACATCTTAAATGGTAAAATATATATAAAAGTATAAATATATACATAAATGAAAAAATATATGAATGATATTGTTGCATAATATAAAATATTTAATAATAAGGGGGTTAAGATGGTAGACAATGTAGAATTTAAAAATAAAAATAGTGAAGAATTTATTAAAATCTTGAATATTATAGTTAATTTACTTTTATATCAAGCAACATTTTATATGATTTTTGCTATTCTAGCGAATATTTTAGTATATATAGGAATAAATAAGGAATTTGCAAAGCCCTATAGCAAATTAGTAGGAGAAGTTTTATCTTATATTTTTTTTATTAAAAATTATAAAAAAAATAATAAATATAAATTGAAACTTAAAAATACTTTACGATTTAAAGGATATATTTTTATAGCCATGTTATTTATAGGATATATTTTGGTTTATGATAATACAATTAAAATAATTGTATTAAAAATTGTAAAAAATAGTATATTTTATGATATTATGGCTAGAGAAATGAAAAATCCTATAGTAGGATTTATTACAACAGTAATTATTGCACCTATTTTTGAAGAAATAATTTATAGAGGAATAATATTAGATGAATTATTAGATAACTACAACTATAAAAAAGCTATAATTATTTCTGCATTAGTATTTGCTATAGTTCACTTTAATTTTATTCAATTACCAGATGCTTTTATTGCAGGTATTATACTTGCAGCTGTTTATTGCGAAACTAAATCTTTAATACCTTGTATTGCAATTCATTTTTTTAATAATTTATTTTGTAATATAGCTAAATTTTGTCCTAGTATATGTAAATGTAAATTTAATATTATAAAATTAAGTATTGGTTTAGTAATTTTAATAACTTTAGCCTATATTTTTAACAATCATATCAATAAAAATGATTTTATATCACATAATAGTTAGTAATTTAAATAAAGCTTTTATATTTTAATAATTAATTAGAATATTTTGTAAACATAAATTATTAATTATAAGCTAATTATGTTATTATATATAATAGTAATGAGATAGGAGTGTGATATAAACATGAAAATAGCAATACCAACAAATGGAGAAATAATTAATCAACATTTTGGCAAAAGTAAAAGTTTTTCTATAGCAACAATAGAAGATAATAAAGTTGTGGATATCAAAAACGTATCAACAGAAAATTTACAACATAATCATAGTGGTCTGTCCAATTTATTAGTGAAAGAAAACGTTAAATTAGTTATAACAGGAGGCATTGGTCAAGGCGCTTATGATGCTTTGATTAATGGTGGATTAAAAGTTATAAGAGGAGCTAAAGGAACAATTCAAGATATATTGAACCAATATTTAAAGGGAGAACTTGAAGACAAGAAAGTAATTTGTAATCATTATGGTAAACATAACTAAACTCTATTTAAATTATATAAAATAGAAAAAAATAAAAAGTATTTTTAAAGAAGCTAAATATTTGCTCTTTAAAAATACTTTTTTATTTTTATATAATTAAAAATATAATAAATTTTAAAAAAAATGTATTATATTTTTACAAAATATCTGATATATTGAGTATAATAGAAAAATTTTATCATATAATTTATAATAAAATTTATTTTTAAAGCAAATGTTATTTAATTTAAATTACAAAAATTAATTTATAAAAGGAGAGTATTAATGAAAGATTATATTATAATGACAGATTCTTGTTGTGATTTACCAAGAGAATATATAAAAAAAAATTATATTCCTTATGTTTCATTAACTTATAATATATGTGGAAAAGAATATATAGATAATTTGGGTGAAAGTCTTCCATATAAAGAATTTTATGAAGCTATGACAAAGGGAGAAGTACCAAAAACATCCCAACCAAGTCCTGAAGTTTATTATAACATTTTTAAAGAATTTATAAATAAATATAAAGATATAGTATATGTATGTGTTTCTTCAGGATTAAGTGGAACATATAACAGTGCTAATATAGCTAAAAATATGATTTTAGACGAATTTAATGATGCAAGGATAGAAATAGTAGATGTATTAACAGCATCATTAGGACAAGGGCTTATGGTAATGAAATCTATAGAAATGAAAAAAAAGGGATTAACTATTGATGAAATTACTAATTATTTAAAAGAAAATAGATTAAATTTAAATAGTTATATGCTTGTAAACGATCTTATTCACCTTAAAAGAGGAGGTAGAGTTTCAACAACTGCAGCTATTATAGGTACAGTTCTTAACATTAAACCAATATTAACTTTAAATGATGAAGGAAAAGTTATAACTGTACGTAAGGCTAAAGGTAGAAAAGTTGCTATAAAAAAATTGACAGAAATAGTTACAGAAAGAATAAAAAATCCAGAACAAGAAATAGTAGCTATTTCTCATGGAGATGCAGAATTAGACGCAGAAAAATTAAAAAAGCATATACTAAGTGAAATAAATGTTAAAGATATAATAATAAATTATGTAGGTCCAGTAGTAGGAACATATGGAGGTCCAGGATCCCTTAATATATTTTTTATGAGTGATCACAGACAAAACCATATAATAGATATAAATTAATAATATAAGAAAATTATCACTTAAAAGTTAGTTTGTTTTCAGTATATTAAAAAGGAATATGTGTCTAGAAGTACAACTTAATTCGCTAAGATATTCTAAATTTGTTTTGGTAAAATATATTAAAAATGATAACTGACTATTGGTTAAAACAATCAGTTTTTTTCTAAAATATTTTAGAAAAACAAATAAAAATATCTTAGCTTTTTTAATGCCATTTACGTTGAATATTGTAATTTTTATATGTTTAAGCTAGCATAAATGTTTTAATTCTCACCCTTTAACGGATGTTAAGTTACAAGTTGGTTATATTTTCTATTTTTGACCTTTACCATCAATGTGTTTTATTTCAATTTTTATGACTTTAGTTTTATTATGGGCTTTTTCTATGTAATCCTTACCTTCTTTTATATAATCTTTTGAATATTTATTTATAAAAGCTAACAATGCTTCTTTCTTTTCATTTTCAAATACTTCATAAGCTTTACCAAATATTATAACGCTTTCATAATTTGTATCAAATTTTGAAGGAAGTAACTCTATATTATTTACAATAGAAAATGAAACTTTATTGTTTGCACTTATTGCTTGAATTTTCTGACCTTCTTTTGCACAATGAAAATAAATAGCTTCATTATTATAAACAAAATTTACGGGTACACCATAAGCATAACCATTATCTAGACAGATTGAAAGAGTTCCATAATTAGTTTTTTCTAATAAAGAAATAATATCTTTTTTATTTAATTTTTTTTCTTTTCTTCTCATTTCTTTAAACATATAAATTCCCTCCCTATTTAGAATAATATCTAATATTTTAACATTAAATTTTTATATATGAAAGTAATATTAAAGATTATGTCTTAGAATTAAAATTCATAATAATATATTTAATGATAATAAATAAAAAAATAAATAATTTTCTATTTAAGCTAAAAATAAATTATTTTATAATTATAAGATGTTAAAAATATTATTTTGTCTTGTATATAAGTTAATTTATAGTTTATTATAAATATATGATTCTAAAGTCTTAAAGATTGAGGAATATAATTAAATATAAGCAAAAGTTGGATTACTTTTTTACAATTTGCATTTTCTTTTGTAATCTATAGATTAATAATGAAATTTTTTAATTTTAACTATAATTTATTTAGTGATAAGTTTAATATAATTAAGTTATTTATATATTTAGGACTTTGGCTAATAATATATTTAATGATATGCTGTATTTTTTAAGGTGACTACAACAAAAAAAGATATCTAGACTTTTATTTAAAATTTTTATAAGAAGGAGATAAGTATGAAAAAAGATATGGAAAACTGTAATTTTTGTAAAATAATAAATAAGGAGAAAAAGGCTAATATAGTATACGAAAATGATTTAGTTTGTTGTTTTTTATCAGAAGAACCTATAAACGAGGGTCATATGTTAATAGTACCTAAAAAACACTGTTTAGATTTAGACCAAATAGATGATGAAATAGCTATAGAAATAATGAAAATATCTAAAATTATGGTAAGAGTATTAAAAGATACATATAAATTAGATGGATATAGTATAATGCAAAATGGTGGAACATTTAACAATGCTGGTCATTATCATATGCATCTGTTTCCAAGATATAAAGGCGATGGTTTTAGTTGGAGTTATGGAGAAGAGAATAGCAATACCCTTGAGATTGTGAGTAATAAAATACAACAACAATTAAAAGAATATATTGTAAAATAATATATGTCTATTATTAATTTAATGTATTATATATTAAATTAATTACAAAATAATTATAAAAAAATTGTTATATTTAATGGTATATATTAAAAAGCCTTATTTAGTTATAATATTACAACTAAATAAGGCTTTTATTTTATGTTTTTACATAAATCTTCCTGGAATTATAGCATCTATAATTCCAATAATTAATGCTGCAATTATAGCACCTACTATAGAAACTCTCATAGTTGGTACTAAGAATTGAGTTAAATATATTATTATAGCTGATATGACAAAGCCTTTTAGGCCTTTACCAAAAGGAGAGGCGTCTACTCCCATAAATTTTTCTACTGCATGGTCAATAGCGCTTATAATTACAGCAGCTAATAAAACTGCCCAGAATCCTGTTATAGAAAATCCAGGTGTTAAAAATGCAGTTATACTTAAAACAATCATAGATACTATTAGTCTTATAATGTATCCCCAGATACCATGAGTATTATTTTCTCTATTATTTTCATCCATTTTTTATACCTCCAATTTAAAGATATTAATATTTTTATTTTGTACATTATTCTTAAAAATATTATAAAAATTTAATATTTTTAAAAATAAATATTTTAATACAAAATTAAAATGTTAATAAATAACAATTAAGTGGATATAATATAAATAATAGTTTATAGAATTAAAAAAGTTAGTGAAAGGTATAAATATGAATATAATAGTTTTTATTTTTGGAATAATTATAGGAGGTTTTCTAAATTTATGCATTTATAAAATACCTAAAGGTGAATCTATAATTTATCCAAGTTTTTATTGTGAAAAATGTGGTGTAAGTATACAAGCAAGCAATTTAATTTCAGTAATAGGATATATATTTTTAAAAGGTAAATGTAAATGTTGTAAAAATAAAATATTTTTAAGAAATCTTTTGATAGAGTTATTAGTAGGTGTACTATTTATATATATATATAATATATTTGGGTTGAGTTTTAATTTTATAAAATATATTATATTTATTTCTTTTATAATTGTTATAGGATTTATTGATTTAGATACCACAAATGTTTATAGCAAAACCACTATTAGTGCTATGACTGTTGCAGTAATTTGTATATTAATTGAAAAATTTTATTTTGGTTATAATGTTAAAACGTATATTTATGCAGTATTATTATGTAGTATTATTATAGGAATTATAATTTTTACAACTAAAGGAATGGGAAATGGCGACTTAGATATTTATTTAGTAGTTTCTTTATTTTTAGGATTTAAAATTACTGCTATGACTATATTTTTGTCTTTTATTTTTGGTTCAATAATTGGAATTATACTTATAATTTTAAAAATAAAAAATAGAAAGGATTATATATCTTTTGGACCTTTTATAGCTGCAGCTTCTATAATTTGTATATTAATTGGAGATAAAATATTTTTACTATACATATCCTTTATATGATGATTATTTGTTCTAATACTCAAATTTTTTAGTGTAAAGAAAGTGTAATTGCTTTCTTAGAAATCTGTTTATTATGAATTATTTTTTTATATATTATATTATGTATTCTTTATAACAAACATATATTTAGTAAAATAAGTTAATATTTATTATATTATAGTTATAAAATGTATTGTGATTAATAAAACTTAATATAATTCGTATTAAATTTATTTAATTAATAGTATTTTAAATAAAAGAAAAGCTAAGCTATGATATAATTAAATTTATATTTTAATAATATATTCAATGGTAAATACTTAAATAAAACTAAGGAATATTGTAGGAGATGATGATGTGAACTTTATAGGGATATTAAAGGGAAATATTAAAAAATTAACTAAATCAGACATTAAAGTAATAGTTTTAACCATTATAGTTATAGTTGCTATGTTAATGCCTAGTTCTTATATAAGGAAAGAGGCTATACATGGAAAAATTATAGAAATAGAGAACAATGTAGAAGAAAAAAGACAACTATCAAGAAGTAAGGTAAAGGTAAGAATTTTAAATGGTGAATATAAAGGCAAAGTAATAGATATGGACAACTTAGTTAGTGATAAAACTTATCATGAGACCTATGCAAAAAAAGGAAATGAAGTATTAGTAAATATAGAGGAAGATAACAAGGGAAATATAAAAAAAGCATATATATATGAAATTGTAAGATACAAGTATTTAAAAGGAATAATTATATTGTTTTTAGTTTTATTAAGTTTTTTAGGTGGAATGCAAGGAGTGCGTTCAGTTTTAGCATTACTTATAACTACATATGCAGTAATTAAAATACTTATACCATTAATAATGGCAGGATTTAATCCAATATTAGTTTCTATAATTATATGTATAGGTGTTAGTATTTTAAATCTACTTATAATAAGTGGAAAAAATAAAAAAAGTTATTCTGCTATTATAGGGACTTTAGGCGGAGTTATGGTAGCAGGAGTTATAGCGCTTATAAGCAGTAATGTACTTCAAGTAATTGGTCTTACAGATGAAGAAGCTCAAATGCTTATATATATAACTGGAAATCAAAAATTTAATTTTAGTGGATTATTATTTTCAGGGATACTTATGGGAGCTTTAGGTGCAGTAATGGATATAAGTATGTCTATAGCATCATCTATGAAAGAAGTAAAAATAAATAATCCAGATATAACTAAAAGACAACTTGTAAAAGCGGGATTTAATGTAGGAAGGGATATAATGGGGACTATGGCAAATACGCTTATTTTAGCTTATGCAGGAGGAGCTATGTATACGTTGCTACTTATATCTTCCTATAAGTTACCCTTTGAAAGAATGTTAAATCAAGATGTAATGGCAGCAGAAATTATACAAGCTTTATGTGGAAGTATAGGGTTAATATTTACTATACCTATAACTACTTTTGCTGTAAGTTTGATAGGAGTAGATAAAGAGTAAATAATAGTTGCAAGGTTTTTTAAAAATCTATTTAAAGGAAAAACTATTGAAATTAATAAAAGACTAAAAATAAAGAATATATAAAGATGACCTCAGGCTATTGATAAACATATTTTGTCAACAGCCTTTTCTTTATTTAGATGAATTTAATTTTATTACAAAAAATTATCTAACTATAATATATAATAATACAATGGAGCATAAGTTTATTACTTATTAAAATAATTCTATGCTTTAGAAAATTGTTAAAGTAATTTTCAATCATTTTAATTATAAAATATATTGATTTGAGAAAAATATAGAGTCATATTAACAATATTATATATATAGAAGATTTATGGTTAAAATTAAAGATAATAATAGCATTATAGAAATAAATAAAAATATTTAGGGATTATGGAATTTATATAAATACATTTTACAAGAATTTGTATTATAATTATTGAGGATATGATGAAATATACAATATATTACTGCTTATTATAGTAGTGAATATAGAGTTAATTTAAGAAAAATTAAGATTATAAATTAACGTATTTTTAATCATGTTTTTATTATAATATCTCTAATTTGTGAAAGGACAGGTAAAAGAAAATGCATATTATAATTGTAGGAAATGGAAAGGTGGGGTACACTTTAGCAAAACATTTATGTCAAGAGGACAATGATGTGATTGTTATTGATAAAAATGCTGAAGCACTCCAAAAGGCTATGGATAGCCTTGATGTAATGTGTATTAGAGGCAATGGAACAAGGGTAAATGTGCTTAAGGAGGCTGAAGTTAGTAGTGCAGATGTAGTAATTGCAGTTACTAATAGTGATGAAAGGAATATGCTTTGTTGTTTAGCAGCTAAAAAATTTGGAGCAAAGCACACTATAGCAAGAATTAGGGACCCTGAGTATGCAGAAGAACTTACAATGCTAAAAAGAGAGCTAGAGATTGATATGATTATTAATCCAGAAAAAGAAGCAGCTCTTGAAATTGCACAGCTTATAAAATTTCCAACAGTATCTAGCGTAGAAAATTTTGCTCAAGGTAAAGTAGATTTAGTTAGCTTTAGATTAGGAGCGGAAGATTTTATAGCAGGAAAGTCTATTTCTGATATTGATTTTAAACAGTGCTCTGTATTATTTTGTGCTGTTGAAAGAAATGATAGAGTGTTTATGCCTACAGGAGATTTCGTACTTAAAAATAATGATAAGGTATATGTTATAGGAGATCACGGAAATATAACATTATTTTTAAAGTATTTAGGAAAACATAAAAATAAAATTAAAAATGTAATGATAGTAGGAGGAGGAAGAATAACCTATTATCTTACTAAATTGATTAATAAAGTTGGTGCAACAATAAAAATAGTAGAAAAAAGCTATGAGAAATGTAAATATTTAAACGAAACATTGCCAGAAGCCATTATTATAAATGGAGATGGTACAGAACAAGAACTTTTAGAATCAGAAAATTTAAAAGATGTAGATGCTTTTATAGCTTTGACAGATCGTGACGAAGAAAATATTGTAGCATCTTTATTTGCATTAAATGAAAAAGTACATAATGTTATAACAAAGGTAACAAGAGTGAATTATAATAATATAGTTAAAAATATTGGCGTTGAAAGAGTTATAAGTCCTAAAACTCTAACAGCTAATAAAATAATTACATATGTAAGAGGATTAAAAAATAAAAAAGGAAGCTTTATTGAAAATTTATATAAAATAGTAGGAGAACAGGCTGAAGCTGTAGAATTTGCAGCTAATAATACCACTAAATGTTTGAATATATCTTTAAAAGATATAAAGATAAAAAAGGGCGTATTAATTGCTGCTATAGTTAGGAATAAAGATATAATAATTCCTAATGGAGATGATTGTATAAAATCTGGGGATAGTGTAATTATCGTAACAGAAAGAAATAATATAATAGATATTAATAATATACTAGATGGAGGTAGTTTGAAATGAATTACCCAATAGTGTTTAAAGTATTAGGAGATGTAATAAAGTATGAAGCTTTAGTTATGTTATTTCCTCTTATAACATCTTTTTATTATGGAGGTAAAGATGCTAATAGTTTTATGATAACTATTGGAATAATGCTAATTATTGGTATTATAATGTCTAATATTAAACCTAAAAATAAAACTTTCTACGCTAAAGAAGGTTTTTTATCTGTTTCTATTTGTTGGATAGTTATATCCCTATTTGGAGCACTGCCTTTTTATATAAGTGGTGCTATACCGTCTTTTGTAGATTGTATATTTGAGACAGTATCAGGATTTACTACTACAGGGGCTACTATTTTAACAGAAGTAGAATCTTTACCTAAGGGAATATTATTTTGGAGAAGTTTTACACATTGGATAGGCGGTATGGGTATACTAATATTTACATTGGCATTAATGCCTTCAATAGGTGGAACTACAATACATCTTTTGAAGGCGGAAAGTCCAGGTCCTACTCCAGGAAAAATTGTTCCAAGAATAAAGCAGACAGCTAAAATAATGTATTTAATATATTTTGTTATGACTATAGTACAAATAATTTTACTGTTAATTGCCGGAATGCCTTTTTATGACACTTTAATACATGCTTTTGGAACGGCAGGTACAGGAGGCTTTTCCAGTATGAATAGAAGTGTAGGAGCATATAACAATGTATACATAGAAGTTATAATAACAGTATTTATGTTATTGTTTGGTATTAATTTTAATGTATATTTTCAATTAATAGCAGGCAATATTAAACAAGCATTTAAAAATGAAGAAGTTAGATATTATATAGGTATGGTATTAATTTCTATGATAATAATAGCTTTTAATATTAAAGGAATGTATGGCGGATCTTTAAAAGAAGGTTTTAGGCAATCTTCCTTCCAAGTAGCTTCTATTGTAACTACTACAGGTTATGCTACTACTAATTTTGATTTGTGGCCAACCCTTAGTAAATCAATATTAGCTTTATTAATGATTACAGGATGTTGTGCAGGTTCTACAGGTGGTGGAATTAAGACTGTTCGCATAGTACTTTTATTTAAAGCTATGAAAAGAGAAATAAATAGGATTATTCATCCTAGAATGGTTAATTCAGTAAAATTAGATGATAAGGTTGTAGATGATGAAATAATATCACAAGTTGGTTTGTTTGTATTTGCTTATGTTAGTATAATTATAATAGCAGTACTTTTAGTATCTATAGATGGGATGGATATGGAAACTACACTTTCATCAGTTCTTGCAACTATAGGAAACATAGGACCTGGATTTAAAGTGGTAGGACCTATAGGCAACTTTAGTAGTTACTCACCTTTTAGTAAAATAGTATTTTCATTTTGTATGTTAGCAGGAAGATTAGAAATATATCCAATATTAGTAATGTTGAAACCTTCAAAAATTGGGAAGTTATAATATATTAACTAACCTATTCAATAGGAAAATAAAAAATTATATAAATATATTTAATTAAAAAAATATATACAAAAATACACTTTGTAAATCATATTATTATGCTTACAAAGTGTATTTTTGTATGAAAATTAAATATTTTCTATTTTGATGTATGCTTTTGGATAATTAAGTTGTAATATTTTATATATAAGGAGAAGCAGATTTTTATCATTTAATTTTATGGTAACTTATTTGTAATAATACTTTTAAAAATAATATGAAATTTAAAAAATTAAAAGAATTAATAAAGAAAAATAGTTAAAAATTTAGGAATAATAAGGGTTGCTGATATAGTTAAAAATACATAAATTTGAAAGAGTTTATAATTATAATATAAAGAAATTATTATGATATAATAACTATTTTATAATTAGAAGATATTTGTTATAAAATTAATAAGTAAGAGAAAGCATGGAGGGAGGTAGTTTTTGTGTTGAATATAGATTTTAATCATAAACAACTACAAGTAATAAATACATTAGATAAAAATATACTTCTTTTATCTTCAGCAGGTACAGGTAAAACAAAAACATTAAGTAGTAGAATAGGAAATATAATAAGTAAAAATTTAGCTTCAGGAGAGGAAATACTTTGTTTAACTTTTACTAATAGAGCCTGCAGAGAAATGAAAGAAAAGATAATAGAAACTGTTGGAAAGGAAGGGTTAAAAGTTACTGTAAAAACTTTTCATAGTTTTTGTTTTGATATTATAAAAAAAGAGGCAAAAAAGAATACAGATATTTTTTTTGATTTTACTATATATGATGAGGAAGATACAAAAGAAATAATAAATGAGTTAAATCCTTATAAATTTAATGTTTCCTGTCTTCAAAGATTTATAAATATGGTAAAAGAAAAAAGTATAAATTATAAAGAAAGAGATTATAAAGATGTCATAGATTCTATGATACAATATAATGCTAATGTATTTAATGATGTATGTAAAAATGAAAAATATATGGTAGATAAGACATTGGTAGATTATTTAAATATATATGGATATTTGATTGTAGCAAGTTACGATAAGAAATTATATGAAAGACATGGGGTAGATTTTAATGATTTAATAATAAAGGTTTATGATTTATTTCAAAAGGACAATATAGCTACATATTGGCGAGAAAAATATAAGTTTATTCACATAGATGAAATGCAAGATACAAGTGAAATAGAATATAATATAGTTTCAAAATTGTTTAAAAATAATAATATAATGCTTAGTGGAGATTATTATCAAACCATATATGAATGGAGAGGATCTAATCCATCAATAATATTTGATAATTATAAAAAGGAGTTTAATCCTGAATTTATAGTTTTTGATAAAAATTATAGATCCTCAGAAATATTATTAAAAGCTTCTTATGGATTTTTGACTAATGCTTTTGGAGAAGGAGTAAACAAGATATATAAAGAGGGTATAAAACCTAAAGCTAATATAGAAGGGGAGATAATAGAATTTAAAAAAGCCTATGACCTTATGGCAGAAGCTGAGTTTATATTTAATAAAATAAAGTCTTTAAAAGTTGAAAACTTATCAAATATTGCTATTTTAACTAGAAACAATAGAATAAATATAGCTTTAAGTGAAAAGTTTAAAATATTAAATTCAAAACTACCTAAGGAAGAAAGAATCGGATTTCTTTTAGTAGATGAATTTAAATTTTTTAGAAGAGAAGAAATAAAAGATGTGTTAGCTTATTTAAAACTCATAGTAAATGATTTTGATAATAATAGTCTAAAAAGGATAGTAAAAAGGTTTGGAAAAGGAATAGGGGAAAAAACTATAGAAGATATAGAAAAAGAAGAAAATATAAAAATAGGTGTAAGACTTACAGATTTAATTCATAAAAATACTCAGGAATATGGAGATTATTATGAGCTTTTAATTAGAGAATTAGATAATGAAAATATAGTAGTATTTGATGTGGAAAGTACAGGAATTAATACCACAGAAGATGAAATAGTGCAAATTGCAGCTATTAAAATAAATAACAAAGGAGAAGTGATAGAAAGTTTTCAAAAGTTTTTAGTACCTAATAAACCTGTAGGAGATTCTTATTTAGTTCATGGTTTTAGTGATGAATTTTTAAAGAAAAATGGTGAAGATAAAAATACAGTTTTAAAAAATTTTTTAGAATTTATAGAGGATACAGTAGTAATTGGACATAATGTAACTTTTGATATAACTATATTAAATAGTGAGCTTGAGAGGTTAAACTTAAACAAATCAAATTTTAAGGCTTATTATGATACATTGGATATAGCTAGAAGGTTTTATCCTAATTTAGTCAACCATAAGTTGGAAACTTTGAGTCGTTTATTTAATACAGAAATCAAATCTAGCCATAATGCTATGGATGATATATTAGCTACAAAGGACGTTTTTATGGTTATGATAAAGGAAAAAGTTAAACCTACTATTATAAATAGAATGGCTGTATATAGTAAGTATATTAAAAAATTCAAACCTATATATGAAGAAATATCTAATTTAAAAAAATTAAGCTATATAAAAAATCCTAAAAATATAATAGGGGAAATAGTTAATAAAACAAAGATAAAATCAAAATATCAAAAGGAATATGTAAAGATGAACAACTTGAGAGAATTTTTTGTTATAGCTAAAGAAATAGAAAACAAAGAAATTTCGCCAAGGGATAATTTAATAGAACTTTTAAAGATAACTTCATTATCTAATAGTGAATTAGATAGAATGCTTGTAAAATATCCAAGAGTACCAATAATAACAATACATCAGTCAAAGGGAGCAGAATTTGATTATGTATTTTTAGCAGGTCTTCAAAATAATGTGTTTCCAAATTATATGGCAGTAAAAGAAGGAAATGAAATGGAGGAAAAAAGGTTATTTTATGTGGCTATGACTAGGGCTAAGAAAGCTTTATATTTAAGTTTTTCAGAGTATGAACACAATAAAAGAAAAGCTAAAAGTATGCTTGTAGATTTTATACCTGATGAATATTTGAAGTATATTTAAGAATAAAAATTACAAAATATATATAAATTTAAAACACATTAAGAAAAATATAATTAAAATATTTTTGCTTAATGTGTTTTTTATAGAATAATGCCAAAGGACATTATATTCCTCTATGAGGTTATTTTTATACATGAAAGACCTCCATAATTTTTATTTTTAATAAAAACTAGCTAGATTTTTGCATAATAGTTTATAAAATTACCTTTCTAAAAGAATATACAATAGTTATTTAAAATTATTCAGATAAACATTCACTTAAACATTCTTCTATAATATCTTCTGTTAAAAGTATTAAAGTTTCTTTAATCATTAAATTCACCTCCTTATTTAGTGCAAATGAAATTTTTAAAAAATACTTTTCTCCATTTAAATGTTGGAATGAATTGTCCATATACATATGATTATAAATTCATTGCTTCAACAAAATGGATACTCTCTAAAAGAGAGAAATTTTTAAAATAAAAAAATTATATATAAATACAAAAATGCATAAATATATAATCTTGTAAAAATATTATATTTTTGGTGAAAGAACATCCCACTAAAAGCATTTAATAACTTATTATAACATATGATTTCTTAAATGGCAATAGGAATTATAAAATATTATTGTATCCTATTGTCATTTAAGAAATTGTAAAATTTATGATTTTTTTATTTAATACCCCAAAAAATAAATATTAACACTGAGTTAAAGTAAATAAAAAGTTTTTACTTTTAGTCATATATAATTTAAATACCTAATTAAAATAATATTATTAGTAATAGAATTTTTATTTTTTTAGTTATGATATTATAAATATAAATTATTTACTTAATGGGTACTGTGTTATCGTATTATTCTCAAAGATTTTTTTAAATTTATATAAGAATAATAGAGCAATTACAAAAAATATAGCAATGATACTTTCTACTATAAATATATTTGGTATTATTTTCATTTGGTATAGTACAACAGGAGTATCTATGAATGCATGTATTAGTATTGTAATAAATAAATATAAATTTTTTCTGGATTTTATAGCATATAAAACTATCATAGTTAATGCTATTTGTATTCCAAAAGCAAATATTCTTTCTAGTATACCTAACATAATAGTACTTGAATTTGAATTAATTAATAATTCTTTTAATTGATTAAGTTGTGCAATTTGTGAAGTAGGTACTTTGGAACCTAATACGGTGTCAAATGAACCATTATTTATTAAATTACTATAAATAATATATTGTATATTTGTAATAGTGCCAATTAGTATAGCTTCTATACCGCCATGACCTATTCCATAAGCAATACCATCTTTCCATTGGTGATTATTTTTAAGAATTGTTTTAAAAGCAATAAATCTACCTATTTCTTCAAATATACCTGCTGCTAGCACCCCATATATAGAAAATAGTATAGGATTAGAAGCAAGATCTTTGATAATTACAATCATATGAAGTTGTTTTTCTAGTATTTGTGTAAATACAAAGAAAACTAACATACCTATAAAAAAAGGTTTTAAATTTATATTTTCTTTCTTCTTAAAATAGTAAAGAACAATTATAGGAAAAAGAAAGCATATAAATGCTGATATTTTCATAGATATTATAGTTGTAGAACTGACCATAAAATATACCTCCTAATTACATTAACTTATCTAGCTTATTAGCTATTAAATTTTTTATAATTTTTATATGAGCAGTAAGAATTATTCTGATTTTACAATTTTAGATTACTTAATTTAGCCAAAAAAGCTGATATTATAGCTACAATTATTAACAATATTGTAACTATATATATTGCTAATCCTAGAGGTCTACCTGCATTGATAGTCCAGCCTATACCAAATCTTTTTTCTATAAATAATGATGGATCTTCTTTGTTATAATATACCGTATTACCTAATATCCAATGATCATCATCGTCTTTATTTATAAAATCATTTTTATTTTCATTAGTATATTTCAATTTTAGTTTACTTCCACCTTGACCCACTTTTAATCCTAATACTATGGTTATGACTACTATTAGTAAAGTAAATATTAAACTAAAATATAGTAAAGTATTATTACTTATGCTTATAATATTCATAATTTGAAAATCTATTAAAGATAAAAGTATAGTCATTCCTATGGAGGTAAAGGTTATATAAATAGATGATATATGTCTAAATAGTTTATTTCTTATTTTTGATTCCTCGGGATTATAAGCATTTATTTGTTTTTTAGACCAGCCTATAATTTTATAGCATAAAAAGAATATGTTATTCATAAAAAGTTCAATTAGAGGCATTTGATATATTAAAAAAGTAGATTTATTTTCATATCTATTTATATTGCCATTAAAATCCCAATGGGTAGCTACTTTATTAGGCAAATTTGGATATGCTTTTATATTTATAAATATAGTAATTAAAATAATTAAAATATGAATTAAAAACCACCAAGGGCTAATCAAACTTTTATTAGGATTTTCAGAAGAAAATTCAGTATCTATAGCAATTACTTGTTTTTTGTTTTTAAACCAATTTTTGTTAGATTTTAATTTTTTTACATCATTATTGAATTTTAGATATATTAAAAAACTAATAAAAATATAAATAAATATAAATAATATAAATAGACCTATATTATTAGATTTATATACTATAAAGGAAAAAATAAAAATTATAGGTAAGCTTATTATAATATTCCATAATACAAAGCTTTTATAAATATTTTTAATTTCAATTTTTTCTGATTCATCCTCTGGAATTCTAACTCCTAAAAAGATATCTTTTCTTGTGGTTTTAGGAGTTACGATTTGAATAATTAGCACTAATAAATTATAAAAAACTAGGAACATAGATAAAAATAAATTTTCATTCATAAATATTCACATCCTTACTCATATTCTTCTAATATATCTTCACAAAATTTTAAAAAATCATTTTTAGAAAAACCTCTACAATGAGCATCAGCAATTATATATTTAAGTTCATCTTTAAGAGTAATTTTATATTCATCAGTTTTTTTGGGTAAATTATTATTTATAATTGTTCCAACTCTTCTATCTATAACTACATAACCTTCTGATTTTAAAATATTATAGGTTTTATTTACAGTATGAAGATTTATACCTATATCTTCAGCTAACTGCCGAACTGAGGGAAGTGGATCACCGGGAACTAAATCACCCTTAGCTATCCCTTCTATTATTTGTCTTTTTAATTGTTCATATATAGGAACTTGAGATTCGAAATCTATACACATAATCATTGTAATCACCACCTATTATATTAATTATATCCGTTATATATATTATATAACAGATGTTTCAAAAATAAAATAAAAAAATTTCATGAATAAGGTGGAAAATCATAAATTTTTTTATTTACTCAATTTGTTTTGAATATAGCCAAAAAATACTATAGATTTTTTTAAATATATAAGTTTTTGATGTATGTCTTTTTATAAATTAGTTATTTTAATTAGGTTAATTTGCATAAGTTTTGTATATATGGATAATTATAAATAGAAATTATATTAAGTAAATAAAAAAAAGTTTCTCTTATATGAATTTATAAAAAGTGAATTTAAATTAGGAAATAGTGAAGATTTATAAGAGAAACCTTTTAATGTTAGGTTGTTTTATGTATTTATAATTTTAAATATTATATATATATTTTTTATAATAATATTTTTAATTTTATATAGTGGCCTTTTAATAAAAATATTATTATTTAACATAAACCATGTTACCAATTCTAGCTGTTATAGGCTTGGACCATAACCATTTATTAGTAGCACTGTCATCAAAATAGTATAATGCACCTTTACTTGGATCAGATCCATATAAAGCTTCTTTAGCAGCTTTTTTTGATGTTTCTGTAGCAGGCTTATTTATCCACCCATTTTCTACCGGTGTAAATTGGTAGTATCCATCACTTTTTTGATAAATTACAGTTAAAATACTATTTGGAAATTCAGAACTTTTTATTCGGTTTATTACTACAGAAGCCACAGCTACTTGAGCATTATAAGGTTGATTTTGAGCTTCAGCTGTTATAAGTCTAGATAAAAGATCCAAATCTGATTCAGTATAATTTATTACAGGTTTTGCTGCTGAATTAGTAGTATTATTACCTATTCCAGGTAAATTTAAAACTTGTCCAGGATAAATTATATCATCCCATTTATTATTTGCTTTTCTTAAATTATATAAATCTATACCCTGTGCTTTAGAAATTAAAAATAAGCTATCTCCGCTTTTTACGGTATAAGTTTTACAAGGAATATCTAGAACTTGTCCAGGATAAATTGTAGATCCACTAAGATTATTATGTTTCATAATAGTATCTGAAGATATGTTAAATAATTTACCTATTTTGTATAAAGAATCTCCAGAAATTACTTTGTAATCTCCAGCTAAAACTGGACTAGATAAACTTATACATATAGTTAATGTAGTTAAAAGTGTTTTCAATTTGTGTTTTCTCATTAGTTAAATACCTCCATATTGCCTACCAGGTTAGTTGACGGATTCGGGTTAGAGGGACCCTACTATTACAAGATTCACCCCAAAAGTATCTCCGGTACTTCAAAAGAAGAAGATTCGGCATTATTTATTAATTTTTAGTAATATTTTAACAAAAAATTAAAAAGCTTGTCTATATTAAAGGACTGGAATAAGAGGAAGAGGAGGGGAGAAGTAGAATTCTACACCATGTATTCTAAAAAATTAATTATAAATGGTTGTTGTTAATTTTAAATCTAGAGTGATATATAAAATCTATATAATTTTATATAAATAAACTTAATTAATAAGAAATATGTAGGAAAAAATAATTTAAATATTGAAGAGTATAATAAGGTATCACTAAATATAGCTAAATTGTTTATTTTATATAATAATTTTGAAAATTTAAAGGGAATTCAATAAAAATATAGAAAATAAATTAATATAGTGATTTATTAAGTATAAATGTGGAAAGAATTTATATATACAAAGTTATAGAATTCAATAACAAATAATAATTATTATTTAATAATTATTATTGACAATTATACATTTATAAGTTAGAATATAAATGTAACAGAAATTAAATTTAAATTGTTAAATTATATTTACTATATAAAATATAAACATATAGGAGGGTATTTATATGAAATCATTAAGAGGTACAAAAACAGCAGAGAACTTATTAAAATCTTTTGCAGGAGAATCTCAAGCAAGGGGAAGATATACTTATTATGCTAGTGTAGCTAAAAAAGAAGGGTTCTTACAAATTTCAAAGATATTTTTAGAAACAGCAGAGCAAGAAAAGGAACATGCAAAAAGATTTTATAAATTTCTAAAGGAAGATCTTCAAGGAGATGCTATTGAAATTACTGCTTCATATCCAATTGCATTATATGATAATACTGCAGATAACTTAAAAGCAGCTGCTTCTGGTGAAAATGAAGAATGGACAGAATTATATCCAGAGTTTGCAAAAGTAGCAAGAGAAGAAGGATTTACAGAAATTGCAGTAGCTTATGATATGATATCAAAAGTAGAAAAAGAACACGAAAAAAGATATCTTAAATTATTAGAAAATGTGCAAAATGATAAAGTATTTAAAAAGGATGAAAAAGTTCTTTGGAAATGCAGTAATTGTGGATTTATATATGAAGGAACTGCAGCACCAGAAAAATGCCCAGCATGCTTGCATCCAAAATCTTATTTTGAATTAGCCTGTGAAAATTATTAATTAGGTTATTTTAAAAGTTTTATTTAGAAAATATTATAAATAATAGATTATATTAAAAAAGCTATGAAATATAGGATTAAACTCCTAATTTTATAGCTTTTTATTTTTAAAAATAAATTAAAAAAGCATTATTATAAATTTATTGTGGAATAATTTTATGACAAATTTATTTTATTTAAAATTGTGGCTAAGAGTTATTTGTTTGCATTAAAATAGGCTTAAATCTTATGTGATTTAAACCTATTTTGGTGTATATTTTTTATTTTAAATTAACTATATCTTCTTCTCCAGCTTTTACTGTTTTACCAAGTTTAACAATCTCTAATTTTTGATCATCAGTTAAATTAGTAAATATTATTGGAGTTATTATTGAAGGAACTTTATCCTTAATTTTATCAATATCTACTTTTAAAATTGGATCTCCTGCTTTAACTTTAGCATCTTGTTCTACTAAAGCTTCTAATCCTTCACCTTTAAGGTTAACTGTATCTATTCCAAAGTGGATTAGAAGTTCAAGTCCATTATCTGCTGTTATTCCAATAGCGTGTTTAGTTGGGAACAATGTAGTGATTACTCCATCTACAGGGGAAACGACTGTTCCATTTTTAGGATCTATAGCAAATCCATCACCCATCATTTTTTGAGAAAAAACTTGATCTGGAACATCAGTTATAGAAAGTATTTTTCCTTCTATTGGAGCTATAAACCTATCTTTTGAAGAAACTTTTACATTTTCTTTTTTAGGCTCTTTTATTTTTATATCTTCAGTTATAACTTTTCCAGATATAACATCTTTAATTTGCTCTTTTAACTGATCAGATTTTGGCCCGAAGATTGCTTGTACGTTATTACCTACTACCATAACTCCGGAAGCTCCTAATGCTTTAAGTTCTTCTTTATTTACCTTATCAATACTATTAACACTTACTCTAAGACGAGTTATGCAGGCATCTAAGTTAGCTAAGTTTTCTTTACCACCTAAAGCTTCTAGTATTTTAGCAGCTAAGGATCCCTCAGAAGCATGGTTATTACTTTCAGTATTTGTGTCATCTTCACGACCTGGAGTTTTAAGATTCCATTTCCTTATAGCAAATCTAAAGCCAAAATAGTAAATTACAGAGAAACATAAACCTACAGGAATTACAAGCCACCATTTAGTTCTGTTTGGAACAACACCAAACAATATGAAGTCTATAACACCACCGGAAAATGTCATACCTATTTTAATTTTTAATAGATGCATTGTCATAAAAGATAAACCTGCAAATACACAGTGTATTGCAAATAATGCTGGTGCAACAAATAAGAAAGAAAATTCAATTGGTTCTGTAATACCTGTTAAGAATGAAGTTAATGCAGCAGAAGCCATTATACCACCAACAAGTTTTTTCTTTTCAGGTTTAGCTTCTTGATATATAGCTAAAGCTGCTGCTGGAAGACCAAACATCATGAATGGGAACTTACCAGTCATGAATGTACCAGCTGTAAATGGAACCATATCTTTAAGTTGGGCGAAAAATATTTTTTGGTCTCCATTTACTAATTGACCAGCTTTATTTACATATTCACCAAATTGATACCAGAATGGATTATAGAATATATGGTGTAATCCAAATGGAATTAATGCTCTTTCAATAACTCCAAATACAAAGGCTGCCAAAGTTCTATTGGCATCTATCATATTATGAGAAAAAGTATTTAAGCCATTTTGAATTGGAGGCCAGATAAATACCATTATTAAACCTATAAGAATTGCAAAAGTTGCTGTTATTATTGGAACAAATCTTTTACCAGCAAAAAATCCTAAATAAGAAGGTAATTCTATGTTGTAATATTTTTTATATAATTGAGCTGCAATAATACCAATTATAATACCACCAAATACACCTGTTTGAAGTGTTGGAATACCTAAAACACTTGCAAATTCAGGATGTTCTTTACCGATCATGCTAGGATGAATTCCAGTTACAACACCCATTGTAACATTCATAATTAAGAATCCAACTATAGCTGCAAGTCCAGCAACACCTTCACCTGCTGCTAATCCTACCGCAACACCTACTGCAAATAATAAAGCTAGATTAGCAAAAACGATATCACCAGACTGCTCCATAACTTTTGCAAATCCTTGGAAAACAGGATTGTTTAATGCTGGAGCTAGCTTTAAAAATGCTTCATTTTGAAACATATTACCAAAGGCTAATAAAATACCGGCAGCTGGTAATAATGCTACTGGTAGCATTAAAGCTTTACCAACTTGTTGTAAAACACCAAATGCTTTCTTAAACATAAATAAGTTCTCCTTTCATATCATACAATAAATATGTTTTTTAATAATATTGTTTACTAAAATACAAAAGGCATGAGTAAAACTTTAAATAAGATTTAAAAGTGTAGAATACACCTATATAATCTTAAATATTAAAGTCTCACTCATGCCTGATCGAATCAGTAACACGTAATTTAAATATTAAATTTATTTATACTATATCATATATTTTTTTAATTATCAATATAAGTTTTAAAAAAATATTAATAATATTAAAAATATATTTTAATTTTAAATTTTTATATATTTATAAGAAATACAAAGACATATGTAAGGTGTAGAGTTATATCATCTTATATAATATAGTATCGAATTAAGGATAATACAAATAGATATATAGTGTAAAGATATTTATTCAATGGAATTTGCGGTAATTATACTAAATAATACAAATAGATACATATTTTTATATTAAATATGACTTGTTTGAAATAATATATATGTTTAAAAATACTATTATTGTACATAATAATGGTAATCAAAGAAAATTTAAGGAGGATGATTTATGAGAATACCAAATCATATTGGTATAATTCCAGATGGAAATAGAAGATGGGCTAATAATAAAGGAATGGAAAAGCAGTGTGGATATAAATTTGGGCTAAATCCTGGACTTATGTTATTTAGGCTTTGTAAAGCTGTAGGTATAAATGAGATTACATATTATGGTTTTACTACAGACAATAATAAAAGACCTAAAGTACAAAGAGAATCTTTTACAAAGGCTTGCGTTGAAGCAGTAGAGATGTTATCTAACGAAGATGCTTCCCTACTTGTAGTAGGAAATACAGAATCAGAAATGTTTCCAAAGGAGCTACTTCCTTATACTAAGGAAAGAAAAATATTTAACCAAGGGGGAATAAAAGTAAATTTTCTCGTGAATTATGGGTGGGAATGGGATCTTCAAGCTTTAGAGAATAATAAGTTAAGTAGTAGGAATAAAATAAATAAACATATTAAATCCACAGATATATCAAGAGTAGATTTAATAATAAGATGGGGAGGAAGAAGAAGATTAAGCGGATTTTTACCAATACAATCAGTATATTCTGACTTCTATATAATAGAGGATTATTGGCCAGATTTTAAACCAGAACATTTTTATGAAGCCTTAAAATGGTATGATAAACAGGATATAACTTTAGGTGGTTAAAATGATAAATTGTTTTTTATAGATATCATAAGAGAATATTTTTAAATTCTAAAAATTAAATAATCTATATTCATAAATACAACTCATAGAAAACAAAAAAAATACATAAATAGGAAAAGTGCGGATATTAATTGTTACTATATAAGAAGAATAATATGCTAATTTATAAGTAAAATTTTATATTAGATATGGAAACAATACTATGCATATATCATATCATAATAATGTAATTTAAAACTGTTTAATGAGGTGTAAAAATGAAAGATTGCAATATGAGTAAAATGCAAAAAGAAATGAAAACAGATGAAAAGAAAATGGATATGAAACTGGATAATATGGAAGTAATACCTATGAATCATATGCATCCAATGTGTCAAATGGGGATGATGGGGATGAACCCTATGAGTGGAATGATGCATCCAATGCAAGGTATGTGCATGGTAATGATGCCTTGCCATATGATGGGGATGAATCCTATGATGGGTATGGATCCTATGATGAGTATGGATATGGAATATATGAGAGAAATGAATGAAGATTATGATGACTATATAGATATTGAATAATATTGTTATAATTAATATATTTATTTTATTATAGTAAAATAAAAGGTACATAAGATGATATATATTATTAAAATTTTTATTATAACTAAATTTTAGTTTCTATAACTTTACATTGTAAAGTAAATTTAAACATATAATGTTTTAAAAGATTGGTATATTTATAATAGTATATATCTATGTACCTTTTATAGAAATATATATAAATATCTATTATTTTTAATTAAAATCATTGACAGCTTTATAACAAAGTAGTATATTTAAAGTGTACTCATTAAGTATACTTTTAGGAGAATGAATATGAAAATTACACAAGAAGCAGATTATGCATTAAGAGTTATACTCCATTTATCAAAATTAGGGTATGGAGAAAAAGTAGAAGCTAGGATTATATCTGAAGAAGAACAATTACCTTTGAGATTTTTATTAAAGCTTTTAAGAAAACTTACAAAAGCAGGAATAGTAACATCATTTAGAGGGGTTAAAGGTGGATATGCACTAAATAAACAACCTAAAGATATAAATTTGAAAGATGTAATAGAAGCAATAGATGGTCCAATTTGTATTAATAGATGTATATATGATCCAGCATACTGCAATGCAGGTAAAAATGGTAATTGTCAAATACATAAGACTTTATGCAAAATACAAAAAAAACTTGTAAATGAATTAGAAGCTGTAGATTTTCAATCTATTTTAGAACAAAGATAGTAAGTATTGAATAATTATCTAAGATTAGAGGAAATTAAATTTTAATTATCTAAAAGTATACCTAAAAGGTATAATTTAAATAAAATTTATTCTAAAAATATGAAAAGTAAATATGTAAAAACGAGGGAATTAAATATTCCTTTTATAAATAAATTAAACTATACCAAATAGGTAAACATTATTAAGGAGGATGGGTTATGTCAATGTGTACAAATTGTAAAACTTGCAAATCAGCGGATAAAATATTAGAAGGGTTTATATCTAATATGAATATGGAAACTTCTCATCATAGGGTAGAGGATCAAAAAATAAAGTGTGGTTTTGGGCAACTAGGGGTTTGCTGTAGACTTTGTTCAAATGGACCTTGTAGAATAACTCCAAAATCACCAAGAGGTGTATGTGGTGCTAATGCAGATACTATAGTTGCAAGAAATTTTTTAAGAGCGGTAGCAGCAGGAGCAGGATGTTATCTTCACATAGTAGAAAATACTGCAAGAAATTTAAAAGCTACAGGTGAAAATAAAGGAAAGATAAAAGGGGAAAAGGCTTTAAATAGATTGGCAGAAATTTTTGAAATAAAAGAAGAAGATATATACAAAAAAGCAGTTAAAGTAGCAGATATGGTTTTAAAAGATCTATATAAACCTCGATATGAAAAAATGGAAATAGTAGAAAAAATGGCTTATAAACCAAGATATGAGAATTGGGAAAAATTAAACATATTACCTGGTGGAGCTAAATCAGAAGTTTTTGATGCTGTAGTAAAAAGTTCTACAAACTTGAGCAGCGATCCTGTAGAAATGTTATTACATTGTTTAAATTTAGGTATATCTACAGGCCTTTATGGATTAACATTAACCAATTTATTAAACGATGTAATGTTAGGAGAACCAGTTATAAGACCTGCAAAGGTTGGGTTTAGAGTTATAGATGAAAGTTATATCAATATTATGATAACAGGTCATCAACATTCAGTTATAGCACATCTTCAAGACAGATTAATAGATAAAGATGTAATAGAAATGGCTAAAAAGGTTGGAGCTAAAGGATTCAGATTAGTTGGATGCACTTGTGTAGGTCAAGATTTACAGTTAAGGGGAGAACATTATCAAGAGGTGTTCTCAGGGCATGGTGGAAATAACTTCACAAGTGAAGCTATAATTGCTACAGGAGCAATAGATACTATAGTATCAGAATTTAATTGTACATTACCAGGGATAGAACCTATTACAGAAAATTTAAAAGTAAAAATGATTTGCCTAGATGATGTGGCTAAAAAATCTAATGCAGAATATGTAGAATACTCTTATGAAGATAAAGAAAAAATTAGTGCACATATTATAAAAGAAGCTTTAAATTCATATAAGGAAAGAAGACAAAACATAAAAGTAAATATACCTAGAGATCATGGTTATAATGATGTTATAACAGGAGTAAGTGAAGTTTCTCTTAAAGAATTTTTAGGTGGGACTTGGAAACCATTATTGGATTTAATAGCAGAAGGAAAAATAAAAGGGGTAGCTGGAGTTGTTGGATGTTCTAACTTAACAGCTATGGGACATGATGTATTTACAGTAGAGTTAACAAAGGAACTTATAAAAAGAGATATAATAGTTCTTTCAGCAGGCTGTTCTAGTGGTGGACTAGAAAATGTAGGCTTAATGTCAACTTCAGCAGCTTCACTTGCAGGAGACAATTTAAGAGCTGTATGTGAAAGCTTAAAGATTCCACCAGTGCTTAATTTTGGACCATGTCTTGCTATAGGAAGACTTGAAATTGTAGCTACAGAATTAGCTAAAGATCTTGGTATAGACTTACCACAACTTCCATTAGTTCTTTCAGCACCACAATGGTTAGAGGAACAAGCTTTAGCAGATGGAGCATTTGGATTAGCTTTAGGATTACCATTACATCTTGCTATATCACCATTTATAGGAGGTAGTAAGGTTGTATCTAAAGTATTAACAGAAGATTTAAAGACTTTAACAGGAGGACAATTAATAATAGAAGATGATGTAAAAAAAGCTGCAGATAAATTAGAAGCAATAGTTCTAGATAGAAGAAAAAAATTAGGACTTAAATAGTGATTTAAATAATTATATTTTTACGTTGATCCGAAATTTAAGTTAATATTGTTTCGGATCAATGTAAAAAAATATTATCCGCAAGAGTAATTTAAAAATGATTTAATATGATTATTATATTAGTTTTTTAAATGAGTTAAGGGGGAATTTTCTTTATGAAAAGAATTATGATAAATAAGGATTTATGTGAAGGATGCCTAAACTGTGTCATTGCCTGTATGTCAGAACATAATGAAAAGGGAAAATCCATATATGATTTAGATTTAGAGGATAATACTAATGAAAGTCGAAATCATATAGAGTTAGATATGTTAGGAAATAAAATCCCTATATTTTGTAGACACTGTGATAATCCAGAATGTGTAAATACTTGTATAACTGGAGCTATGAGTAAAGATGAAAAGACTGGTGTTGTATCTTACAACAAAGATAAGTGTGCAGCCTGTTTTATGTGTGTAATGAACTGTCCTTATGGAGTATTAAAGGCAGATGAAAAAAGCAGCAAAGTTATAATAAAATGTGACTTATGTAATGGAAGAGAAATGCCTAGATGCGTAGAAAATTGCCCTACAGGAGCTATTTATATAGAGGAATTTTAGATTATATAGTAAATATGGAGTAATTTAAATGTTTTTAATAATTAAGTTAACATTTTTTTAGTTTAGATTATAAAACAAAAATATAATTAAGATAAGTTAGTAGAAGTTAGTATGAAAATTTCTTTAATTACAAAATAAGATTTTAAAAATACTATAAGAATATTAGGCTGGGGAGGTAGATAATATGAAATATGTAGTAATAGGGGCTAGTGCAGCAGGAATTTCAGCAGTTAAAACCTTGAGAAAATTAGATAAAGATTCACAAATAGTTATGATTTCTAAAGATGATAAAATATATTCAAGATGTTTATTACATCATTATATAGGTGGAAATAGAGAAATAGAAGGTCTATCTTTTATAGAAAAGGATTTTTTTTATAAATATAATGTAAAGTGGATAAAAGGCAAAAAAGTAGAAAATATAGATATAGATAAAAAAATAGTAAAAGTACAAGATGAAATTTCAGAACATTATGATAAATTACTTATATCATCAGGTCCCTATGCTTCTATACCACCGATAAAAAATCTAAGAGAAGCTAAAAGAGTATATACTTTGAGGGATTTAAATGATGCTATAGATATAAAAGAAGAGGCCAAAAAGATTAAAAAAGCGGTGGTAATAGGGGCAGGTCTTGTAGGAATAGATGCCACTATTGGATTAATAGAAAATGATGTTGAGGTAACTGTTGTAGAAATGGGAAATAGAATGCTTCCACTACAATTAGATCAAAGAGCATCACAAACTTACGAAGAATTATTTAGAAAACACAATGTAAATATAAAAACTAATGTGGGAGCTGAGGGAGCTTTAATAAATGAAGAAGGTAGTGTTTGTGGAATAAAATTAAACAATGGTGAGACAATAGATTGTGATATTATAATTGTAGCAGCAGGTGTTAGACCAAACATAGACTTTGTAGATACTGAAAGAATAAAGACAGAAAAAGGAATAGTAATAAATGATAATTGTGAAACAACAGTTAAAGATATATATGCTGCTGGTGATGTAACTTTTAGAGCACCTATATGGCCAGTAGCTATGAAACAGGGAAGAATAGCTGCTTATAATATGGCAGGAGAAAAAAAATTATTAGATGATAATTTTGGTGCAAGAAATTCTATGAATTTTCTAGGTGTGTACACTATATCTTTAGGTTTAGTAGAGCCAATAGATGAGAGTTACAAAGTAGATATAATAGATAAAAATGGGGTTTATAAAAAAATAATACACAAAGATGGAATTATATATGGCGCTATACTTCAAGGGGATATAGCTTATGCTGGAGTATTAACAGAGCTTATAAAAAATAAAATAGATATATCAAAAATAAATAAGGATATATTTGATATAAGTTTTGCAGACTTTTTTAATATAAAAGAAAATGGAGAATTTAGTTACGAGAAATAAGGAAAGTGAATATCACTTTCCTTAAAGTTATTTTATTTAATTTTAGTTTTCATAGCTGGTTTCAGTAGGTATTTCTAAATTTTTATTATTTTTTTTAAATAATTTTAATAAATCTGATTTTTTTATTTCCAATAAAACTATAGAAAAAAGAATTAAAAGCATTCCTAATATTTGAATTAAATTTAAAGTTTCATTAAATACTATAAAACCTAAAATGGAAGCTACAACTAATTCCAAAGATGATATCATACTAGCAATACTAGCTTCTATATATTGCGTAGATTTTACATAAGCGGTATTTGCAATAAGAGTACCTACAACACTCCAAAATATAATTCTAAATAAGAAAAATAAATTATTAGAGCTTTTAAAAATATGTATATTGTTTTTCATATCCATAAAAGGAAATAAAAATATAGCTGCAAATAAAAATGAATAAGTTAATAAAGAAGTATGGTTATAGTTATATTTTTCATTACTTATTTTAGCTAAAAGTATTTGTAGAGCAAATGTAAATCCAGATATGAGTCCCCAAAATATACCTTTAGCACTTATGTTAAAATTATTTAATTTATGAACTTCACACATCATAAAACAACCTATCAAAATTAAAAGCATAGATATTATTTTTTTTGCTGTTAATTTTTCTTTGAACATAAAATAAGAAATAGTTATTACCCAAATTTGAGAAGTGTATAAAAACATAGTTGCTAATGCTAAAGAAAGAAAATTTATAGTTATATTAAATGCTATAAAACATCCTGCTATAACTACTATGCCATAAATTATAAAAAATAATATTCCTTTTTTATCTATTATAAACAAAGATGGATCTTTTTTAAAAGAATATATTAAATAAAATATTGCAGGTATACTTGTTTTAAAAAAAGAAATAGTATAATTATCAAAGCCTAAATCTGCTAAATGTTTGGTAGGAACGCCCACATATCCCCAAAATATAGCTGCTAAAAGTACTAATATAAATCCTAATTTTTTGCTGTTTACAGTTTTTGTCATTTTATCCCTCCAAAATTTATAAATCTATAAGTCTCCATTTTTATTTGTATATATAGGATATTTTAAACTATACTTAAATGAAGAAACCAATACAATTATATCATTTTATTTGTATAATTATAATATTTTATTAAATACATTATAATTTGTATAAGTTATATATTTATAGAATTAAAATTTATAACATGAAAAATTCATATGAAAGTTTAGTATAAGAATATTTATATGATATTGAATGTCGTTATCGCATGTGATAGTATTGTTAGTGGATAAGACTATTTAAAAGAAATTTTATAATAATAGTTATGTACAATTGAGTTTAGTTAATTTGAATGCTTGACGGTAAATTATTGCAAATATATAATAGATTACTGAAGATTAGTAATACTTAAATATGAAAATTAAGTATTAAATTTTATTACATAAATGGAGTCATTGGAAGAAGAATAATTTTTGTTCTTACTAAATATTGCAAAATGATTATTAAAGATGTATCTTCTTTACTCTAAATTTCAAAAGAGTGATAATATTAGAGAGGATAGTCAAAAACATAATATAATATTCAAAAAGAAAGGATGAAAAACATGAAAAATTTAAAAAGAAAAATATTAATAGTTATTTGTATTATCTTAGCTTTTACGCTAGTATCATGCAACTCAAAGAAAGGAGAAAATAAGCAAGTACAAAAAAATATAAAAATTACAGATTCTTATGGAAAAGAATTAACTTTTGAAAAATTACCAGAAAGAATAGTTAGTCTTTCACCTGGAGCAACGGAAACTATATATGCTTTAAATAAAGAAAATACGTTAGTTGGAAGGTCTGATTTTGATGATTATCCAGCAGCAGTTAGTAAAGTAAAATCCGTTGGTGGTGTAAAAGATCCAAGTATAGAAAAAATAACTGAATTAAAACCAGATTTAGTTATAGGTGGGGCTCACTTTTCAAAAGATACTGCCAAAAAACTTGAAGATTTAGGCATTAAAGTAGCAGTTCTTTATGGATCAGAGGATTTAGATGGAGCTTATAAAAATATAATGGATATTTCTACTATATTAGGAGTAACTGAAAAAGGTCAAACTATAGTTGATGGTATGAAAAAGAAAGTTGAAAGTGTTAAAAATAAGGTGAAATCATTAAATAAACCTAAGGTTTATTACATGGTTGATTTTGGGAAAGCAGATTTTACTGCTGGAGGAGATACTTTTATAGGTAAAATGATTGAAGAAGCAGGTGGAGATAATATTGCTAAAGATATAAAGGGATGGAATTATTCTTTTGAAAAAATAGTTGAAAATAATCCTGAAATTATAATATTATCTGATAAATTTAATACTAAAAAGAATTTTTTAGCTACTGATAAGTATAAACAACTTACTGCGGTACAGAAAAATAAGGTATATGAAATTGATGATAATACGTTATTAAGACAAGGCCCAAGGCAAGCAGATGGTTTAGAAGCATTAGCAAAAATTATTCATCCTGAAGCGTTTAAATAATTAATAATAAGGGGACACTAAATGAAAAAAAAGCATTTATTTATTGGGTTAATAATAATTACTATAATAGTTTCTTTGATTTCAATAACTATTGGAGCTGCTGATATAACTCCTTTTAAAGTTATGAAGGTTATTTTGAATAAGTTTATAGGAAATATAAATGATTTTACACTTCAAAAGATAATATTAGATATAAGAATGCCAAGAATAATACTTGCAGCTTTGATAGGTACAGGGTTATCTGTTACAGGAACAGTTTTTCAAGGTATATTTAAAAATTCTATGGCAGACCCTTATGTTCTTGGAATATCTTCAGGATCAGCACTTGGAGCAACCATATCTATAGTTTATAAATTAGAGACAAAGGGAACTTTAATAACAACTTTATGCGCATTTATAGGAGCTATTTTAACTATTTTTATAGTTTATAATATATCTAAAATAGGAAATAAAATTCCAACTTCTACATTATTATTAGCAGGTATAGCTTTAAACTTTTTTATGTCCTCTTTAATTTCAATATCTATGATATTACATAGGGAAGATATAGACAGGATTGTTTATTGGACAATGGGCAGCTTAGGCAATGCGTCATATAAACAAGTTTATTTTTTAGCGCCAATAGTAATAATTATAACATTTATTTTTTATTATAATTATAGGGCTTTAAATATAATAGCTGTAGGAGAAGAGAGCGCATATATACTGGGAATAGATAGTGAAAGATTTAAAAAGAAAATGATATTTTTAAGTTCTATAATGGTAGCAGCAATAGTATCAGTAAGTGGAATAATAGGATTTGTAGGTTTGATTATTCCTCATATAGCAAGACTTATAGTAGGAGCTAATCATAGAGAAGTAATTCCATTTTCAATGATTTTGGGAGCTCTATTTTTGATAGTATGCGATGCTATATCAAGAGGCATAATGCCACCTACAGAATTGCCAGTGGGTGCTGTTACAAGCTTTTTTGGAGCACCTTATTTTATGTATTTGCTTTGGAAGAAGAAGAGAGGGTAAAAATGGATTTTCTAAGTTTAAAAAATATTTCATATAAAAATGGCAAAAATGAAATACTAAAAGGATTAAATATAGAATTTAAAAGAGGTCAGTTTTATATTATTGTAGGTCCTAATGGAAGTGGAAAAACTACTTTACTAAAAACTATAATAAAAAATATAATACCCTCAAAAGGATCTATAGAGTTAGAAGGGAATAATTTAAAAAATATAAAGGCGAGGAATTTAGCTAGTAGACTTAGTTATGTTCCACAAGATACAAATATAGATATTGAATTTACTTGCTATGATTTAGTTATGATGGGAAGAAATTATAAACTTAAAACATTTCAATCAGAAAGCAAAGAGGATAAAGATATAGTTATAAATGCAATGAAAAAAATGGAAGTTTTCCATCTTAAAGATAAATCTGTAACTGAAATAAGTGGTGGAGAAAAACAAAGAGTTATATTAGCTAGAGCTATTGCTCAAGAAGCAAGTGCCATTATACTAGATGAGCCTATATCTAATTTAGATATAAAGCATCAAATTTCAGTTATGGAGTATTTGAAGAAATTAAGAGAAGAAGGCAAAACTATTATTACTGTACTTCATGATTTGAATTTTACTTTAAATTATGCAGATTACGGAATTTTAGTTAGCAATGGGAAAGTATTTTCTCAAGGAAAAATAGAAGATGTAATAACTCCTAAAAACATAAAAGAAGTTTATGGAGTGAAAAGTGAGATTATTAAAAAAAATAATAAATCTTTTGTAATTTATTAAGTTAAGAATTATCCACTGTATTTTCCGACAAAATTTACTTTCTTTAGCAATTCTTTTAGAAAAGTATAGATATATAGAAGGGGCTATTGTACTAAGGCGTTTACATTCAATATATTGATTTACAAATAGAAGTTATAAATTCTTTATTATCTCCTACACCTGCGTTTACATTCAATATATTGATTTACAAATTTAAAATTAGCACAATATATTATAGTATTTATTCTTAGTGTAGCAGTCCCTTTTTCCATTTTCAAAAATAAAAAAGACATTAAAAATGAAAATTATATCTTTCATTTTAATGTCTAAAATTCTTTTATTTTATCTTTTCTTCCCACCATCCAAAAGCTACTCTGCCTTGAGCAGGTTCATTGGGTTCCTCTGGATTTGATAGGAAAATAATAAAGGATCCTCCAGGAGGAAAAATAAACTTACCTACTTCTTCATCTGCAATGGTGATTTCGGGAAGAACTCTTCTAACAAAGGCTTTAACTCCACCTTGAGGTTCACCTGTAACATTATTTGCTTCAAGAAGTTTAACCCTTGGTTGAGGCAATGGACAAAGAGCTGTATTGGCTGGAGTAACTAATTGTGATACAGTAGGTTTACCAGGTGGATCTGAATTAAACCATATTTGTGCTCTTATTGGAGATGTTCCTATATTTGTAGCAGTCCAAACATAAACGTGTAGATTAACTCCAGAACAACAAGGGTTTATTAATCCTGCCCATGCACTTTTACCATTTCAAAATTCTAACTCATCTGCATATCCTACAAAATATTTTCCCTGAAGTGAAAGATATAATGCATAAGGCATGCTAGCTACTTGAGTTATAGGATTAGGTAAAATAATGGAATGATTACAATTATTTATACAGTCCATTTTCATCATATCTCCTGTTAAAATATTTTTTCTAAAATAATATTTTATTAATTTGTTATTGTTGTTAGTAATGTAAAAACAATAATAAATTAATTTTTTACTTAACCTATTGAATTTAGAAGCACTTGTCTACTAAAATTTAATTGTATATAAGCACTTAACATTATTATATGATGAAAAATTTATTAATGTTACCATAAGATTAGTTGTTATAATTTTATAAAGTTAGTAACAATGAATGTTTTTAAAAGAATATTTTATTTTTATGTGGATTGGAGTTCATTAGAAACCTGCTCTATTAAATTTATAAAATCTTCTTCAGATTTAATATTTAAATAGATGTTTAATAAAGCTCTAGTAGACATATTATTATAACCTTTCCATCCATTTTCTAAAATTTGAGTTAGTTTATCTATAAAACAGTCTTTACTTTTATCTATATCTTTAAGCATTTCATCTGCTTTATCATTTATTAATTCTATTTTTATATATTCTTTAAGTTTTTCAGAATAATTTTTCATATAAATTTGAACTTCTTTTGGATAGGGAGAAAAGTTTTCAGATAAAATATCTTCTATTTTTATCAATAGTAAAACACCCTTTCTGTTTTATATATTAATTATATGTATTTATATTAATTTTAAAATATATTGGAAATATTAAATATTTACATTTTTCCCATCATATATAGCGTATTTTTACCTCAGTTTAATTATATAATTGCATATGTTAGTAATAAATGCAATAATTTTGGCTGATTATACAAGGGAAATATATATAATATAAATAAAAAAAGATTATTTTTGTATTATTATAAAAATGTAGGCTATTAAATTATTTACTTATAATTAAGAATAAATAGTATTATGAAGTAGGTAATATTTAAATATATTAAAATATAATTAAGGGATATCTCAAAAATAAAAATAAGCTAAATAGTTATCAACAAACTAAAATTAATGTATAAAATGTTAATATAATAGAATTTTTATATCTTGAAGTTTAATTTTTTACTAAAAGAGGGGAAATATATGAACAACCAAAAGATAAAATATAAAATGTTGATGATAACTATTATTTTTATAGTGTTTGTTTCTATTTGTGGATTCATAGGAGCTTATTTTAATAAAAAATCTAATGTAAATATTAAAGAATTATATGAAAATAATTTAGTTACTTCAGATTTATTAAATGATAGTAGAACTCAATCAAGGATTATAGAGCTCGACACGACTAAAATAATATTAGAAAGTAAAGATAGCAAAAATATGGAAAAATTAAAGAAACAAATATATGAAGCAGAAAGTATATTCAATAAAAATATTAAAATATATAAATCTATGAAATTAGAACCAAAAGAGAAGGAATTGATAAGTTCTATTGAAGAAAAGTTGTCAAACCTTAGAGAAGATAGAAAAGATATAATAAAATTATGTCAAGAAGAAAAACCTGAAGAGGCCTTAAAAAAATTAAATTATATAACACCTATTATTAATGATTATCAGAAAGATATTTTAAAGCTAGTTCAATATAATAAAAAACAGGCTAACAATTTTATGAAAGAAAGTGATATGTTTTTTAAAAAATCTAGAATAATTATAATAAGCATAATTTTTTTTAGTATAGTTGTAGGTATAACTTTAGTTACTTTAATATCAATAAATTTACAAAAATCTGTGGAAGAATTAATAAGATATATTGATAAATTATCTAAAGGAGATTTTAGAGAGCCTATTTTAGATAATCTACTAGATAGAGGAGATGAAATAGGACAAATATCCAATTCTTTGAATGAAGTATATGAAAATATACTAGATATAGAAAAAAACACATTTAATGAGATGAATAATTCTATAAAATATATAGAAAGCATTATTAGTAGCATTAAGGAGTTAAATTTTAAAATTCAAAACACTTTTGCAGCTACAGAACAATTATCAGCATCTATGGAAGAAACTGGGGCATCTACAGAAGAAATGAATGCTACCTCAGGAGAAATAGGTATGGAAATTGAGAAAATATCAAGTAATGCTTTAGTTATAGATAAAAATTCAGAAAAAATATTGGAAAAGTCTGAGAAGCTAAAAGAAGGTTTTTTAGAATCAAAAAAACAGGTTAAATATATGAAAGAAAATATAGATGAAAATATGAAAAAAGCTATAGACAAGTCTAAAGTTATAGAGAAAATAAATGTTTTATCAGAAACGATATTACAAACTAACCTTTTAGCATTAAATGCTGCTATTGAAGCAGCTAGAGCAGGAGAGGTAGGAAATGGATTTGCGGTAGTAGCAGAAGAAATAAAAAAATTAGCAGAGGAGTCTAACAAAGCTACTATAGAAATACAGAATGTAACTAAGATTGTTGTACAAGCAGTGAAAAATTTAAAAGATAATTCCGAAAACTTAATGGAATTTGTAGATGAATATATAAGAAAAGCTTATAATGAAATGGAAAATATGAGCGAAGAATATAAAAGGGATGCTTATTATTATAGAAATTTTTGCAATAAATTAAGAGATACCACAAAGCAACTACTTGAATCTACCCAAAACTTTGAAAAAGTAATAAATAATGTAACTAAAGCTACTAATGAAGGAGTTGAAGGTATTACTAATATAGCAGAAAATTCAGAAGAAATAGCTAATTTTACAGAAATAATTCTTAAAAATACAAATGATTTAAATAGGAGTTTAGATAGATTAAAAGTTTGTGCTGAAAAATTTAAAATATAGTAAAACTAAGATATAGATGACTTTTTTGAGAAAAGTCATCTATATTTTTGGTATAAATAATAGGTTATTTTATATTATTTATAGTAATATTAACTTTATATAATTTTGCTTTCTCAATATGAGAAAATGTGCATAAATTATCAAAATGATACAATATTTTTTCTCAAAATGACACGATTGGTTAAAATTTAACAGAATTTGATACTTTGACCATTGGCATAGATTTTGCTCATTAATATATGTGTGCATGAAATATATTAATTTTAGGAGGAAGGAAGGCAACATGAAAAAAGAGAAAGCATTCAAAAAAGCTACTATATTGTTAATTGCCTTATTTACATTGCCAATAATATTCTCTGGCTGTTTTAATAAAAATAAACAATCAGAAAAATATTCTGAAAAAGGTAAGACGGTAGTTTATGGTGCAGAATTTGAAGATGAAAAATTAAATCCTATATTAGGACTAGCTTATGCTAATGATTTGATTTTTAGAGGACTTATGAGATTCGATAAAGATAATAAACCACAATGTGATATTGCAGAATCTTATAAGAAATCTACAGATGGACTAATTTATGATTTCAAAATTAAAAAGGGTGTAAAATTTCATGATGGAAAAGAACTTAAGGCGGAGGATGTTGTATTTACAATAAAATCAATACAAGATCCTAAAGTTAACACAGAAATGAAACCAGAATTTGAAGAAGTAAAGGATATAAAAGCTGAAGGAGACTATAATGTTAAAGTTATATTAGATAAGCCTTTTCCAGCACTTTTGGATAAGTTAACAATTGGAATAGTTCCAAAGCATGCTTTAGAAGGAAAAGATTTAAATAATGCGGAATTTAATCAAAACCCGATAGGAGCAGGTCCATTTAAATTTATAAAATGGGAAAAAGGTAATAATATAACATTATCAAAATTTGAAGATTATTATGATAAAGAGAAAACAGGAAATGTAGAAAAATTTATATTTAAATTTATACCAGACTATAATGTACGTGCTATGCAACTTGAAACAGGAGAAATTGATTTAGCTTATGTAGAACCTAGTCAAGTAAATAAGCTAGAAAAATTGGAAAAAATAAAAATATATAATGAAAATACAGCAGACTATAGATGCTTTATGTTTAATATGAGAAAAGAATTATGGAAAGATGTTAATGTTCGTAAAGCTTTTAATTATGCTGTAGATAGAAAAGGTATGGTGGATGGAATATTAAAAGGCTTTGGAGTAGAGGCGTATTCACCACTTCAAAAAAATAAATTTAATAATGTTAATGTAGAAAAATATTCTTATAATTTAGAAAAAGCTAATGAATTGTTAGATAAAGCAGGCTGGAAAAAAGGACAAGACGGTATACGAGAAAAGGATGGAAAGAAATTTGAATTTACTTTAACTGCACCAAGTACTGATGAAGTTAGGGTAAAAATAGCTAACTATTTAGCTTCTCAATTTAAAAAAATAGGGGTTACTGTTAAAGTTGCAGCTTTAGATTGGAATGCCATAAAAATAGATGAATGTGAGGCTTTTGTATTAGGATGGGGAAGTCCATATGATGCAGATGATCATACATATAAATTATTTCATTCCAGTCAAATAAAAAATGGTAACAATTTTGGAGCTTATTCAAATCCTAAAGTAGATAAATTATTAGAAGAAGGAAGAACTACAGAAGATGGAGGAAAGAGAAAAGAAATATATGAGAAATTTCAAGAGGAGTTAGCTAATGACCCACCATATAATTTTGAAATTTATGTAAATGCTATATATGCTGTAAACAAAAAGATTACAGGAATAAAAGAAAAAATATTAGGGCATCACGGAGCTGGATTCATATGGAATGCAGAGGAGTGGAAGATTCAATGACCTTAACATATATACTAAAAAGATTAGGACAAGGTCTGTTGATTATATTTTTTTTAAGTATAATATCATTTTTTATCATAAATGCTGCGCCGGGAGATCCGGCGGTAGCTATTTATGGTGGTAAAGCTGATAGATTAACTAATTTAGAAAGAGATAGAATAGTAAAAAATTATGGGTTAGATAAACCTGTAATAAAAAGATACATAAAATGGTTTGCTCAAATGATAAAAGGAGATATGGGAATATCATATATAGAAGGAAGACCAGTATCACAAATATTGAAGGAAAAAATCCCAAATACTGCAGTGCTTTTTATAAATTCTATACTTCTTATAAGTTTGATCTCAATGATTTTGGGATTAAAGGCAGGGTTTAATGAAGGAGCTGTGTGGGATAAACTACTTAGTGCTTTAAGTATAATATTTTATTCTATACCACCTTTTTGGTTAGCTCTTATTTTCATATTAGTATTTTCTGTTTATACAGGTTGGTTGCCTTCCTCAGGAAACATGAGTATAGATGGAGAAGTAAGTATTTTGGATATGCTCAAACATGCTATACTACCTATAACAGTTATAGTAATTACTCATGTAGGTGCTTATTCAAGGTTTATACAAGAAAAAGTAAAAGAAGAGAAAAAAAGTTATTATGTCATGGTGGCTAGGGCAAATGGAGTATTAGAAAATAAAATAAGGAAAGGAATAACTAAAAATGCATTAGTACCTTTTATAAATTACTTAGGCATAACAATTCCTACTTTTTTTAGTGGCTCTGTAATGATAGAAACAGTTTTTTCATGGCCTGGTCTTGGAATGCTTACAGTTAAAGCTGCTAACTCAAGAGATTATCCATTGCTTATGGGAACTATATTTATAACTGGAGTTTTGGTTGTTTTATGTATGATAGTTACAGATATTATAGAAATAATAATTAATCCATATCTTAGAAAGTAGGTGCAAATATGAATAAAAAATCTTATAAAATATGGACTATAGTTTTTTTTATTATACTATTAAGTTCTATTTTTGCACCACTAATAAATAAGTTTAACCCTTATGAAGTAGATCTTACAAAGGTACTTATTAGACCTAACAAAATACATATAATGGGTACAGATAGTATGGGGAGAGATGTATTTTCAAGAATATTGTATGGAGGAAGAGTTTCTCTAAGTGTAGCACTGCTATCTGTATTAATATCCACTATTATAGGAACTTTATATGGAGTTATAAGTGGATATTTTGGTGGAAAAATAGATAGCGTTATGATGAGAATATTGGATACATTTCTAGCGATTCCTACATTAGTAATAATGCTTGCTCTTCAATCTATTATAAGAGGTGGTATAGTAAGCATGATTATAATAATGGGAGTTACAGGGTGGCTTCAAACTGCAAGAATAGTAAGATCTCAAGTAATGAGTATAAAAAATAAAAATTATGTTAAGGCAGCAAAAGTGCTTGGAACTCCAACTTACAAAATTATGATAAATCACCTTTTAAGAAATAGTTTACCAGCTATATTAGTTATATCTGTTTTAAACTGTGCTCAGGCAGTTTTTACGGAAGTTTCTATGAGTTTTTTAGGCATAGGAGTGCCTCAAGGAGTACCTTCTTGGGGAAGTATGCTAAGTTGTGCTCAAAATGATATATTATCAGGTGCATGGTGGATAGCTTTTTATCCAGGTATATTTACAGTAATATCCATGCTTAGTATAAATTTTATAGGAGAAGGTATTAAGAGAAAATTAGCGGTTTATTAAGAAAAAATTTAATAAAGTTAACTGTGTGATTATTAAGTAGTTGTATAAACTAATAACTTTTTACAAATAATTGGTTTGACCTTTTAGGAGGGAAAAGTTTGAATATTTTAGAAGTCAAAGGCATTAAAATAGAAGAAGAGAAAAATAAAAAAAATTTAATTAATGATATGAATTTTGAAATAGAAAAGGGAAAGATTACTTGTATAGTAGGAGAAAGTGGAAGTGGAAAAACTATGACAGCTATGTCTATAATAAGAATGCTTCCAGAAGGAGTTAAATGCACAAAGGGTGAAATAATTTTTAATGGAGAAAATATTTTTAATTTTTCTAAAGAGAAATTAAGAGAGTTTAGAGGAAAAAGAATTTTTTCTATATTTCAAAATTCTATAAACTGTTTTAATCCCTCTATAATTATGGAAATGCAAATATATGATATGATACGTAGTCATTATAATATGGATAAGAAAAATTTTCAAAGAAAAATCATAAATATAATGAAAAATATTAATTTGAAGAACCCTGAAGTTATATTAAAGCAGTATCCGTTCCAGCTAAGTGGAGGTATGCTTCAGAGGATGATGATTGCATCCGCTGTACTTATGGAACCGGATATAATAATAGCAGATGAACCAACTACTGCTTTAGATTTGACATCTCAAAAAGACATATTAAATCAATTCAAAATGATAAAAAAAGAATTAAATACTACAATATTGATGATAACTCATGATTTTGGAGTAGTAGCAGAAATTTCAGATAACGTGATAATTATGCAAAATGGAAATATTATAGAAAAGGGAACTGTGTATAATATATTTGATAATCCTAAAGAAAATTATACTAAAATTTTAATTAATGCTACATTTAAAAGAGAGGTAACGGATGTATGTTAGAAGTTGAAAATGTAGTAAAAAGTTATAATTCTAAATTAAATCTATTTAAGAAAAACAAATTGAATTTTAAAGCTATAGACAATGTATCCTTTAAATTGGAAGAAGGAGAGACTGTAGGTCTTGTTGGAGAGTCAGGTTGTGGTAAAAGTACATTGGGAAAGCTTATTTTAGGACTAGAAAATGTTACAGAGGGTTCAATAAAATATAAAGGTAATAATATAGATCTTTTTAAAGGAAAGAAATTAAAGAATTTTAGAAAAGAGTGTCAGATAATATTTCAGGATACATATTGTTCTTTAAATCCTAATATTAAGATAATAGATTCTCTGATGGAGCCTTTAGATAATTTTTTTGCTGAATTATCTAAAAATGAAAAAATAACTAAGATAGAAAATATAGTAGTATTTGCTAAATTGGATAAGGATATATTAAAAAAGTATCCTTCATCTATAAGTGGAGGAGAGAGACAAAGGGTAAATATATGTAGAGCTTTACTTTTAGAACCTAAGCTTTTAATTTGTGATGAAATAATATCCAGTTTAGATGTATGTACTCAAGTAGCTATAATAAATATGATAAAAGAGCTAAAAGAAAAAAGTAATACAACTATACTATTTATCTCACATGATATAAGTGTCGTAGATCATCTTTGTGATAGGATTATTGTAATGAAATCTGGGAAAATAGTAGAAACTATAGAAAATAAAAAATTAGGTTTATATTCATGTAAAGAAGATTATACAAAAAAGCTTTTATCATCTGTGCCTATAAATCATCCTTCCCAAAGAGTAAATACTATTTATTAATAAATTAATTTGTTAATAATATGGCTACTTAATATGAAAATTAGAGTATGGAATCTAAATTTTATTAGAACCTCCTTTGAATAAGAATAAGAATGCTTTGTTTGAAATAGGATTAAAGCATAGGTTAAAAACCCCATAGTATGTTAAATAATATTGTTAAATAAAAAGTAAATATCTGGTATTAAGTAGTCATATTTTAAAGAGTTGAATATAAATTTTAATAATTTATATTCAACTCTTATTTAATATAAATGTTTACTATAAATTTAAATTTTATATATAATATACTAACAAAAACAGTATACAATATAAAAGAGATTTATATATTATGAATATTAATTATAATAATTAAAAATATTAAAATTAATATATGACTAATTTATTGTAATAGATTATTTGGTTTATAAGTATTTGGGAGGAGTATGTATGATTAAAGGTATAAGAATGCTAATAATTTTTTTATTAGTAAGTATAATAATAGCATTTTTCTGTACCTCTTTAATTATGGATGATAGAAAAGAATCAGAAAAGGCTTTTAAAGAATATATAAATTTACTATACACTGTTAATCCTAAAAGTAAGAGTAATAAAAATATGACATTAGAACAGGTATATACAGAAAATGTTTTTGAAGATATAATGACAGAAAATGCTTATAATACTTTGTGGAGAGATCAAATTCCATTAGTATTATCACTTATAGCTAATAGAAATAGTTATTATGTGAAAGTCAATAATATAGATATAGAAAAATATGATAAAAATAAGGATGGTACAACAACTTATACTTATAATGTGGACTTAAATATATTTTCTTCTTTAAATAAAAAATATATTAGAAAAAGTTTAAAAGGAAAAGCTACTTTAAAGAAAATTAAATTTAAATGGAAAATTATAAAAGATAAACAGTTTAACTTAGAAGAGATTCTTTTAGAACAAGAGTTTTGATAATGATTAATATAGATGATATACTATGCAAGAATATTTAAACATATTTTAATTAAAGTATAATATGTAACTTAAAATAAAAATTTATGAAATTAAAAAAAGTAACACTTATAAATTACAAGTGTTACTTTTTTATAAAGGGGGATCTTAAAAGGTTTAATTAACTTGTATCTTTTGGGGGAGGATACAAGAGTGGTATAAATAATATTACTTAATAATTATTATTTATAAGTATTTTATACTATTTACTGCTAGAAGTCAACCATTAAGAAATAATTTTATTTAATCTTTTTAAATATCATAACTATAAGTAAAACAAAAACAGAAATAAGTGCTGTTATTCCCCCAGGAGAGCAATCTAAATAATAGGATAAAAATAAAGCAGATATTACGTCAAATATACTTATAAATATAGATAAAAATAAAGTGGTTTTAAAACCTTTCTTAAATTGTAGTGCAGTAGCTACAGGTAAAGCTACTAAAGAACTTAAAACTAAAACTCCAACAATTCTAATAGATACAGATATTGTAGCTGCTACCAAAATAGAAAAAATATAATTTATAAGCTTTACTTTTATATTAGCTACATTAGCTCCTTCTTCATCAAAGGCTATATATAAAAGTTCATTATGCAGTAAAATTAATGTAAGGCAGGATATTATGCTTAATATAAATACAGTTAAGAGTTCTTTTTTTGATACTGTAAGAATACTTCCAAATAGAAAAGAGTTTATATTACCTGAAGCCTTACCAGAGCTTACTAAAGTTATAGCAATACCTACACTTAAAGAGAGAACTATGGATAAAATAAGTTCTGCATATCTTTTATAATAATTTCTTAAAAATTCTATAAACACTCCTGCTATAGAAGTAAATATAAATGCGCTTAATATAGGATTGTATCCTAAAGATAATCCTATAGCTACCCCTGTCAATGAACTATGAGCCAAAGTATCTCCAATCATTGAATATCTTCTAAGAACTAAATATATACCTATACTAGGGCATAAAATAGATATAAATATAGAAATTATTAAAGCTGTTTTCATAAAAGTGTAACTTAGCATTACATCACCTCTTTTAATTTTATGTATTGCTCTTTTGTATAAAGTTTTCCAGTACCATCTTCTATTTTAAAAAGATGACTTGAATTAGAAAGAGCTGCAGAAATGTTATGTTCTACGGATAAAACTGTTATATTATGGCAAGTATTTAAATGACTTATTATTTTATATATTTCATTTTGACTATTTACATCTATGCCTGTAGAAGGTTCATCTAATATTAAAAGATCTGGTTCTCCTATTAATGCTCTGGCAATGAATATTTTTTGTTTTTGACCTCCAGATAAGTTTCCTATAAGAAAAGATCTGTATTCTGACATTTTAACAAGATTTAAGACTCTGTCTATAGCGGTGGAATCTTTAATTTTTAATACTTTTTTATGACATTTAAGTACTTCTTCTACAGTAATAGGGAAATCAGAATTGAAATTTTCATATTTTTGAGGCACATAACCTATTTTATTATTTTTTAATTTTATATCTCCTAAGGTAGGTTTCAAAAATCCCAATATAAGTTTTAATAATGTACTTTTGCCACAACCGTTAGAACCAAGTATAGATACGTACTGACCTTTTTTTATGTTTAGATTTATATTCTCTAAGATATAAGGTTTTTTCTTAGTATAAGAAAAACATAGATTATTTATTTCTATCATATTTTACCTCCAATGATATTTTTATAGATAATTTATTTTAATTTCTATTTATGCTATATTATTAAGTGAATTCAATATTCATTTACAATTAATATTGACAATTTTTTTATATATGTTTATATTATACATATAAATGCAAATAGTTTGCAATAACTTATGAAAATATTGATAGTAATTATGTATAAATAATTATTCTAAATAAGGAGTGATAGCGTGAAAAAAATATTAAGCTTTATTTTAATTCTATCCAATATAATATTTTTTACAGCTTGTTCAGCACAAAATAAAGAAAGTTTTTCCTCAAAGAACGAAAAAGTTAAAGTAGTAGTTTCTTTTAATCCACTTAAGGAATATTTAAAAGCTATAGGTAAAGATAAAGTAGAAATAACTTCTATAATTCCAGAAGGCGCAGAGCCCCATGATTTTGAACCTAAAATAAGAGATATGGAATCTATAGGTAACGCTGATATATTTGTGTATAATGGTTTTGGTATGGAATCATGGGTAGATAAAACATTAAATAACATAGATAATAAAGAACTAGTTGTAGTAGAAGCATCTAAAAATGTTACCCCTTTAAAAAATAATGAATTAGAAGATGAACATAATGGTGAACACAAAGGTAAACATGATCATGAGCATGAACAATATGATCCTCATACTTGGTTAAGTATAAATGCTGCAATAAAACAATCAGAAGTTATAAAAGATGCTTTAGTTAAAGTAGATAGTAAAAATAAAAATTATTACGAAAATAATTATAAGGATTTTAAAGAAAGTTTAGAAAAACTATATAATGAATATAAGAATAAATTTGAAAGTGTAAAGGCAAAGCATTTTGTAACAGGACATGCGGCTTTTGGATATTTATGTAGAGATTTTAATCTAGAACAAAACAGTGTGGAAAATGTTTTTGCAGAAGGAGAGCCAACTACTAAAAAGATGCAAGAACTTATAGACTATTGTAAAAAGAATAATATAAAAACAGTGTTTTTAGAAGAGAATGTAAGTGAAGATGTATCTAAGACTTTAGCGAAAGAAGTAGGCGCTAAAGTAGAAAAAATTTATACTTTAGCCAAATCAGTAGATAATAAAGGATATGTGGAAGTAATGAAATATAATTTAGAAAAAATATATGAAAGTTTAAAATAATAATATAAATTATTATTAAATAAAAGTCTTTCTTATAATATTATCTTAAAATTCCTATTATTTATAAGGAAAATAAGATGATTTTATAAGAAAGACTTTTTAATTTATTTTGCAGTTTTATTTGATGATATATTACTTTCTTCAATAATACTAATAGATAATTCTTGTAAAAGGGATTCTTTTTCTTCTAATTTTTTATCATGTTCTGAGAATAAATATTTTTTTATAAAGAATATTCCTGCTAAAGATAAAACTCCTAAGAATGTTTCAAGAGCCGAAGAACCATAAACCAACATTTTCCTAGCTATAGCATAGAGCATTACTTCAACTACACTATTTGGTGTATGTTTTACTAGCATTAAAGCTAATTCTAAAGCTATTACTAATAATAAAAGATGAGACAGAAATTTTTGAAACATATCATAAGATGGTATAGCATCTAAAGTGAAAATTTGTATTATAAAACTTATAAGATCTTTAGAACTTAGCAATACAGAAACTATCATAAAAATAGCTAATAAAGTTTCTAACCACATAACACCAGATATTATTTTAGATTTTAAATTTTTTAATTTAATATTACTATATTTTTCCACTATTATATCAACATCCTTAATAATTCAATTTTTTAACAAACTAAAAAATTATAAAAAATAAATAAGTAAAGTGGTTATAAATACCTTATATAAATTATAATATATATTTATATTGGTTATCAATAGAAAAGAAAAAATATAATAAATTATTTTTATTTTCTAAAAATTTAAAAAGAGTATAAATTAAGTAATTACTTAAAAAATTAATAAACATAATTTTATAACACAGAATATAATATGAATTTACTAATTCATTATATAAATAGAGATTCTTTATAGTAGATATACTTTAGATGTTTTTAATTTTAATCTTAATAAAATTTGTTATTTTATTTGTTATTTTAACTTTAAAATAGAGAAAAATTAATTGCAATACAGGATAAAATTGGAGGAATCAATATGAAAAAAGCTGCCATACATAGAAATTTTAGAAAAATCAAGAACTCTTATAATCAAACGGAAGATATAGTTAAAAATTCTAGGATTAATAGTCTATGGGAACAAGAAGCATCCATTAGAAAAAAATTAAAAAAATTAGAAAACATGAAAGAGGAAGATATAAGGGATTTTAATGAGGTTTATAATAATTATTTATACCTTTTAGACTATATATCTAAAAAATTAGTGGATGATTATAATAAAAAACATAATACTGACTTTGATTTTTATGAAATAATAAAAGGCAATAGGAAAAATTATTTAAAATCAGGCATAATAAGTGTTCTTGTAACTAGTCATATTCCAGTTATGGTGTTTAAAGAATTTGATAGAATATTTCCTAGAAATCCTAAAGATGAATATAAAGAAGTTAGATGTATGAATAGAAAATTTTATCTTCATTTAGGTGAAACTAATACTGGAAAAACTTATACCGCTATGGAAAGGTTAAAGTCAAATAAAAAAGGAATATATTTAGCACCTTTAAGAATACTTGCATTGGAAAATTTTGAAAAATTAAACAGAGAAGGTGTAATTTGTAATCTTATAACTGGAGAAGAGGAAATAAAAAGAAAGGGAGCACAACATGTATGTTGTACTATAGAAAAGTTAGATATTAATGAAGAATATGATATAGCTATTATAGATGAGATACAAATGATAGATGATGATCAAAGGGGGAGCGCTTGGACGAGAGCTATATTGGCATTAAAATGTAAAGAAATACATGTTTGTGGAGCATTAAATACAAAAGAATTAATAATAAGTATTATAGAAGATTGTGGAGATGAATATGAATTAAAAGAATACTTTAGAAATATACCTCTTAAACTTGAAGAAGACCCTTTTAAATTAAAAGATATAAAAAAAGGGGATGCATTAGTTACTTTTTCTAAAAAGAAGGTTCTTCAATTAGCAGATTATTATAAAGAATTAGGAATAAAAACTAGTGTAATATATGGAAATCTTCCACCGGAAGTTAGAAAAAAACAATATGAACAATTTATAAGTGGAAGTACTAATGTATTAATAACTACAGATGCTATAGGCATGGGAGTAAACCTTCCTATAAGAAGAATAGTATTTATGGATATTAAAAAATTTGATGGAACTGACATAAGATATTTAACTTCACAAGAAGTTAAACAAATAGCAGGAAGAGCTGGAAGGTTTGGTATATATAATATAGGTTATGTAGCATCCTATGGAAATACTCAAAATTTTGTAAAGGAAATGGTAGAATTATACGATAGAAAAATATACGAAGCTGTAATAGAACCAAGTGAAGCTATATTAGATGTAAAGCAACTTCCATTAAGGGAGAAATTAGCCATTTGGAGCATGAGGGAAGAAAAAAATTTGTTATACAGAAAAGCGGATATAGGGGAGAAAATTATAATATTAGACAGTATAAAAAATTATAAATTGCCAGAAAAATATCAATGGCAGCTATTAAAAGTACCCTTCGATGTTACTAATATAAATATAATGAATACTTTTTTAAAATATGTAAATGAGATTTTTGTAGGCAATTTTAAAAGTATATCTAAACCTAAGTTTAATTCTAAAGATTTATATGATTTAGAATTATATTATCAAAAATTAAACTTGTATTATTCATTATCTAAAAATTTTAATTTAGATTTTGATGAAGCTTGGGTTTACGATGAAAGGGTTAAATTAAGTACAGAAATAAATAAAGTACTTAGAAAAAGATTTGGTTTTTAACCATAAAAAGTTTTTGAATAAATTGATATATCATTATATATGCAATGTATATTCATTTAACTGATCATTTTATCATAATATTATAAAAATGTTTAAGGAGTATAGGTGGTAATTTATGAATTATGAGCACATGACCAGAGAGCAATTAATAGTTGAATTAGAAAAAAAAGATAAAATAATTAAAAATATTGCACATTGTGCTAGTATAGATTCTCTTACATCAGTGCTTAATAGAAAAAGAGGATTAGAAGATTTATATAGAGAGATAGAATTAGCTAAAATCAATAAAGAAAAGTTGACTATAGGATTTGCAGATGTAAATAATCTGAAATATATAAATGATAATTATGGTCATATTGCAGGAGATTATGTATTAATAACCTTGTGCAATATAATAAAGAGTAACATAAGAAAAAATGATTTTATATTTAGATATGGTGGAGATGAATTCATAATTGTGTTACCTAATACCAGTATAAAACAAAGTGCTATAGTTTGGAAGAGAATACGAAATAAAATAGAAGAGATAGGTAAAAATTTTAAATATGAAATAGGAATGAGTTGTGGTTTTGTAGAGTATGATGAATATTATAATAAATCCCTTAAGGAATTTATAAAAATGGCAGATTTTAAAATGTATGAAAGTAAGGTAAAATAGATAGATAAAATATTATATATATCAATATAAAGATATTTTAATTTGCAGAAGTTATTATGAAAATAGTATAAAGCAAAAAGAAATAAATAGATTTATATCTGTTTTAAGAAAAAATGGAATATTAATTACTGCAATTCACAATCATTGGTTATTTGAGGATCTAAGGCTTATGTATATTCATTTTGAATCAATAGATAAACCGATAAATTTTGCTAGAAAAGTAGCAGAAGAACTTGAGGTATTAAAAGGATAAAACAGAATAAAAGCAACGATTTTAGAATAAGCGTCAAAGATTAAAATAAATATATTTAGGGCTTAGAAAGTTCCTATATATAATAAAATTTGTATATGTATAAAGACATTTGGTTAATCCAAGTGTCTTTTGTATTAGAATGGCTAAATTCATAAAAAATATGCTATTTTTTAATGTAAATTTAATTGCTATAAAAAATTAATAATTTTATAAGAGGTTATAGAAATTATAGGGATTTCATTCTTGATATGATAAAATATACAAGTATATAATATATGTATTAAGAGTAGTAGTTATATAGTAATGAGAAAGAATAAAAAGTTTCTGAGCTAAAGGAAACTTAATTCAGTTTTACATATAATTAAAGATTTATTAAATTTACACAAGGAGGTTATATATATGAAAAAGAAAATTGGCACATTATTAATGGTCTTTCTTTTAGTCTTTTCTGTTTTATTTGTAGTAGGTTGCTCAAAAAATCAAGAAAAGCGAGAAAAAAAGGAAGGAACCAATACTACGCAGAAAACTAGTAAAAAAGAAAAAATTAAAATAGCTACTTTAAAGGGACCTACTGGTATGGGCATGGTTAAACTTATGGAAGAAAATAAAGACGATTATGATATTTACTTATTTGATGCCCCAGATCAAATAGTTTCTAAAATAGTAAATGGAGAATTAGATGCAGCGGCAGTTCCATCTAATTTAGCTTCAGTTTTATACAATAAAACAAAAGGAAAGGTTCAATTGGTTGGAGTAAATACCTTAGGAGTTTTATATATTGTAGAAAATGGAGATAATATAAAAAATATAAAAGATTTAAAGGGACAAACTATTTATGCTACAGGAAAGGGAGCTACTCCAGAATTTGTTTTAAACTATATATTAAAGAAAAATGGATTAGAACCTGATAAGGATGTAAAAATAGAATATAAGGCTCAGCATAATGATTTGGCAACTTTAGTAGCTTCAAAAAAGATAAAAATAGCAGTGCTTCCGGAACCTTTTGTAACAACAGCAAAAACTAAAAATAAGGATTTAAAAGTACAATTAGATTTAACAAAGGAATGGGATAGAGTATCTGAAAAAAATAAATTAACTATGGGAGCTTTAGTTTTTAGAAAGGATTTTATAGATAAAAATGAAGAAGAAGTAAAGAATTTTATGAAAAATTATAAAAATTCTGTAGAGTTTGTAAATCAAAATAAGGAAGAGGCTAGTAAACTTATAGAAAAAAACGGTATATTATCAAAGGCAAAAATAGCAGAAATGGCTATTCCAAAATGTAATATAGTGTTTATAGATGTTAAAGATGCCAAAGACTCTCTAGAAGAATTTTATAGTATTTTAAAAGAAAATGATCCAAAATCCATTGGAGGAAAACTACCAGATGAAAATTTCTACTATAAAGGAAAATAAAACACTTTTAAAACAAGTTAGAAAAACTTTAATAATAACGTTTTGGTTTTTTATATGGGAGCTTAGCTCCCTTTTTATAAATAATGAAATATTACTTCCAACACCTAAAAAAGTATTTGAAACTTTAACAATTATTGGAATTAAAAAATGTTTTTGGGTAAGCGTGTTTAAGAGTATAATAAGAGTAATTATAGGAATTTTTATGTCTATAGTATTAGGGATTAGTTTAGGTATAATAGCAGGAACAAATATTTTTATAGAAGAATTATTGGAACCTTTAGTAGTAACTATAAAGGCTACTCCTGTTATGTCAATTATAATAATAGCTTTAGTATGGTTTAAATCTTCTTATGTAGCCATATTTACCAGTATACTTATGTGTTTTCCTATAATATATACTAATGTTTTAGTTGGAATAAAGTCTGTTGATAAAAATTTAATAGAGATGGCTAATTTGTATAATGTTAAAAACAAATATATATTAACAGATATATACATTCCAGCTATTAAACCTTATACTATATCGGGTATACTTATGTGTTTAGGGATAGGGTGGAAGGTTTCAGTAGCTTCAGAGGTTTTAAGTACTCCTAAATATTCTATAGGATTAAATCTTTTAAATGCTAAAGCTACATTAGCTACAGAAGAACTATTTTCTTGGACTATAGTAGTTATCTTGCTTAGCCTTATATTTGAAAATATGTTTAAATATTATGTTAAAAAGGTATTTTAAATGAAAAGGTATTTATCTTTATAATATTAATGCTAATATATTTATTTTATATTAAATTAGTGAATATAAAATTTTTTCACTTGCTTATAAGCAAAGCTTTTGATAGATAAAACCATAGCTTTAGCTATTAAAAATCAAGCCATAATAATTAATTAAATGGAGATAAAAACATGAAAAAACATGATTTAGTATATGAAATACGATTTATAAATGCTTCTAAATCTTATGGAGATAAAATAATTTTTAAAGATTTAAATTTAAATTTTGAAAAAAATAAAATAACTGCTATATTAGCTCCTTCGGGATATGGTAAAACAACTTTGCTAAATATTATGGCAGGTTTAGATAAGTTAGATAGTGGAAATTTTATTATGAGGTCTCAAAATATATCTTATATGTTCCAAGAAGATAGATTAATACCTTGGCTTAATGTTTACGAGAATATAGCTTTTGTGTTAAAATCTAATACTTGTAAGTGTGAAATAGAAAGCATTATAAATAAATATTTAGATTTAGTTAAATTAAAAGAGTATAAATACTACATTTTAGATAATTTAAGTGGAGGAATGAAAAGAAGGGTAGCTTTAGCTAGAGCCTTTGCTTATAAAAGTGAAGTTCTTATTATGGATGAACCTTTTAAAGGGCTGGATTTATCCCTTAAAAAAGAAATTATAGCCGGCTTTTTAAAACTTTGGGAAAAAGATAAAAGAACAGTTATAATAGTAACTCATGACATAAATGAGGCTAAGCTTCTAGCCCATAATACTTATTTTTTAGAGGAATATAGTTAAGCAAAGATTTTTATGTCTTTGCTTTTATATTTATATTAAAAAATTCAGATGAATAGGGAATTTTTTATTTTTCATATTGTCAGTTTTCTTTGAGTTATATTTAAGATTTTTATCATCATATGTAAATGGCATTAGACAATAACGAACAATAGTGATAATATATAAATAGCAAATGACAATAATGCTTGGAATTTTTATATAAAATAAAAGATTATAGGAGGAATAAAAATGAAAATAGCATGTGCAAGTAATGGAAATAATATTAGTGGACATTTTGGTCACTGTGAGGGATTTACAATTTATGAAGTAGAAAAAACAACTATTTTAAAAGAATACTTTAAACCAAATCCAGGACATAAACCAGGTTTTTTACCAGTTTTTTTAAAAGATTTAGAAGTAAATGTTATTATATCTGGGGGAATGGGAGAAACAGCTCAACAGTTATTTAATGAAAATGCAATAGAAGTTATAGTTGGGGTAGAGGGTTTATGTAAAAATGCTATAGAAAAATATTTAGAAGGAAATTTAAAATCTACAGGTAGTGTATGTAGAGAACATGAGCACGAAGGGCATTGTAATGAATAATTTTAGGGAAGGTTTATATGAGTACACAATTAGACTATTTTAAAAATTTAATTGAAAAAAAAGGGTATAAATTTACTTTCCAAAAGAAAAGCATATTAAGAACATTAATAGAAAGCTCTACCCATTTAAATGTAGAAGAACTATATAATAAAATTAAGAAAGATAATATAGGAATTGCTACGATTTATAGAAACTTAAAAGTTTTTGAAAGACTTGGCATAGTTAAGGAATTGAATATTAACGGTGTAAATTACTACGAGATGAAAATATTTAGTGGTAAACCCTTGCATATACATTTTAAATGTTTAAAATGTAATAGTATAATAGATATAAATGATAGTAAATTAGATTTAGAATATTTAAAATTAAGTAGAGATATGGAATATAAGGAAAATTTAGAAGTTCATGATGCTAATATATTATTTTTAGGGTTATGTAGTAGATGCAAGGAGGAAGGAAAATGCCAAGACCAACAAAGTTTAGAAGAGTAGAGTTTTTTCCGGAAAATAATTATTTCGTTCCATGGGGAAAACCTAAATGTGAAATACATGAGATAATATTAAAAGTTGAAGAATTAGAAGCTATGAGGCTTAAGGATATAGAAGAATTAAATCAAGAACAATGTGCAGAAAGAATGAAAATATCTCGTCAAACCTTTCAAAATGTAATAGATAGTGCTAGAAAAAAAGTAGCTATAGCTTTAACAGAAGGAAAGGCAATAAAAATAAGTGGAGGACATTATACAACCAAACTTTGCAAATTAAAATGTATTGATTGTGAAGAGGTATATGAGATAAATTATGAGCAGGATAGATATGTATGTCCTAATTGTGGTTCAGAAAAGATAATATGTAATAAGAGAGCAGATTTTTGTAGGAAATGGTGTAAGGGACAAAATAGGGAAGAACAGTATAAAAAAAATAAAAACATATAAATTATTAAATTAAGCGCCATTTATAAATGGTGCTTAATTATAATATATAATGTTAAGTTATAATAAAATCTAATTGAGTTTGATTGAAGTAACTTAAATAATTATTTAAAAATTTACATAAGTATATAATAGGGGGAGAATTTAAATGTCAAGAGTAATTGAAATTCATAAAGAAGGATTTAATTGTGCAGAATCTATAATTAAAGCTTTAAATGAAGAAAAAAATCTTAATATTCCAGTATCTATTGCAAGTCCTTTTGGTGGTGGAATGACAGTTGGAAGTACTTGTGGAGCTATTACTGGAGCTTTAATGGTTTTAGGTGCAATTAAAGGTAGACATGAGTGTAAAAATAAAAATCAATCTTTAGCTTTGACAAAAGAAGTTATGGCTAAAGTAAAAGAAAAGTATGGTACATTTGATTGTAGAGAATTAAAGAAAAAGGGGATATCTTGTGATGAGATGATAGAATTTGCTTATAATGTAGTAAAAGAATATATATAATTTAACGTATAAATAGGATTAACATTGATGTTTTAATGTTAATCCTATTTTAAAGTTTAATTTCACCTGTAACATTTTGAAATCATATAATGCTATGAGGTGATTTTATGAGAACTTTAAAAAAAGGTGATAGAGGATCAGACCTTATGAAAATTCAAGCAGTGCTTCAAAAGATAGGTTATGACGTAGGTCCTATAGATGGAATATTTGGGAATAAGACAGAGGAAACAGTTAAAAAGTTTCAGCAAAATAACGGTTTGACAGTAGATGGCATTATAGGCCCTAGAACTTATGAAGTATTGAGTAAGTTTATGTTAGGCTATAATAGTTATATTATAAGACCTGGAGATACTTTATATAATATAGCTAAAAGACATTATACTACTGTAAATAAGATATTAGTTGCTAATCCCAATATAGATCCTAAAAATCTTATTATAGGTGAAAGAATAATAGTTCCTATAGGCATTAATATAGTAGATACTAATATTAATTATACCTATGAAATTATGGAAAATGATATAATGGCTTTAAAAGCAAGATATCCTTTTATACAGATAGGTATTGCAGGAAAAAGTGTTTTAGGGAAAAACTTATATTATATAAAATTAGGAAATGGACCTAATGAAGTGTTTTATAATGGAGCTCATCATGCATTAGAGTGGATAACTACGCCATTGCTTATGAAATTTATTGAAGATTTTTCTAGAGCTTATAGTGAAAATAGCGAAATAAAGGGATATAATATAAATGATATTTGGAATAGGAGTAGTATTTATATAATACCAATGATTAATACAGATGGAGTAGATTTGGTTATAAATGGACTTCAAAACAACAATCCTTATTATAATGATTTAATAAAGTGGAATAATGGAAGTATGGATTTTTCAAAGGATTGGCAGGCTAATATACACGGGGTAGATTTAAATCATAATTATAATGCTTCTTGGTATGAATCTAAAATGGCAGAGGAATCTTATGGTGTCTATGGTCCAGGACCTACTCGATATGGAGGACCTTTCCCAGAATCAGAGCCTGAAAGTAGAAGTGTAGCTGATTTTACAAGAAAACATAATTTTAGATTGGTATTAGCATATCATAGTCAAGGACAGGTGATATTTTGGACTTATAAAGATATAATTCCACCAGGTTCAAGAGAAATTGGAGAGTTATTTTCAAAATTAAGTGGATATGAATTATCAGAAACATATGGAATTTCATCTTATGCAGGTTATAAGGACTGGTTTATATCAGCTTATAGAAGACCAGGTTTTACTATAGAAGTCGGAATAGGTGAGAATCCATTACCTATAAGTCAATTTGATCAAATATATGAGAATAATATAGAAATACTTTTGTTGGCGCCAATTGTTTAATTAAGATTTGATATATTAATCTAAAACATACCACCACTACTGTGAAATATTGGAAATTGTTGTGTGTTAAAATTTTAGACTATATTGTGTATATTGTATAGGAATGGATAGTTATAAATTTTAATAATTATTCATTCCTTATATAATTTATATTAAAATGATACGAATAGATTAATTTAAATAATAACACAAAATAAGAATTAATATATAGGAAAATATACATAGTAAAGAAAATTAATATATAAGAAAGTATATAATCAAGAGAAGCATTAATGTGGAAATAATAACAAACTAAAGTTAGGAGGAGCAAAATGTTAGATTTAGCTTTATTAGGTTGTGGAGGTGGTATGCCTATCCCAGATAGATTTTTATCTTCTCTTCTTATGAATTATAGAGGAAGAAAAATACTTATAGATTGCGGAGAAGGAACTCAAGTATCTATGAAAATGTTAGGGTGGGGATTTAAGTCTATTGATATTATTTGTATAACTCATATTCATGGGGATCATATAGTTGGATTGCCAGGACTGTTGAGTACTATAGGAAATAGTGGAAGAGAAGAAGTTTTAACTATAATAGGTCCAGAAGGAATAAAAGAAGTAATAAGTGGACTTAGAACTATAGTGCCGTATTTGCCTTATAATATTAATATAATAGAAAATCCTAAAAATTCATTGAAAATAAGGCTGATTAAGAATTCTATGGAAATATTAAAAGAATATAGTAATGATTTTATGGAAAGTAGAAGTTTAAAAAACTTTAGAATAAAAAAAGAAACTAATATAGATGAATGTGAGGATTATAATGATATACTAAATTGTGATATAGAGATTTCTACATTGGAATTGGAGCATTCTTCTCCTTGTATAGGATATAAATTTTATATTAATAGAAAACCTAAATTTAGTTTAGAAAAAGCAGAAAGAAATAATGTTCCAAAGTCTTTATGGAGCAAGCTTCAAAACGGAGAAAATATAATTTATGAAGGCATAAAGTACAATCCTAATATGGTTATGGGGAAAGGGCGTAGAGGAATAAAATTAAGTTATATTACAGATACAAGACCTATAGATTCTATAGTAGAATTTATAAAAAGTAGTGATTTATTCATATGTGAGGGAACTTATGGATATGATGAAGATTTACATAAAGCCATAAAAAATAAACATATGACTTTTAGAGAAGCAGCTAAATTAGCTATTAGAGGCAATGTTTCAGAACTTATGTTAACACACTTTAGTCCATCTATGATGGAGCCAGAAAATTTCAAACAAAATGCTATAGAAGTTTTTCCAAATACTGTGATAGGAAAAGATAGATTTATTAAAACATTATGTTTTAAGGAATAGATATTGAAACATAATTTACTTAGTGATAAAATATATTTGTCATAAAATACAGAATATAGTTTTAATTTAATGTGAATGAAGATTATTAAAATATTTATAATAACTAAAAAGTATGAAAAGATGCTTAGTTACTTATTTTCAAACTTTAAATTTAAATATGATAATCGGACACTACTCTGGATAGAATATTTAAATATAGTATTAAAGAAGAAAGACTATGTTTTAACAAGTTAGCTTTTTATTTAAAAGGACAGAGGTAAATTTAGTTTTGTTTGTTACACAAATATAGAAAATTTACTACTGTCTTTTTTATTTTTAAATTTCTATATACTAAAAATATAATATTTATAGGATTAATTTTTTATTAAGGAGGGGAAATAAAACTAAGATAAAAATTAAATTTTATATTTTTTATTTGCTATATAAAAATTAAATCGAGTTTAAGAAATTTATTTAATTTTGTTAAAAACTAAAGAAAGGAATAAAAATTATATGAAAAATACTAAAGAACAAAATTTGCAAAGAAATTTAGGATTGTTTGATGCTACAGCTATAGTTATAGGAATGGTTATAGGATCAGGTATATTTTTTAAACCATCTATAGTTTTTCAAAATGCTGCTTCACCAATGTTAGGTATTTTGGCTTGGCTAGTTGGAGGAATAATTACTATGGCATCTGGACTTACGGTAGCAGAAATTGCTTCATCTATTTCTAAAACTGGAGGAATATTTGTTTATATTAAAGAATTATATGGAGAAAAATATGCATTTTTATTAGGATGGGTTCAATCAATCGTATATATACCGGGATCAGCAGCAGCTTTAGCTATAGTGCTTTCTACGCAGGTTACTAGTTTTATATCTTTAACAGCCAAAGAACAAAAAGTTTTAGCTATTGCATTTATAGTATTTATAATGATTTTAAATATTATATCTACTAAATTAGTAAGCAAAATGCAGGGAATAATAACTATTGCTAAATTGATTCCTATAATTGCTATAATATTTTTAGGATTTATAAAAGGTACAGCAAAAGGGGTGACTTTAAATATTACTTCTTCAAGCACTATATCAGGATTTGGAGCTGCTCTTTTAGGTACACTATGGGCATATGATGGATGGATAAGTGTAGGAAATATGGCAGGAGAGCTTAAAAATCCTAAAAAAGACTTACCACGATCTATAATAATTGGATTGGGTACAACCATAGTAGTATATGTACTTATAAATTTAGCTTTAATTAAAATAATACCTATGGATGCAGTAATAGCTTCTAAAAAAACAGCATCAGATGCAGCTATAGTAATATTAGGTAATGCCGGATCAAAAATTATTTCAGCAGGAATATTAATAGCTATATTTGGAGCTTTAAATGGTTATTTGATGACAGGAGTTCGAATACCTTTAGCTATGTCCCAAGATAAAATTATACCTTTTAGTAATTTTTTTTGGTAAGGTTCATAAAAAATCGGGAACTCCAGTGAATGCATTTATATTTGAAACAATACTAGCTTGTTTATATGTATTATCAGGATCTTTTAATATATTAACGGATTTGGTTATGTTTATATTATGGTTATTCTTTACTATGACTGTTGCAGGTATATTTATTTTAAGAACTAAATTCAAACATTTAGAAAGACCATATAAGGTACCTTTATATCCGCTAGTTCCTCTTATAGGTATAATAGGAAGTTGTTACATAATAATAAGTACGTTAATAACAAATACTTTTTATGCTTTTTGTGGTATAATAATAACTTTATTAGGAATACCTGTTTATAATTATAAAAAAGAGGAATAAAGGAGAAATTGATTGCCCGTTGTAAAAGCTTTAGTATTATTAAATTATAAATTATATTTAGACAAGCTATGTTGTTCATTATATTTGCTATAGTTTTCTTTCAAAAAATATTAGCCTACAGTTATTTTAATATTATTATATTTTTCTGAAGGAACTATAAAAACAATATAAGTACTATACTTTCTAAATTAGATTTAAAAGATAGGATATAAATAGCTATATTTGTTTTTTAAAATTGTTATAGTAATTTCCGAGTGATAGGAAAGGGTGCTAGGAGTAGATTTTATTCTGTTATCTTTAAAGAAGTATTCTAACTTTAGCCTATTAAAAACAAGGATATGTGCCTTTATAGACAAATATCCTTGTTTAATATACAGTTGTATAATTTACTTTAAGTGACACTTTTCTTATCTTATATAAGTTATTACATTTTCATTTCTTTTAGGAGCTTTAACATCACTTGTGTTCTTATATCCTAAAGCTATTCCAAAATAAGGCTTATAACCATTAGGTATACTTAATTTTTCCATGATTTCTTTATTTTCAAATGCTAGCGAAATAAGCCCTATCCATAGAGATCCTATATTTAAGCTTTCAGCAGCAATTAACATATTTTCTATTGCAGCAGAACAATCAACTAAAGGAGAATAAGTACCTTCTTTTCCTGATACTATAATTAATGTAGGTGCACCATGAGTCAAATCAAGTTTCTCATTATTTCCCATATTCCTAAAATTTTCATTAGGTGAATTTTTAAGTTTTTCTTTAGCAATATTACTCATTTTAGTAATTAAATTTCGATTTTGGATAACAGTAAAATGCCAAGATTGATGATTACAACCAGAAGGTGCATATATTCCGGCTTCTAGGATGTGCTGAAGTTCTTCTTCTTTTATTTGCTCAGGTTTATAACTTCTTATACTTCTTCTATTTTTTATAGTTTGCAATACAGTATTCATATAAAATCCTCCTATAATGTATGATTTTTAAAGCTATTTTTCTATTGTTTAATATAACATTAATATATAATTTATTTAATAATTTTAATATTGATTTTATTTTTTATATTTAAAATATAGTAGTTTTTTATAAAATATTTTGTAAATTAATGAGCAAAAATCAATATTAAAAAATAATAAAATATAAATTAATGTTATTTATATTAATTGTAACATAAGTTTATGTAATTTTTATAATCATTTAATATAATTATTAAGGTATAAAACTAAATTATTTGAAGGTAATTTGGTGTAAAATATATAATAAATTAATCTTAATTATAATAGAAAAATTTTAATAATATAAGTGTGTAAGTTAATTAATGAGGAGACATTGTTTATTGATTATGAAGTGTATTTTCAAAAGTATTTATAGGAAATCTTACAGCATTCAATTTATTGCTTATTAATAGATAAAGTGTTATTGTATTTTATTTATATATGATGTGTATAAATGATTTAAAAGTAATATTTCATAATTATTAATAAAAATAATTATGAAATAATATTGTTAATAGTCTTATAGAGAAAGATTTAAAAGAGCATATATTAAAAACTAATTGAAAACTTTATTTGTATAAAAACATATATGTGTCATAATATATGCTCTTATTTTTAATATTAAAATTATTTTTTTTCATTGGATAACATTTCGCGTACAATTTTTATATATCTTTGGGATACTTCAGGGCAGGCTGTTAATAAGGTATCTATTACGTAATCAATATTAGTATCATCTATTTTTTTTGCAGTTGTATCTTCATCAATAAACATATCTTCATTATCAAGAGAATTATATATTTCATCTACTACTGGCGATTTCATAACTTTTTCATTTTCCACACAATCTTTACTAAAATATAGATTTTTATCTGCAACTACAAATTGACCATAAGTGTATTCTTTTTCTAGATTTTTCATATTTAAATTCTCACAAGGATATTTTGTATGTTCCACATGTTTTATATCTAATTTATTTCTGTATTCTTTTCGAGTGAGTACGGTCCTTATTTCTAACTCTAGCAATCTTTTTTTCATTTTTTCAGAAAGAACTTCTCCAAATTCAGAAATAAATCCCTTCATAGCTATAGTTTTTTTCATGTTATAATTTTTTTTCATTAAAACTACTCTCCTTATACTAATTTATTTTTAAGCAAGGATTTGGTAAGATTTATAAAAGTTTAATAAAAATTTTATATAATATAAAAACCACCTTAATAAAGGTGGCGTGGTTTGCTATTTATATATTAAAATATTTAATATATTTTATATTACAAAGTTATATTATAGCTTTATAACATTAGCAGCTTGAGGACCTTTTTGACCTTCTTCTACTTCGAATTCAACTTTTTGTCCTTCTTCAAGGTTTTTTCTTGGTTCATCTCCTTGGATAGCTGAGAAGTGAACAAATACGTCTTTTTCACCTTCTACTTCTATAAATCCAAATCCTTTCTCTGAGTTAAACCATTTTACTGTTCCAGTTTTCATTGATTGACCTCCTAGTGTAAAACATCACGCTTTACTAATTAAATTTTATTCTATAATTATAACATATTATTAACAAATAAACAAATATAATATTATATTTGTTTATAAAAATATTTTAATCTTAATTAAAGAACGTGCATATGATTAAAATAGAAGTAATATTTATGTTAATGTGTGATATTATTAGAATGTTATAACTTATAAAGAGTATATATAAATAAATTTTTATTTAAGCATTTTTATTTGGTTAAATATGTTAAATGTATAAATATATTCACATTTAACTTGAAATTAGAACATATATTTTATAGAATAAAATTTTGTTGAAATTTTATTTTTTTGCACTATTAATTCTTTTTTTTACTGCTAATTTTATATTATAATAAAATTATGAAAAATTTATATGAAAATAAGAATTATATTTAGTTTTTATACAAGAGGTAATTAAAATTAGTAATGTTTTTGGGAATGTTAATGAGAAAATTTTAATAAAAAAATTATGAAAATAAATTAAAGGAATTTATAAAATTTTCGAATAATACATTAAAAGAGGAATTATATATAATTATACTATACACATAAAATTTAAAGATTATATGTAGCACATATAAAGTTATTTTAGAGGAAAGTAAAATTTAAATTTTGTATTGATTATTCCAAATGGTGTAAAATCAAATATATACGCATAAGGACATTTAACTATAAGTTTTCTATAAAGAATTTTTTAATACATATTTAGAAATATCAAAAGAAATGAAGAATTCTTAGTTTAAGTATTGTAAAACACACTATAGAATTGTATGTTATAAAAGGAGAGTATTACTATGAGTAAATCTAAGAATAATATTATAATAGGTACTATTATAATACTTTTAATTATACTAGGAAGTCTTGGAGGGTATAAGTATACGAAATATAAAAACTACAAAGATTTATTAAATAAGGCAGAAGCTTATATGGAGATAGAAAATTATGAAAAGGCTATAGAGAATTATGAACAAGCTCTAAATTATAAAAATACTAAGGATCTTTTGGACAAAATAAATCTAGCCAAAGAAATAAAAGAATCTAAAGCCAATTATGAAAAGGCTATGGAACTATATAATAAAAAAGATTATGTAACTGCTTTGGAATTTTTCAAGAAAGTATCTAAGATGGATAGTAAAAGATTTAAACTAGCTCAGGATAAAATAAAAGAATGTATAAAGACTTATATAAATGAAAATTTAGAGAAAGCAAAGACTTTAGCAAAAGAGAAAAAATATAAAGAAGCTTATGTATATTTAGATAAAATATTAGCTGTAGATAAAGAAAATGCAGTGGCGAAAAATTTAAAAGAACAATATTTAAAAGAAGAAAAAGAATTAGAAGAGGCTCAAAAAATAGAAGATAATAAAAGAATAGAAGAAAATCAAAAAAGACAAATAAAAGAAAAAAATAAAACAAAAGAAGAAAGTAAAAATTCACAAGAAAAAGTAACCACAAAAAAGAAGGCAGAGGAAATAGTAAAAAATAAAATTGGAACTGGTAATAATAATATTAAGGCTATATGTGAAGGGGAGAAAGTTAGAGAAGGTGTATCTTATTATATAGTTCATGTGTATGAAGTTGTTGAAGATCACACAGCAACAATGGGTTGGTATTATGTAAATAAAGATAACGGTCAAGTCTTTTTATGGGATTTGGCATCTGATATATTGAAACCAATTTAATAATTTGTATGATTAAAATAAAATGAGGCTATCGTACTGATAATAAATTTTACAATATATTGTGGTAACTTTAAATTTGCAAAACAGTATATTGTATGTAAATTTATTAATGTGATAGTCTCTTTTATTTAGAATACAATTCATTAAATTTTTATTTAATTTATATGTAATAATAGCAAGAGTTAGTGTTGATATTTTTTTTATTTAAATAATTGTATCCATACAGTTGAAAAAATAAAAAATTTAATATATTTTGGATATAAAATTATATAAATTCAAATTGTTTAGGAGATGAACGGATGAAAGTGAATACGAAAAAAGTAGCAGCTATACATGATATATCTGGTTATGGTAGAGCATCATTAACTACAGTAATACCTATATTATCTCTTATGGGTATACAGGTATGCCCAGTTCCCACAGCAGTTTTATCTACTCATACAGGAGGGTTTGGTAGTCCCAAAATAATAGATTTAACAGATAATTTGCAAGATTATATAAATCATTGGAAAAGTTTAAATTTAGATTTTAATTGTATATATAGTGGATATTTAGGATCGGCACATCAAATAAATATAATATCAAATTTTATAAAATATTTTAAAAGAAAAAACACATTAGTAGTTATAGATCCAGTAATGGGAGATGATTGCGAACTTTATTCTGCTATAGATTATAAAATGGTACATAAAATGAGAGAATTTATAAAGTTAGCTCATGTTATAACCCCTAATTATACTGAAGCTTGCTATCTTTTAAATAAAGATTGCTCTAAATGCAAAGTTACCCAAAAAGAAATTAAAGATATGCTTGTAAGTTTAAGTGATATGGGACCAGAAAATATTATAATAACTAGTGTTCCTTTATATGATAATGTAATAGCTACAGTTTCATACAATAAATCAAATAAAGAATTTTATATAGCAAAAACGGATAAGCTAAACGTAAATTATCCTGGTACAGGAGATGCTTTTACTAGTATAGTTGTAGGGAGTTTATTAAAAGGTGAAGACATAAAAACTGCTGTAGATAAGGCTGTTGATTTTATAAAGTATGCTATAGAAATAAGTTTAAAATATGATTATAATCAAAGAGAAGGAATTTTGTTAGAAAAAGCTTTGAAAAAGTTAATATAATTAATATAGAATGTAATGAAATATTTTAATAGAAATATAAATTTTAATAGATTGATTTAAAATAGTTTTAATTTTTAATCAACCTATTAAATTTTAAAGGTGAATAATTAAGTTAATATAGTGAAGAAATTAATTATTTAGTATTGTTAAAACCTTCTACAATAGACAATAATCTGTTTTGAGCATCTTGTGAAAGATTAAAGTCTTTAATTTCTTTATGTAAATTTTTTAAAGTATTGTAACCTCCTAAGTAAGCGTTTAATTTGTGGCATAAAGGAGAAGATATTAAATCATTGCCAGTAGAAAACATAGACCTTAAATTGGAAATAATTACAGGTTCTAATTGAATATAATATTTTTGATGATAAAATTCTGCATAATAAAATTTTTCTATTGGAGAAATTGTAGTTAAAATTTCTTTGTTTAATTCTTTTTCTTTATTTGCCTTCCAAATCAAAGCAATCTCTTTTTCATTTTCATTATTATAAAAAATAGCAGAATTATATTGCAATAAATTAGGTCTTACGGTATAATTATGATTTTTTTCAAAAACTGTTAGCAAATCTTCAAAATTTATTTTGTTACAGTCGTAATATATTTCTAAAGTTTCTAAGTGGTCTCCAATACTATTATAGGTAGGAAGTAGCGTGCTTCCTCCAGTATACCCAACATAAGTTTTAACAACACCATTTAAAGAATCAAATAAAGCTTCCATTTTCCAAAAACAACCCATAGAAAAATAGGCTTTTTTTATGTGATTTTCTTTCAATGTTGTCACCTCCTAATTATAAAAAAATGAAATTTTAAATTTAAGGAATAAATAAAAAAATAAATAAAAAATACTTGCAAAGTGTTGAAAATAGTATTATAATAGATAAAAATAATAATTATTAATTAAATTATATTATATCATATTTTAGAAATATGTAATTAAAATTAAGTTTTATGAAAAAAAATTCAATAATTTAAAAATATTTAATTAATAATAAATTAATAAAATATGGTTATAATATATTTTATTAAAAGAATCCCTCTAAATATCCCCCAATAATAGTGAATGTAAGTAAGAAGATAATCATATGCTTATCTTCTTATTTTTTATGATATTATAATGTTCTATCTAAACAATGTTCTATTTTAATTATAGAGAATAGCATAAGTTCTGTCTATTTAAATATATAGCTTTGTATTAAAAAGTTTTAATATATAAAAAAATTCAGTTTATATTCTATGTTGGGTACAAAAAAGAAAAATATAGATATGTATGAGTTAATAACTTTCCAAAAGTTTACTATTTTAAGCTAAAATATATGCGGTATTATATATACTTGTGAGTTAATATTTATATATAAATTTTTAGTTTTGGAGAGAAAAATTATAGAAAGAGTAAACAAATGATCAGTATCAATATTGTGATCTATAACATATAATGGTAAGGAAATTAATATAGAGGAAAGATATAATATGAATTTTATACCATTCTATGACTATAATATGCATAGATTTTATTATTTAAATATGTATAATCCAAATTATTTAAATATGTATAATCCAAATTACTATAATAATTTTAAAAACTATAATAATTATTATAGACAATATGAACAATGCAATACTGATACTCTTCCTTTAAAAGAAGAAAATTTACAACCTAAAAATTTTAAGATAACATATCCAGTTGTACAGGGTATAGATAACGAAAATATATCAAAATTTGTAAACGAAACTATAGTTGATGAAGTAAATGACTTGTTTAAAGAAGAAATATTAACACCAGGAAAAGGAAAGCTTCTAGAGCTCATAGGTTTTTATGAAATGAAATTAAATAAAGAATGTTTATTAAGTATATTATTGGGAATGTATACTTATTATGAAGGGGCAGCTCATGGATTTACTGCATATTCATCTTTAAATATAGATTTAAATACTTGGCAAAACCTTCAATTAAGTGATCTTTTTACAAGTAAAATAAACTATAAACCTATATTAGAGCAAAAGGTAAGAGAATATGTAAGTAAAAATAATGTTCCATTAATAGAGGGATATAATGGATTAAGTGAAGATCAACAATTTTATCTTACTCCAGATTCATTAGTATTATATTATCAGGTATATGAGTACACCCCATATTCCTATGGATTATTCCAAATACCTATACCATACCAAGATATATTAAATTTATTAGGTCCAGCAAGTCCTATACAAAGATTGATTAAATAATTACCCGATTAAGTTATATAGTTAATCGAATAACATGAATGTTTTTATAAATAAAGTGCCTTATTAGTATGTTTTATAATTAATTAAGGTGCTTTTTTTTATAGGGAATTATATCATAAATATTAATAGATATACTGGTTAATATAAGTAAATTTTATTTAACTAATTTTATATACTATGATATTATGAAAAAGACGCAAAAATGACAAAATTATCATTAATTTTAGATTTATAGCAAGAAAAAAATACATTTCCTTAAGTGGTATTAAAATTAAAACAAAATTATATATTAAATGATAATTACATATGAAATAAATATAAAAATGTACTCAAATTATTTAAATTAAAACTTAGGTTTATAAAAATAAAAAAGAATATAGGAGGTGTGGCAGTGTACGATATACATATTAAAAGCTTAGGTTTTGCATATGAAGACAAGTGTGTATTAAAAGATATTAATATTGATATTAAATCAGGAGAATTTATATGTATATTAGGTCCATCAGGATGTGGTAAAAGCACATTATTAAAATTAATATCAGGTTTAATAAAACCTACTAGTGGTAAAATTCTAATAAATGAAAAATATATAGAAGGACCTGGGTTAGATAGGGGTGTTGTATTTCAAGATTATAGTCTTTTTTCTTGGATGAGTGCAGGTAAAAATATAGAATTAGCACTTGAACAAGCCTATAAAAATATGAAAAGAAAAGAAAGAGAGGAAATAGCAAAAGAATATCTCGAAAAAGTTGGATTAAAAGATATTTATAATAAATTACCAGGAAATTTATCTGGAGGAATGAGACAAAGGGCAGCAATTGCCAGAGCTTTTGCTATAAATCCACCAATACTATTAATGGACGAGCCTTTTGGTGCACTTGGTGCAGTTACAAGAGCCAAATTACAGAATTTGACTTTAGATTTATGGAATTCTTCTAAAAAAGAAAGAAAGACCATAATATTTGTAACACATGATGTGGATGAAGCTCTGTTAATAGCAGAAAAAATTATTATAATGGGATCACATAATAAAGGAATTAAAAAGATTATAGAAATAGATCAAAAAGAGCATAAAGATAGAAGAAATATATATTTAAATTCTTATTTTTTAAAACTTAAAGAAGAACTTATAAAAATTTTAGATTTTTAGGATTTAAATTGATGGAATATTAAAAAAATGGAGGACGTATAATGAAAAAAAAGTATTTTCAATTTTAGTATTAGCTATTTTTCTAATTTCAGCAGTAGGATGTACCAATTCAACAAAAGAGGTTTCTAAAGAGAATAAAGAAACTATTCATTTGAATATAGGATATGCTCCAGGAATCGGAAATATGTTATGTTTTATAGCACAGGATAAAGGGTTTTTTAAAGAAGAAAATTTGGAGATAGAATTAATACCATTTACTAATTCTAGTGATGGACTAAATGCTTTAAACTCAGGAAAGTTAGATATAGGTATATCTTTTGGAACAGCAGCTCCTTTAACATTTATAACTAATGGAGCAGACTTTTCATTTTTTGGAGGATATTTGTCAGGAGGTCATCCAATATATGCTAAGAAAGAAGTAGCTGATAAATATAAAGGAATAAAAGATTTTAAAGGAAAAAAAGTTGCAACACCAAGATTATATACTCCAGATATTGTTTGGAGATCTGCTATGAATAAAGCTGGTATAAATATAAAAAGTGACTTAGAATTGATAGAAATGAAAAAGCCTACAGACGTTTTAGAAGCAGTAAAGTCAGGAAAAGCAGATATAGGAATTGGAACTGGATCTACTTATGCAAAGGCAAAGCAAGCAGGATTAGAAATCATAGAGTGGAGTAACAACTTATGGAATGATCATGTATGTTGTAGACCAGTTGCTAAAACAGATTTTATAGAAAAAAATCCAAAAGCTATAAAGAAATTTTTGAAAGCTATGATTAAAGCCGAAAAAGTTTGGAATGAAGAACCAAAATTTGCGGTAAAGATGAATGAAAAATATTTAAAATTAGATAAAGAAATGGCAGAGGAAGTGACTTTAAAAACAAACCAAGTTATAGAGTCTGATCCAAAGAGAAAAGGTATTATAGATATGTGGAACAGAATGAGTGAAATTGGATATCTAGATCATAAGGGTATAAATATAGAAGACCATATAAATATAAAGATGTATAAAGAAGCGTTAGATGAAATGATAAAGGAAAATACTAATGATAATTTTTATAAAAAATTAGAAAAAAGATATAAAGAGTATAATATAGATTAAAATCAGAGAGGAAAAGAAAGTGTTGAAAGGACTAAAAAAACATAAAGGTACATTATTAATAATTGTTCTTATGGTATTGGTATATGAAATTACAACAGATATATTTAATATATTAGATCCACTGTTATTTCCGGGTTTAAAAATAATTATATCTACATTAATAGCATCTTTACCGGAATTATTTAAAGGATTGCTAAGTTCTTTAAATTTATTAATTCCTAGCTTTACTTTATCTCTAGTGTTGGGAGTTTCCTTAGGACTAGTAGTTGGATGGTACAAGCCAATAAGAACAAACGTAACTCCTATTATTTATGGATTAAGTCCAATACCTCCTACATTATATATTCCCTATGCCATAATGTTGTTACCAACATTTTGGCATTCCTCAGCCTTTATAATATTTATAGGAAGCTTTTGGCCTATTATAAATGGTACTATACATGGCGTTTCTATTATTGAACAAAAATATATAGATAATGCTAGAACATTGGAAATCAGAGGTGTAAAGTTACTGTTTAAAATAATATTACCAGCAGCATTACTTACAATATTAGGTGGAATAGGTACAGGATTAAATTTTTCTTTTATCTTATTAACAATAGCTGAAATGTTTGCCGCAAGGTCGGGATTAGGATATTTTATACAATATTATGCGGATTTTTCAGAGTATAACAAGGTTTTGGCAGGATTATTATTTATGTCTTTTTTTATAATTATAGTAATGACAATATTCTCTAAAATACAAAAAAGAATGTTACATTGGAGGACAAATAAATAGGTTCATGGAGGGAAAGTTATGAAGACGGTAAGAATAGGAACAGGAGCTGGTTGTGGAAATGATAGAATAGAGCCAGCTATGGAAATAGTGAAAAATGGTGAGGTAGATTATATAATATTTGAATGCCTATCCGAAAGAACAATATCAATAGCTCAAATGGATAAAATATCTAATCCTAAAAGGTGATATAATGAGCTCTTAGAATATAGAATGGAAAAAATATTACCTATTTGTAAAGAAAAAGATGTAAAGATTATAACGAATATGGGAGCTGCAAATCCAATTGAAGCTGCTGAAAAAACAATAGAAATTGCAAAACAACAAGGAATAAAAGGATTGAAGGTAGCTGTAATTGAAGGCGATAATATAAAGGATAAAATAGAAAAATATTCTAATTACAATATGTTAGAATCTGGGGAATCATTGAAAAAAATATTAGAAAAAATAGTTTCTGCTAACGTGTATATGGGAATTGAACCTATAGTTGAAGCATTAAAAAAAGGAGCAGATGTAATAATAACTGGAAGAATAGCAGATCCATCTTTATTTCTTGCACCATTAGTTTATGAGTTTAACTGGAATCAGCAAGATTATGATTTAATGGCTAAAGGAACTTTAGTTGGACATATGTTAGAATGTGGGGCTCAAGTAACTGGAGGGTATTTTGCAGAACCAGGTTATAAAGAAGTTGCTGGGTTGTGGAATTTAGGATTCCCAATAGCAGAAGTAAATGAATACGGAGATGCTATTATAACAAAAGTAGAAGGTACAGGCGGTATAATAGATAGGAGAACGTGTACAGAACAGTTGCTATATGAGATACAAGATCCAGCTAATTATATAACTCCAGATTGTGTAGCAGATTTTTCAGGAGTAGAAATTGAGGAAATTGGTAAAGATAAGGTTTCTATAAAAGGAGCAAAAGGTAAAAAAAGGCCAGAAAAATTGAAGGTTAGTGTTGGATATAAAGAGTATTTTATAGGGGAAGGTCAAATTAGTTATGGAGGTAGTGGTGCCATGGAGAGGGCAAAACTAGCTTCAGAAATAATAGTAAAAAGGTTAGAATTAAGTAAAGTAGAGTATGAGGAATTAAAAATAGATTTTATAGGTTATAATTCACTATATAAAAATAAAATAACAAAAGATATGATGATGGAAAATTTTAAAGAATTAAATGACATTAGATTAAGAGTAACTGCAAGAACAAAGGATAGATTTTCAGCTTTTAGAGTTGGAAATGAAGTAGAATCTATGTATACAAATGGACCTTCTGCTGGAGGTGGGGCAACTAAAAAAGTAACAGACGTAGTATCATTATCATCTATACTTATACCAAGAGAAGACCTGAGGACAGAAATAATACTAAGGGAGGTATAATTATGAAATTGAAGGAAATAGCACATTCAAGGGCTGGGGATAAAGGTAACACTACCAATATATCTTTAATATGCTATAGAATAGAAGATTATGCTATATTAAAAGAAAAGGCAACAGCTAAAGTTGTACAAGAGTGGTTTTGTGAAATAACAGAGAAAGTTGATAGATATGAATTACCTCAATTGGGTGCTTTAAATTTTGTTCTTAATAATTCTTTAGGAGGAGGAGTAACGAAATCTATATATCTTGATAAACAAGGTAAAACATTAAGTTCCGCATTATTAGAAATGGAAATAGATATATAAAGTTACAATTAAATTCATATAAATTAATAGTAAAATTATGATCACTTATTTTGTAGGTGATCATAATTTTTAGTTCATTTTAATAAGTATTCTGCTAAATAATGAATTTTGATAGATATAATATTTAATATAAATAAAATTTATTTAACTAATTTAATATACTATGATATCATGAAAAAAGATGCAAAAGTGACAATTTATAATAAAATTTTTAGTATTGGCAGAAATACATTTATAACAAAATAAATAAAAAATAATTTTTTTTATTTTATTATAAATGTAAATTTTTAGATAAATTATATGGGGGGATAGTTATGAAGTATAATTTTGACAAAATAATAGATAGGGATAATACAAATTCTAGCAAATGGTGTTTTAACAAAGAAACTTTTGGCTGTGAAGATATCATACCTATGTGGATAGCTGACATGGATTTTGAAACTGTTCCAGAGATAAAAGAAGAAATAATAAAAAGATCTAATCATGGTATTTATGGATATACTGCTACAACAGAATCTTATTATAAAGAAGTTATAAATTGGATGAAAAAGCGTCATGGATGGAATATAAAAAAAGAGTGGATAATTAATACCCCTGGAATAGTTATGGCTGTAAATACTATAGTTAGAACTTTTACTCATCCAGGGGACAAGGTGTTGCTTCAAAGCCCTATATATTATCCGTTTTTTAAAGCTATAAATAATAATGGATGTCATATAGTAAATAGTTCTTTAAAATTTGATGGATATAAATATGAAATGGATTTTGAGGATTTAGATAGTAAGCTTTCAGATCCTAGAGTAAAAATAATGATTTTATGCAGTCCTCATAATCCTACAGGAAGAGTTTGGAGTAATGAGGAGCTTATAAAGTTAGGAAATCTTTGTTTAAAACATAATGTGTTAGTAATATCAGATGAAATACACTCAGACTTAATATATAAACCTAATAAACACATACCTTTTGCGTCTATATCTGAAAAATTTGCGGATATAAGCATAACTTGCACGGCGCCGAGTAAAACATTTAATTTGGCGGGACTTCAAGGCTCAAATATAATAATATCTAATGAACATTTAAGAAATGAATTTAAAATATCTATGGAAAATATAGGTATATCAAGGTTAAATATCTTTGCATCTATAGCTTGTGAAGCGGCTTATAAATATGGAGAACAATGGTTAGAAGAATTGATAGATTATTTACAACAAAACAAGGAATTTGCAAAACAATTTATTAAAGAAAAAATACCTATGTTAAAAGTAATAGAACCAGAGGGAACTTATCTTTTATGGATAGATTGCAGAGAATTAAAAATGTCAAAAGAAGAACTTGAAAAATTTATGTTAAAAGAAGCAGGAGTAGCTTTTGATGAAGGATATATATTTGGAGATGAAGGCATAGGTTTTGAAAGAATGAACATAGCATGTCCGAGAAAAATATTAAAAGAAGCATTAGAAAGAATTCAAAAGGCTATAAATGATAAGTTATAGTATATAACTTTATAATATTTTAATATTAAAATAATAGGAGGAAATAGTGTTGAAAAATAAAAAAATATCTTTAATTTTGATGGCAATTTTAGTAGTAATGACAATGCTAAGTGGCTGTGGCAAAGAAAAAACTACTTCAGTAGAAGGAAATAATACGAAAATTGATAAGAATGCAAAAAAAATTATAGTTGGCACATCACCAGATTATTATCCTTGGTGCTATACAGAAGAAGGGAATCTTAAAGGGTTTGAAATTGATGTTTGGAATGAAATAGGGAAAAGGGCAGGATATGAGATTCAGTTTAAACAATCAAAATTTAGTGGATTGTTTGGGATGTTAGATGCAGGACAAATAGATACTGTTGCTCATCAAATATCAACTACAGAAGAAAGAAGAAAAAAATATGATTTTACAGAAACTTATGCTTATAGTGGATATAGTTTTGTAGTAAAGAAAGATAAAAATATTAAAGATTTAGACGATTTTAAAGATAAAAAAATTGGATGTACTTTAGGGGGGAATGGTGAAAAAACCTTAAAAAAATTGAATGAAGAAAAATCTTTAAATATAAAAGTTCTAACCTATGATCAAACTCCAATGGAAAAGGATGTAGAAATTGGAAGGTTGGATGCAGCTTGGATAGGAACTGTTAAAGCTAAAACAGTTATAGAAAAAGAAAAGATGGATTTGAAGCTTTATGATCCAAAATATGTTTTTGAAGTTAATCAATATCCATTTAGAAAAGATGAAAAGAATAAAAAGAAGTTAGAAGATATAAATAAAGCTATAAAAGATATGATGTCTGATGGAACCATGAGTAAACTATCAATAAAATGGTTCAAACTTGATATAACAAACAAGGAATAGGTGTGTTAGTATATGATTTTTGACCTAGAATATTTTAATAGATTGGTACCATTAATTCTTAAATATTTGAAAGTTACTTTTACTATTTCTTTTTTTGCATTGATTTTAGGGCTAATTATTGCTATATTTATAGCTGTGATTAATGAATTAAAAATTAAAATTCTTTATAGTATAAGTAAAATATGGGTATCGTTTTTTAGAGGAACACCTTTAATTGCTCAGTTATTCTTTTTATATTTTGGTATAGTCCAATTAATACCTAGTTTAAAGAATATGGAGGCTATGACTGCAGTTATTGTAGGGCTAGGATTTAATGCTTCAGCTTATATGTCGGAGACCTTAAGAGGGGCTATTTCATCTGTAGATAAAGGGCAAATAGAGGCTAGTTTGTCTATAGGAATGACTCCAATCCAAGCTATGAGAAGAATAGTGTTTCCACAGGCTGCTAGAGTAGCATTGCCTGCATTATCTAATAGTTTTGTAGATATTATAAAAGGTTCTGCATTAGCTTTTACTTTAGGTGTAGTAGAAATAATGGCTGTGGCACAAAGTGAAGGAGCATCTAGCTATAGATTTTTAGAGTCTTTTACTGCAGTAATAATTATTTATTGGATTATAATTAGTGCTTTTGGATACTTGCAAAATATATTAGAGAGAAAAATGAACAATCTTTATTAGTAAGGTAGGTGAAAACATATGATAAAAATAACTAATTTACACAAATCTTTTAATGGGGTAGAAGTGCTAAAAGGAATAAACTTAGATATAAAAAAAGGTGAAGTAGTTGCGGTTATAGGACCTTCTGGAACAGGAAAATCTACTCTTTTACGATGCATGAATTTTTTAGAAAGACCTGAAAAAGGTATAATAGAAATAGAGGATTTAAAAGTAGATGCAGAAAAAACCACAAAAGAGCAAATACATCAATTAAGAATGAATACATCTATGGTTTTTCAAAGTTATAATTTATTTAGAAATAAAACTGCTTTAGAAAATATAATGGAACCTTTACTGGTTGTAAAAAAGATGGATAAAAATGAGGCAAAAGAAAAGGCACTAAATATACTTAAACAGGTAGGATTAGAAGATAAAAAGGATTATTACCCTTCTAAGTTATCTGGTGGACAACAACAGAGAGTAGGAATAGGAAGGGCTATGGCAGTAGATCCAAAAATAATGTTGTTTGACGAACCTACTTCAGCATTAGATCCAGAGCTTGTTGGTGAAGTTTTAGATGTTATTAAAAAGTTAGCTGAGAATGATACAACAATGATTATAGTAACCCATGAAATGAGATTTGCAAAAAATGCAGCAGATAGAGTTATATTTATGGATGGTGGGAATATAGTAGAACAAGGTACACCAGAAGAAGTATTTAATCATCCTACAAATGAAAGAACAATAAAATTTTTGAATAAAGTTAAAAATAAATAGAAATAAGAGGAAATGGATTAATATTTTTAATTAGGTTCAATTAAGATCTTCTAAATTTTATCTATATGTTTATTTAATATTTAAAAATCAAATTTAGTTTTATATTAATATTCTTCTTAGATTTTACATAGTATACAGTAAATATGTATATAAATTTTTTGAATTTTGAATTATAATTAAATTGAAAACTAAATATTGCTTTACCAATTTATAAGGGGGATTTATATGTTAAATGGAAAAAAAATCCGAGAAGCTAGAATTAAGTTGGGATATACCGCTCGGGACATTGAAAATCTTACTCATAATCCTAAGTTTACAACATCTATTTCAAAATCTTATTTAGAAGAATTAGAAAGAGGGGATAAAAAAAATCCAAGTTTTGAAAAAGTAGTAGTTTTATCTCAGGTATTGATGTGTAAATTAGATGATTTAGTCATTAGGTAAAGCAGTTAATATTAAAATTATAGAATTAATTTTTGTATAAGAACATAAGATGATATAATTTGGAAAACAAAAATAAAAAATATTTATGATTATTCATAGTTTAACATAATAAAAACACTATCAAAATATAAGTGATAGTGTTTTTATTATGTATTTGAACTGTTTTAAAATATATTTTATTATATAAATTGTATTTTAGAATTTAATACCAGTACTTATTTTTATTTTTTTTATTCATTTTACCTTTTATAAATTTAGCTACTGTTAATATTATGCTAATTATAGCTAATACTAAAATTATAGAAACTATATAAAAAGGCATATTTTTTTTCATTATTTCTTGTTTAGATAAACCAGAATATAATTTATATTTTTTTTGATATTCTCTTTCTTTTATAGTTAATGTGCCCATACTTTCTTTTCCAGAAAGAGCAGCATATGAAGTATTAACTATATTAATTGTTTCATTAGTTTCTTTATCATTTACTTCATTTTTATAGTAAGTAACATCTTCTTTTGAAATTACAGGTACATCTACAGTTACAGAAGGTCCTATAAATTTTAAAGGTTTATAAATTACTGTTTGTGTTTTTAAATTAGAATCCTTTTTATATAGAGTGGAGGGTTTTTCATTATAACTCCAATCTATAATTTTTTTCATATCTTCAAAAACAAAAGAATCTTTAGCATCATATACAGATCCTAGAACTATACCAAGTATTTCTCTACCATTTCTATTAAATAAAGCTACTAAACATCTACCTGCAGCATTAGTATAACCTGTTTTACCTGCAACACATCCATATTTACCTAAAAGTTTATTACTATTTTCTATATTCATTTTTGTACCTTTGGAAGTTGTTATAGAGCTTTCTTTTTTATGGGAAGATTGATAAACCCAAGTATTTTTTAATGCTGCTCTACTAATTACGCTTAAATCATAAGCTGTAGTATAATGATTAGGATTATGTAAGCCGTTAGGAGTTACATAATGAGTGTTTTTTAAATTTAATTCTTGAATTTTTTTGTTCATCATATTTTCAAAATTTTTACTATTGCCAGCTAATTCATCTGCTATCATATAAGCTACATCATTACCGGAAAAAAGTAATAATCCGTCCATAACATCCTGAGCTTTTATAGTTTCCCCTATATTTATAGGATGAAGATTTATATTTAGAGAATATTCTGGTTGCTTTTTAGCAGTAGCTGTATATGGTATATTATCATTTTTATTTTTGTTTTCAGCTAGTAAAAGAGCTGTTAAATATTTTGTAGTACTAGCAGGATACATACGCTTGTCAATATCTTTAGCATATATTATTTCTCCAGTTTTAACATCTATAGTCATAGCTGTTTTCCCATAAATAGTAGGAAGAGGATTAGTTGAATCTCCTGCAGCAAATACATTAGATGCAAAGATAAAAATAAAAATTAATATTGAAGTTAAAGTCATTTTTCTTTTTCTCATAGGCCATCTCTCCGTTTACTTTTTTCTAATTTAAATATAGTATTATAATATATGTATACACCTTGATAGTATAGCATTAGAGAGGGCATTTTACAAATATAATATTTTATGATTAGAATGTATAATATTATCATAGACTAAAGTAAAATAAAAAAATTTAATGTACACATATGTATTCACAATAATATTATGAAATAAAAATTAAATGTTTGGGTAATAAATACCTTATTTTTATTTAGGCAAATATTATTTTTAGGAGGAAATATGGATAAACAATTAATAGATAAAATATATGAGAAATTTGAGGATAGAAAAGTAAAACCGATAGGTGAATTTAAAAGAAGTTCAGTAATGATATTATTAAATAAAGTAGGAGAAAATATTAATATAATATTTGAAGTAAGAGCATTAACTTTAAAAAATCAACCAGGAGATGTTTGTCTGCCAGGTGGAAAAATAGAAAAAGAAGAAAGTCCATTAGAAGCAGCTTTAAGAGAGACTGTTGAAGAACTTAATATAAATAAAGAAAAAATTAAAATAATAGGACAAATGGATTATTTTATTAGTCCTTATAATTTTTTTATGTATCCTTTTGTTGGAATAGTGGAAGATGCATCTATAGTATCTAATAAAGAGGAAGTAGATCATACATTTGAAGTTCCTATAGAATTTTTCTTAGAAAATTCACCTACTTGCTATGAAATAGATATAGTACCTAGTATAAAAGGAGATTTTCCTTTTTCACTTATAAAAGGTGGTGAAAATTACAAATTTGGAAAAGGGACTATTCCAGAATATTTTTACCAATATGAAGGAAAGGTTATATGGGGATTTACAGCACTTATAGTAAAAAATTTTATAGATATAATTAAAGGCGAAAAAAATTAATAAATTCAAATTAAAATCTTCCACTAATTAATTAAAAATTGATGGAAGATTTTAATTAATTTTGGATTTTAAGCATCTTTTTCTTGTTTTTTTATACCAGCTACTGCAACTGATATAACTATTAAGAAAATATAACCAATAACATATAATAAAGAAATTATAGTAGGCATAGTAAAAAATTTTAAATAAATAAATAAACACAAAGATACAATACTCCAAAATAATGATACATATGCCATTTTATTATTTCTATTTAACCAGGATTTAGAATCTTTCATATCTCCAACTATTTTTTCGCTTTTTTTAGATGAATTACTTGTTAATATTTTAAAATAAATAAAAAAACTTAAAGATATTAGACCTATGCCCAAAAATAAATAAGCCAATGATATACTTGTTACGTTCATAATGAATTTCCTCCTATAAAGTTACTTTTGGCAATTATATATTGTTATTTTAACCAATAATGTACAAAAAATACCCATTATAGAATTGCTCTCTAAAAGAATTCAAATATTTAACAGTTGATATGAAATAATAAAATTTTATAACTTAAAAAATATATACGAAAAGTAAATAAGGGTAGTATAAACAAAATTTTTGGATTAAAATAAATTTTTTATTATATCTAAAATATAAAAAATAGTTGTCTGTGGATATAATCCGTATTTATTTTAACTAAGATGTAATTATTAAGGTAAATAGTCATTATATAAAAAGGAATTTAATTAATAATATAGAATTATTTATTAAAAAGAATTAATAATTATAATAAAATAATAATAGTTCTTATATAATAACCTAAAAAGATAATTTATATTGAAAGATATGTTTTAAAATTATTTATTAAAATAATATTTAACTAAAGTATAGTTAGGAGGATAAACAATGTTAAATTTTAATTATTCTATACCAACAAAAATATTTTTTGGGAAAAATCAAATAAATGTTTTAGGAGAACAAATAAAAAAATATGGTACAAAAGTATTACTTACTTATGGTGGTGGAAGTATAAAAAAGAATGGAATATATGATAAAGTTGTAGAAATTTTAAAGAATAATCATATAGAATTTGTTGAGCTTTCAGGAATAGATCCTAATCCAAGAGTAACTAGTGTAAGAGAAGGAGTAAGATTATGTAAAGAAAATAATATAGATTTTATATTAGCAGTAGGAGGAGGAAGTACCATAGATTGTTCAAAGGTAATAGCTGCATCATATTATTATAAAGGAGATCCTTGGGATATAGTAACTAAGAAAGTTAAAATAAGTAAGTCATTACCTATAGGCTGCATATTAACATTAGCTGCGACCGGCTCAGAAATGAATTCTGGAGCAGTAATTAGTAATGTGGATACTAATGAAAAATTAGGAGTAGGACATCCTTCTATGGCTCCTAAGTTTTCTATATTATATCCACAATATACTTTTACAGTACCTAAAAATCAAACTGCAGCAGGAATAGTAGATATAATGAGTCATACATTTGAAGCTTATTTTAGCAAAACAAAGGATGCTTATATTCAAAATAGAATGGCTGAGGCTATTTTAAAAACTTGTATAAAATATGGTAAAATAGCTATAGAAGAACCAGAAAATTATGAAGCTAGAGCTAATCTTATGTGGGCTTCTAGTTTAGCTATAAATGGATTATTAAGTTATGGTAAATCAGAACCATGGAGTGTACATCCAATGGAACATGAGTTAAACGCCTTTTATGATATAACTCATGGTGTTGGATTGGCTATATTAACACCAAATTGGATGGAATATGTTTTGAGTGATGAAAATGTGAATGATTTTTATGAGTATGGAGTAAATGTATGGGACATAAATCCAGATGGAAATAAATATGAAGTAGCTAAAAAAGCTATAAATAAAACAAGAGAATATTTCAATGAATTAGGAATTCTGTTAACATTAAAAGAAGTTGGTATAAATGAAAAAAATTAGAATTAATGTCAAAGACTGCCACAAGAGGTGGAACTTTAGGGGGATATAGACCTTTAAATAGTGAGGATGTTTTAAATATATATAAAATGTCTCTGTAATATTAGAAAAGTATATTAATTTTAAAGGTAAGTTTTTGTGCAAAATAAATAATAATGATATTTATTTAAAGTAAAGATTAAAGGCTTGTTAATTATTTAATTAATGATTCTTTAATTTTTAAATTAAAGTAGATATCATTATTATTTAAATAAATTTAATTTATACTGTAATTACAAAAAATTATTTAAACATATGTAAAATTGAAAAAAATTCATGCAAAATTTTAAAAAAATGTAGGTAATAATTAAATTTAATGAAAATTTAGTTAATTTTATAACAAAACCATTTAAATACTTTTTCTTCTGATGTATAATATTACTTGTATTATAGTGGGAGAAAGGGGAATTTTCATGGATTGTCCATTTTTAACTACTTTTGATGAAGAAATAAAATGTTTTAGAGAATGTGCTTTGTATGAGTATAAAAATAATGAGGGAGTATGTCCTTTTAAAGAACTAGAGAATAATAAGATAAATATCGAAAAAGATTTTGATAATATAGATGAGGCAGCTATAAATGAAGGATTAGATTTTATAAAAGATCATTATAAATTTATAACAAAACAATATTTATAGTAATAACATTTGTTTTGACTTACAATAAAAAGTTTGTAAGAGATATTCAAAATCTAACAGTATGTAGTAAAGATAGAGAACGTAATCAGGTATGTCTTTGGATAATAATTTTCTAAGTTTTAGTAACAGTAAATACGGTCTCTAAAATTTAGAAAATTATTTATGGGGATTTTTTTATTTATTATTTTAATATTTTATATAATACTTTTTACTAGTTTCTGGAATATGCATTTTAGCTATTGTAATGTTTTTTTAATTAAAATATTATATTTTAAATGTATGTGAAGGAAGCTATGATTAAGAAATATATTAAAAATAGGGGGGGATTGTTGTGAAAAAAAAGAAAATAAATTTTCCAACGGCTTTTACAGTATTATTTATTGTATTAATTATTGCAGCTATACTTACTTATATAGTTCCAGCAGGATCTTATTCAAAATTAAGTTATGATAACGATAACAAGGTTTTTGTTGTAACTAAACCAGATGAATCAACAAATGAACTACCAGCAACACAAAAGACTTTGGATAAACTTAAAATTAAAGTAAGTGTAGAAAAATTTAAAGATGGAAGTATTAATAAACCTGTAGCTATTCCAAATACTTATGAACGAGTAGAACAGAGACCTCAAGGTTTTTTTGAAGTAATTCAAGCACCTATTAAAGGGGTATATGATACTATCGATATTATAATGTTTGTACTTATTTTAGGAGGAGTTATTGGTGTAGTAAATAGTAGTGGTGCATTTGATGCAGGAATTGCGAAGCTTTCTGTAGCTACTAAAGGTAAAGAATATCTGCTTATAGTTATTATTACTACATTAATTGCTTTAGGTGGAACTACTTTTGGTTTAGCAGAAGAAACTATAGCATTATACCCAATTTTGGTTCCAGTTTTTATAGCTGCAGGATATGATGCTTTGGTATGTATTGCAGCTTTGTATATGGGATCATCCATAGGGACTATGTTTGCTACGGTAAATCCTTTTTCTGTTGTTATAGCATCTAATACTTCAGGGATATCTATTGCTTCAGGATTTATATTTAGGATAGTAGGACTTATCATAGCAGTAGCCATAACTGTTGCTTATATTGTAAGATATGGAATGAAGGTTAAAAAAGATCCAAGTAAATCTATAATATATGAAAAAAGAGAAGAAATAGAAGAAAAGTTTTTAAAAGACTATAGTAAAGATGATGCTATACCAAAATTTTCTTTAGGTCGTAAGCTTATGTTAATAATATTTGCATTAACTTTTGTAGTTATGATTTGGGGTGTGGCTAAAAAAGAATGGTGGTTTACCGAAATGACAGCTTTATTCCTTGTTGTAGGAATTATTTTAGGAGTAATTTCACGTATGGGAGAAAAGAAGTTTGTAGATAAATTTGTAGCTGGTTCAGCTGATTTAGTAGGAGTTGCATTAGTAATTGGAGTAGCAAGATCTATTAATCTTATTATGGAAAATGGTATGATTTCTGATACTATTTTATACCATTCATCAAATGCAATAACAGGAATGAATTCAAGTGTATTTATAATATTCATGTTAATTGTATTTATAGGATTAGGATTTTTTATACCATCATCTTCTGGTCTTGCAGTACTTTCAATGCCTATTATGGCACCTCTTGCAGATAGTGTAGGATTGCCAAGAGAAGCTATAGTAAATGCTTATATGTTTGGTCAAGGACTAATTTCATTTATAACTCCAACAGGGCTAATATTAGCTACTTTAGCCATGGTAGATGTTACCTATGATAAATGGCTTAAATTTATAATGCCTCTTATGGGATATATAGCCGCATTATCAGCAATAATGTTATTAATACAAAGTTTTGTTGCTTAATAAAAATTCTATTAATTAAGGTATATTACATTTAATTATTAATATAGGAATGTAGTATTAAAAATGAATCCTGTAATATATTATGTTAATTTTAAATTTGTAAAGCTATATATTGTGTATAGAATTCTACGACTACATCCTAATTAAAAGAATATTTTTTAATTTAAAAGCTATGAATTTGGAATAATTTAATATGTTTCCAATTCATAGCTTTTAAATTAAAAATGATTAGTTTAATTTATAAATATAATTTATTCTTCGTAAAAATCTGAGAATTTATGCAGAAGCTCCTGTTTAATTCTCCAAAGTTTTGGAGAAAGATCTACATAATAGTTATGAGGATTTTCAAATCTTAATACTTCTGGCCAAAATCTTTCAGTTTGTTTTTTCGCAAAAGCTTTTATCTCCATAACATTAGGGCTTTCATACACTTTTTTACCTTTATCAAAAATTTTAACTAATAATTCTTCTACATAGTAATCTTTAATTTTTTTCTTTTTCCATGTAAATAAAGGATTAAATATTTCTAATGGTTTACTTTCATCTATTTTTTCATCATGCATAGTAATAAGATCTGCTATAGCTTGATGCGTGTTTTTATCATATATTCTATAGACTTTTTTAAATCCCGGATTGGTTATTTTTTCTTCATTTTCACTTATTTTAATTTTAGGTGTTATTATTCCGTCGCAAGCTTCTACTGCAGCTAATTTATAAACACCACCAAAAACTGGTTCGGACCTTGCTGTTATAAGTCTTTCACCTACACCAAAACTATCAATTTTAGCTCCTTGATTTAGTACGTCTCTTATTATAAATTCATCTAAAGAGTTTGAAACCACAATTTCTACATCTTCATAACCTGCATCATCTAACATTTTTCTACAAGTTTTAGTAAGATAAGTTATATCACCACTGTCTATTCTAATACCTTTAGGTCTAATACCTTTAGGTTTCAATACTTCATTAAATACTTTTATAGCATTAGGAATTCCAGATTTTAAAACATTATAGGTGTCTACTAAAAGTACACAATTTTTAGGGTTTACTTCTGCCCAAGCTTTAAAAGCTTCATATTCTGTAGGAAATAGTTGTACCCAGCTATGAGCCATAGTACCAGCAGCAGGTATTCCAAACATTTCTTCAGCTATAGTACAAGCAGTTGCATTGCATCCTCCAATAACAGCTGCTCTTGCACCATATATTGCGCCATCATACCCTTGAGCACGCCTAGATCCAAATTCCATAACAGAACGATTTCCAGCAGCTCTACATATTCTATTAGCTTTGGTAGCTATTAAAGTTTGATGATTTATAGTAAGAAGTATCATAGTTTCTACAAATTGCGCTTGAATGGCTGGGCCACGTACTGTAACTAAAGGTTCATTTGGGAAAACAGGATATCCTTCCGGCACTGCCCAAACATCACAACAAAATTTGAAATTTCTTAGATAGTCTAAAAATTCTTCAGAAAATTCTTTTCTAGACCTTAAATATTCTATATCGTCTTCCGTAAATTTTAAGCTGGATAAATATTCAATAAGTTGTTGTACTCCTGCCATAATACAATAGCCACCACCATCAGGTACTCTTCTAAAAAACATATCATAGTAGGCTATTTTTTCTCCCATACCACTTTTTAAATATCCATTACCCATGGTAAGTTCATAAAAATCTACTAACATAGTAAGATTTCTATTATTTCTCACATCGAAGTTTTTACTGTATTCCATTATTAATTCTCCTCTATGTAATAGTAAAAATATATAACAACATTGTAATACTTTACAAAGTCTATTACAATACTTAGTATTTAAAATTAAAATACTGACATTCTGTTTTTCTAGGATTAACTAAAGAATTCATAATAAAATATTATATTTATTTTATTCTTATTTATTATAAATTATTAGTATGTTAAATAAACTTATTTTGTAAATTTGATATTTTCTTTATCTTTTAGTAAAGTATACTTAATCACTAATTAGAATATTAAGGGAGTTTTAAGTATGATAGACTATAATTTTTTAGATAAGTATCAAAAGGAAGCCGTAAAATGTAATAATGATAATACATTAGTCGTAGCTCCACCTGGATCTGGAAAAACTACTGTTATTATAAATAGAGTTGTACATTTAATAGAGAATTTGAAGGTGAACCCTAATAATATATTAGTAATAACTTTTACTAGAGCAGCAGCTATGAATATGAAAGAAAGATATAATAAAATAAGTGGTAATATAAAATCACCTTTTTTTGGTACTTTTCATGGCCTTTTTTATAAAATATTAAATAGACATTTTAAAGATATAAATATAATAAGTAGTAAAGAAGCATATTCATTGATAAATAATATTCTTATATCTTATTTAGATTCTGTAAATGAAGATAAAGTAAGAGATGTTTTAAATGATATATCATTTTTAAAAACTAGCGGATTAACTATAGATAGTTTTTCGCCTAAAATTGACAAAAGTATATTTGAAAATTGTTTTAATAATTATGAGGAATACAAAAGTAAAAAGGAACTTTTAGATTTTGATGATTTGCAAATAAATATGTTTAAACTTTTAAAAGAAAATGAAAGAATACTTAAAGGATATAATAAATTATTTAAATACATATTAGTAGATGAGTTTCAGGATTGTGATACATTACAAATAAATATTCTCCAAATGCTATGCAAAGGCAATTCGTTATTTGCTGTAGGAGATGAAGATCAGTGTATATATTCTTTTAGGGGTTCTAAGCCAGAATGTATGGTTAATTTTAATAATTATTTTAAAAATGGAGAAAAAATATATTTAAGATATAATTATAGAAGTCCTAAAAATATAGTAGATATTTCAAAAAATCTTATTATAAATAATAGATTAAGAAATAATAAAAAAATAGAAGCGTACAATAATTATGATAAAAATATAGTGTTAAAATCCTTTTTAAATGAGAGAGAGCAAGCAGAGGAAATAAGCAAAATAGTTGAAGATAGTATAAAAAGAGGATATGACTATAAGGATATAGCTATACTTTACAGAACCAATATGGAAAGTAGAAGTCTAACAGACTTATTTTTTAAAAAAAGGATACCTTTTAGGCTTTTAGATAAAGGTTATAATTTTTTTAATCATTTTGTATGTAAGGATATATTAACTTATATGCAAGTCTGTATAGACCCTTATGATAAAAAAGGGTTTTTAAAGATTATAAATAAACCTTTCAGATATATAAGTAAATTAAATCTAGAAAGAGTGAGAAGATACAAATATGCTAAAAATAGTTTTGATATATTAAAAGAACAAAAAGATATACAACCTTTTCAAATAAAAAATTTAGAAAATCTTGAAAAGGATATAAATAAAATGAATAAAATGAGTGCCCAAGATGCTATAAATCATATAATGCATGATTTAGGTTATGAAGATTATATTAAAGAATATAGTGAAAGAATAAAAATTGATAAGGAAGAACTTTTGCAAATAGTAGATGAATTAAAAGAAGCAGCAGAAGGGTATACAAGTATTTTAACCTTTTTAGTTCATGTAGAGGAAGTTGAAAAAAAAATAAATAAAAAAGAAGTTGATGAAAATAGTGTAATATTAAGTACCATACATGGAGTTAAAGGAATGGAATTTAAAAATGTAATTATTATAAATTGTAATGAAGGCAATATTCCTTATAGTAAAGCTGAAGAAGAAGTCAATATAGAGGAAGAGAGAAGACTTTTTTATGTAGGTATTACAAGGGCAAAAGAAAATTTGTATTTAACTGTCCCAAAAGTTATAAGAGGTAAGAATAAAAAGACATCCAATTTTATAAAAGAATGTAAGTTAGACAAGGAATTATTAAAAAATGACTATTTTAAAGGAAAAGAAAGAGTAGTTCATAAGGTGTTTGGGGAAGGGATTATTGAAAATCAAGAAGAAGATTATGTGGAGATAGAATTTCTAGATGGGACTAAAAGAAAATTTGACATAAATGTTATAACTAAAAGTAATATTATTAAAAAGAAAAATGTATCATAGGATTGTTCCATACATATAACATTAAAAGATATATATGTAGGTAAGAGATTAAAAAGATAAATTGATTAGTTTAAAATTAGTTATTTTGATGCATTATATATAAGGTAAGGTATTAATTTACTTTACCTTATTTTTTATATTAAAAAAGTATAATAATATATTTTTGTATTAGATCACAATAATATATGTAAATAAAGCTATTATTAATAAAGTTACATTTTGGTTATATAGGTAACAAATATATGATATATATATAAACAATATAAGATAAAGATGCATAATATATAGAAATATACAGGTAACAAATGGATTATATGCACATAATAATATAAATATAAGTAGTATATTTTAATGGAATTTATATTAAGTTGTAGTATTTACAACCTTTTCAATAGAAAAATGTATAAAAATATATATAATAATATACATTAAATATTTTTAAGTGTTTTAATATATTTGACATGAAAAGAAAGTGTGGTATACTATATTTGAAAAAATATGACAGGGTTCGGAGCATTTAAGTTGAAGGAGGAAAAAATTATGGTTCATTTTAAAACAATGTGGGATGATGTATGCAGTATTTTAAGTCATAATGAAATAGAAAATTTAGAAATTATAGAAAATTTTAAAACGGGATTTATAGTAAAAACAGAAAATGGAACTGAATTTATAACTAGAGATGATTTCGTTGATTTTTGGTGTCATATGTTATGCTTTAATAAGGTAACAGAAATGGATATAGAACAAAAGAGTAAAGAAAGAAGAAGATGTATTTGCAATATCATAAAAAGTCTACCTTATGTAAACGCTAATAATGGTGTAATAACTTTAGTAGAATAATAAGAAAATATAGTATGTTTTTTTATAAATGGTAACTTAAATGCAAATGAAGATATTATTATGTACACATATAGGTGTTTTGGAAAAGTTGCTTTTGTTGAATCTTTGAATATAATATTATATAATTTTATTAAGCTCATATTCTAAAAATTAGAGAATATGAGCTTTTAAATTAAGAAAAAGAGGTAGTATACTATGCAAAAAAATCATAATATTGACAAACAAAATATAGTATTCGCTTTAGATATAGGTACCCGCTCAATTTTAGGCTCAGTTGGAGTAGTAAAAGATAAAAAATTTCATGTTATAGAGGAAAGCTATATAGAGCATGAAGAAAGATCTATGATAGATGGTCAAATTCATGACGTTTCTTTAGTAGCTAATACTGTGATGAAAGTAAAAAGAGATTTAGAAAAAAAGATAGGTATAGAATTAAATAAAGTATCTATTGCAGCAGCAGGAAGGTTTCTAAAAACATATAATGCAAAATCAGAGCTAAATATAGATAATGAAAAGGAAATAGATAAAGATACTATAAGAAGTTTAGAGCTTACATCAGTAAAGATGGCAGAAGAAGAGGTGAGCAAAAAATCTGGGGGTAGGCTTTATTGTGTTGGGTATACTGTTAAAAATTATTATTTAAATGATTATGTTATAGGAAATTTATTATTACAAAAAGGAGAGAAAATAGCAGCAGAGGTTATAGCAACATTTCTTCCTAGATATGTTATAGATAGTCTTTATTCTGTAATGAAAAAAGTAGGGCTTATAGTAGATAGTTTAACCTTAGAGCCCATAGCTGCTATGGAAGCCGCTATTCCCAAAAAGTTAAGACTTTTAAATTTAGCTTTAATAGATATAGGAGCAGGAACATCTGATATAGCTATATGTAGTAAGGATAGTATAACTGCTTTTGGAATGGTTTCTTTAGCTGGGGATGAAGTAACGGAAGCTATAGTTCAAAATTTTTTAGTGGATTTTGAAACAGCAGAAAAAATAAAAAAACAATGCTCACAATCAGAGCATGTTGAGTATATAGATGTTTTAGGATTAAGCAATAAAATTCCTTCAACAGATGTAACCAAAGTTATAGAGCCAGTGGTTAAGAAGATATCAGAGGAAATAGCGAATAAGATAATGGAGATAAATGGAGAAAAATCACCTAATGCTATATTTTTAGTAGGGGGTGGTGCTCATACACCACTTTTAAAAGAGTGCTTATGTGAAAACCTTAATATACCTGTGGAAAGAGCTGCTATAAAAGATAGAGATGCAGTAATAGATTGTAATATTGAGAATAATAAATTTGGTAGTGAAGGTGTGACGGTTTTAGGAATAGGTTTAACATCTATAAGAAGATTAGGAAATGATTTTATAGATGTTATGTTAAATGGAAGTATAATAAGTCTTTTTAATTCTCATAAACATACAGTTATGGATGTAATGCTTCAAGCTGGGCTTAATCCTAAAATTTTACTAGGAAGAAACGGTAAAAATATAAAATTTATATTAAATGGTATGAAAAGAATGGCTTTTGGAACTTTAGCTACCAATGCAGTAATAAAGATTAATGGATTAAAAGCTTCTATTGAGGATAATGTAAAAGAAGGAGATAAAATAGAAATTGAATTTGCTAAAAATGGTGAAGATGCAAAGCCAACTTTAAAAGATTATATAAAAAAGGTATATTCTACAACTTTCTTTATAAATGATATTATAGAAAATTTAACTCCTTTGACTTTTGTAAATGGTGATAAAAAAGATATAAATTATATAATTAAAGAGGGAGACGATGTTAGAATTTTATTTCCTGAAACTTTAGGTCATTATAAAGAGTATTATGAAACTTTAAAAGATTATAAATATTATTTGGATGGACAAGAACTTAAAGAAGATTACATAATAAAAGAAGGGGACAGAATATATAAACTGAGAGATGAAGTAGAAAAAGATAAAGATTGTGGAATAAATAAACCTAATGAAAAAGAAAAAAACAATATAAACAATGAAATAAATTTGATAGAAAAAGAAATAACCGAAATAAATGAAGAGGAAGAAATAGAAAATCATTATGTAAAAAATGAAAAAAATGATTTGCAAGATGAAGCATTAGGGCAAAAAGAAGCAGCTTTTACAATGGAATATATAGATAATAAGGAAGCTAAAGCACAAATAGAAGATTCTAATATGGAGGAACGCAGTATAAAAGTTAGAGTAAACAATGAAGAAATAACCCTTAAAGGTAAAGAAAAATATATTTTTGTAGATATATTTAATCATGTAGAATTTGATTTGTCTGTAGCTAAAGGAAAGCTAGTTTTACTTTTAAATGGTAAGAATGCTGGTTATTATGATAAACTACAGGATGGAGATTTAATAGAAATAAAATGGGAGTAACTATAAGCTAATTCTACATGCTAATGCGATTTATAAAAAGGTATAGAATATTTAATTTCGTTATTACTTGTATAACTGGAGGGAATTATGAGAGAAATAAATTTTTTGAGGAAAGCTTTAGAAATAAAAGACGAAGTTATAAAATTAAGAAGAGATTTTCATCAATATCCAGAGTTAGATTATGATCTTTTTAAAACCAGTGAGAAAGTAAAAGAATTTTTGAAAAAAGAAAATATAGAATATTACGATACAGCAAGAACAGGAGTTTGTGCCATAATAAGAGGCAGGGGAGCTAAAACTGTAGCTATAAGAGGTGATATGGATGCTCTTCCACTTCAAGAAAAAAATGTTTGTAATTATTCATCAAAAGTAGAAGGTAAAATGCATGCATGTGGACATGATGCTCATACTGCTATACTTTTAGGCACTGCTAAGGTTTTAAATTCTATGAAAGATGAATTAAATGGGAATATAAAATTATTATTTGAGCCTGCAGAAGAAACTACTGGTGGAGCTAGACTTATGATAAAAGAAGGAGTTCTTAAAGAGCCAGAAGTAGATGCTATTATAGGACTTCATATGGAGGAAAAAATAGAAACAGGGAAAATAGGATTAAGAAAAGGTGTAGTAAATGCAGCTTCAAATCCCTTTACCATAAAAATAAAAGGGAAGGGTTCCCATGGAGCTAGACCGAACAATTCTGTAGATCCTATAATCATAGCTAGTAATGTAATAGTGGCTCTTCAAAATATAGTAAGCAGAGAATTGCCGCCTACGGATCCTGGAGTGTTAACTATAGGAACTATCCATGGTGGTACAGCTCAAAATATAATACCAGAGGAGGTTATATTATCTGGTATTATAAGAGTTATGAAAACTGAACATAGACAATACGTTAAAAAAAGATTGGTTGAGATAGCAGATGGTATATGTAAAGCTATGAGAGGTGAATGTGAAATAGATATAGAGGAAAGTTATCCTTGCCTTTATAATAATGATGAAATGCTAAATAGTTTTATAAATTCTGCAAAGGGTGTAATAGGAGAAGATAAGATAGAAATGTTAGAAGAGCCAAGCATGGGAGTTGAAAGTTTTGCTTATTTTTCAATGGAAAAACCTTCAATATTCTATTATTTAGGTTGTAGGAATGAAGAAAAGGGCATAGTACATCCTGCTCATAGTAGTTTATTTGATGTGGATGAAGATTCCTTACCATTAGGAGTAGCACTTCATTGCAGGGCTGCTTTTGATATTTTAAATTCATAATATAAGGTTAGTAAAAAGTTAGATTAAAAATAGATATAAAAAGGTAAGGATTTGCTCCTTACCTTTTTGTCATCTTCCATATTATTATATTTACAATAATATATACAATCCAAAATACAAGAGAGGATATATTACAAAAAGTGTTCTTAAAACTCCAATTAGTTTTAAAAAGTTTAGAAAAAATTAAACTTAAAAATATCTGTAAGATTATTATGAGAATTGTCCATAGTATTATTTGCTTGGATGTTATATTATGTATCTATCTGTACGAATATATTTTTGTATGTGCTTCTTGATAATAATTGGTTTTCTTCAACTGTTTTATTCTCTGATATTTCTGCTTTTAGAGTTGACGTTTCAGTTTTACCATTAATATAATTATATTCTGTACTTTTGACAGTTTGTCCTTCTAAATGGGAAGAAATACTTGAATATAATATTTCTTTTCCATTAACCATTTTATATACTTTACTAGAAACATTAGTGCCATTAATATTTTCTTTAATTTTATACATTCCATCATTTCTAAGTTCAGTATATTCAAGATAATTATCTGTTATTTCAATAAAATTTATATTCTCCCTTGAAGTTTCTGCGAATTTATTGTTTGAATTAATTTTTTCAATAGTTGAAATTCCTTCTAATGATGGAGGTTTATTGTATGTAGCTGCAAAAGCAGGAACACTTGTAGTAAGTGATATTAAAGATGCAAGTGTAGCACTGATAATTTTTATATTAGACTAATTATAAAACCTCCCTTCTAACTAAAGAATTAAAAAGTATTAATTAGTTTAAACTAACTAATTGATAAATATGTAGTATCATATATAAAAAGTAAGTTCAAGATAATTTATACAAAAATATTAATTTTATGGATTATAATATTAAATATAGTAGCATCATGTGGATTATATTTAATGTGATATAAATAGGTATTCAGTTTGGATAAGAGGGTATTTACTTGATAAAAATATAATAGTAATATATAATAAGTTGTTAGTATATGCAATATAAGCAAAAATTACATAATTTATAAGGGAAATGTGTATTTAAGATAATATATGAAGTAGTACTACTTAGAATTTATAAGAATGCACAATATATAAATAATGAAGTTGTACTGTAAGGAGTGTTTTCATGAAAATAGTAATAGGAGCAAATGAAGCGGGGCAAAGATTAGATAAGTTTTGCAGAAAGTGGCTAAAGGATGTACCTTTGAGTGCTATATATAAAGCTATAAGAAAAGGTGAAATAAAGGTTAATGGCAAAAAATCTAAAGAAAAGAATTTCTTAGAGGAAGGGGATATAGTAGAGTCATTTAATGTAAAATCTAAAGGACAAAAAAAGAAATTTGTTAGAATAGATAATAATCTTAAGATTACCTATGAAGATGAAAATATGTTATTAGTAGAAAAATGGCCAGGAGTTTTAGTTCATTCTGATAGGAAAGAAGGGGATCCTACCCTAACAGATTATGTATTGTCTTATCTTTATGATAAAGGAGATTACACTCCAGAATTAGAAGTTACTTTTACACCAGCACCTTGTAATAGATTAGACAGAAATACATCTGGAATAGTTATATTTGGTAAAAATTATGAATCATTAAAAAATTTAAATGAAATGATAAGGGATAGAAAAATAGAAAAATATTATTCTTCTTTAGTAAAAGGTAGAATTAAAGATGGATTTTATGAAGCTTATATATCTAAAAATGAGAATGAAAACATATCTAAAATATATAATGAGCCAAAGCCTAATACAAAAAAAATAGCAATGAAAGTTAAAACTGTTCAAACTTGTGGTTCATTTTCATTTATAGAAATAGAACTTTTAACAGGAAGAAGCCATCAACTTAGAGCTCATTTAAGTTATTTAGGAAATCCTATAATAGGAGATTCTAAATATGGAGATAAAAAATTAAATAGTTTTTTCCATAATAAATATGGATTAAATTATCAATATTTATATTCCTATAAACTTATATTTAGAGATACTATGGGAAATTTGGAATATATGAAAAACAAAACCATAGCAGAAACTTTACCACCGATTTTTAAGAAAATAAAAAAAGACGTGTTTAAGTTTTAATAAATATATAAGTATGGGATGGGGAGTACATTATGAAAAAGCAATCAGTAACTAAAGGATTTGCCATATTATCCATAGCTGGGATGATGGCAAAGGTTTTTTCTTTAATTTACATACCAGTATTAATAAATATACTTACAGATCAAGGGTATGGTATTTATTCAGCTGCTTATCAGATTTTCTTATTTATATTTGTTTTGACTAATTCTGGTATACCTGTAGCCATATCTAAGCTTGTGTCAGAACTTATAGCAACAGAAAACTATAAAGATGCTTTAAAATCTTTTAGACTTGCAAGATATATGCTTTTGTTTTTAGGATTTGTAATGGCGCTGTTTACTATTGGTGCATCTGGTTTTTTATCTAAGCGTATAGGATATCCAGAAGCTCAATTATCAGTATTGGCCTTAGCACCATCTGTTTTATTTACTTCTGTTGCTTCTGCTTATAGAGGATATTTTCAAGGTATGGGTAATATGACACCTACTGCGATATCTCAAGTTATAGAACAGCTTGTAAATATAATATTTTCTTTATTGTTTGCAGCAATATTTATAAAATATGGATTAGAAGCAGGTTGTGCAGGAGGTACTGTTGGAACTTCATTAGGAGCTTTAGTTTCGGCTTTATTTTTGATATATTGTCATAGAAAAAATGGAGCAATAAAAGTAAAAGATAAAGACAGTATAAAAGATGAGAAATATAGTGTAGCTTATTTGATGAAAAAAATTATACATTATGGATTACCTATAACATTATGCGTAGGAATGAATTCAGCAGGAGTTTTAGTAGACGTATCTAATACTAAGGCTAGGCTTATAGTAGCCGGATTTAATGAAGTTAATGCCACTGTGCTTTACGGTTATTTAGCTAAGTATCAACAACTTATGAATGTTCCTATAACTATAATAAGTTCACTATCTATGGCAGTGCTTCCTGTAATAGCAGGTGCGGCTGCTAAAGGAAATAAAAAACAGGTTAAAAGTAATATAAATTATGCTTTTAGGTTATGTTTTTTAATAGCTATACCAGCAGCAGTAGGATTAGGAGTTTTAGCAGAACCTATATACAAAATGTTACATATAGGTGGCGGTGTAGAAATAATGAGGTATGGGGTTATAGTTTTAGTATTGATGGCTGTAGCTCAGATACAAACTACAATACTTCAGAGTATAGGAAAGCTTTATGCTGCGACGATGTACTCCCTAATCGGTATATGTTTTAAAATATTAACAAATTATTTGTTAATAGCAAACCCAAATATAAATATAATGGGAGCTATATATGGTAGTGCCGTTGGGTTTTTAATACCTATTATATTAAATCATAGAATGATTAAAAAGTCTTTAAAGGTTAAATTTAGCCTTGTATTACCTGCCATAAGGCCTTTTATAGCAGGGAGCATAATGGGATTTATAGTATTACCTTTTCATAGTATAATTAATAATGCTTTAGTAAGTTTAATTAGGAAAGTTTATATATCTAATGCTGTTGCTACTATGTTGGCTATAATATTAGGAGTAGTTGTATATACTTACTCATTAATATTAATAGGTGGAATAAGGAAGAAAGACTTAGATAGGATGCCTTCTAAAGTAATAAAATTTATACCTAAATTTATTAGAAAAAGAATAAAATAAAAAAACATTAGATTGGCAAGGAATATTTTGCTAATCTAATGTTTTTTATTTATAAAATTTATAAGTATAAACATTAATAAAAATCCAAAAAGTATTATAAAAATGTTTCTGACATAAATGTTTTGTATCCATATCATATTATTTAATAAATTTAATATAAGATATACTAAAACAGTACATAAAATATATATTAATTTATCATGAAGATCTATTTTTATAAAACAATGTTTTTTAATTTCTACAAAATTTAGAACTATAGAGGTTAATGAAGTTATTATTAAGGTTATACCATAACCATATATGTTTATAAAAGATAATCCTGTTAACAGGTATAGAAATATCAAATCTTCTACAGCTACAATTATTGAATTTCTTAAAAGTATTTTTTGCTTTCCTATCCCATTTAATATAGCGTAGCTTATAATGGAAACATATACAAAGGGAGTGGAAAAGGATAAAAATCTTATATAATTTCCTAAGTCTTTTCTATTAAAAAACATAAACCCCAGTTCATTGGGTATAGCGGCACAGATAGATAAAGTACTTAAGCTTAATATTAAAGAAACTTTTATAATTTTTTCTATTCTGTTTTCCATAGAAAAATAGTTGCCTTTGCTCATACTTTCAGATAAATCAGGTATTAATATAGTACAAATAGATGTCAATATTATTGAAGGAAATAGAGGGATAGATAAAGCCATATTTGAAAACTTTCCTATCAATGATAGAGCTTCTTTATAATTTATGCCACATAGCACTAATCTTCTTGGTATTATAAGCGTGGATAGTGTATATAAAGCTGTAGTTAAAAAACTATTTAAGCATAATGGTAATGATACTATAAGTACATTAAATAGAAGCTGTAGCCCATCCTCGGATTTATTATAATTAAATTTATACTTTAATTTGTTTTTTATATAGAAAAAATATAAAAAAATTAAACTTGCTAATTCCCCTATAGTGAGAGTGGTATAAGCAGCAGTTACAGTTCCAGTTACTGAAGAAATATTAAAATAATAAATTATAATAGAAAATACAATAATTCTAAGTCCTTTTTCTAATATATCTATAGTAGCAGGTATTTTGGAAGTTGATATAGAGTAAAAATATCCTTTTAGTATAGCTGATAGAGCAATAAAAATCATGGCAGGACATACAACTCTCAAAGCTTTAAGAGATCTACCATCCTTTATTATATTGGTGCTTATATAAGTGGAATTGATAAAAACAAAACATACCACAATTATTGCCCATATAGTAATAAAAGTCAGAGTAACTTCTACAGTTTTATGTAAATTAGCAAAATCATTCTTACCGAAATAAATAGCACAATTTCTGGATATGGCTGCAGTTATACCACCATTTATAAGACAAATAAATAAATCATAAATAGGCATAATTAGCCCATAAAGCCCCATACCTTCGGCACCAAGCTTATTAGAAATAAGTATAGAAAAAGTAAAAGCACAAACTCCAGTGGCTAAATTAGAAACTATTAATGTAAGTGACTCTTTAAAAAAAGTACTTCTTTTTGTAAGCATAAAAAATATATTTCAACTCCTGTAAAATACTAACACTAAATAAATATGAGGAAAACTCCAAATATATTCTACTGAATGCGAAATAAGAATAAAATTATAAAAGGCTAACATTTAAAAATATAATGGTTTAGATTTGACATTTTATAGCATAAAAAATACACTTCACAAATTAATATTAATGAAGTGTATTCTATCTTGGATATATTAAAGTTAAATTTATGTTGAAATAACTTTTTCTGAAGTTTTTTTAACTTTTTCCACTATTACTGCACAGGAAGCATCACCTACTACGTTTACTGATGTTCTTAGCATGTCAAATATTCTATCTACACCGAATAATAGTGGAAGACCTACTACAGGAATATTTGCAGCTAATAAAACTGCCACTACTAAAAGAGATGGACCTGGAACTCCTGCTTGTCCTATAGAACCAATAGTTGCTGTAAATATTATAGCTAAATATTGAGAAGCACCTAAATTTATATGAAACATTTGAGCAAAAAAACAGGCTACCAAAGCATAGTATACTGCATTACCATCCATGTTAATAGTTGCTCCTAAAGGCAATACAAAGGAGGCAGTTTCTTTTGATACTCCAAGTTCTTTTTCACAGCTTTCTATATTTAAAGGTAAGGCTGCCATAGAAGATGAGGTAGAAAAGGCTATTAATTGAACTTTATATATAGCTTTCCAAAACTTTTTTATAGAAACACCAGAAATAACTTTAACAAATAAAGAATAAACACCAAAATTATGAAGGCATAGTGCTAATATATCTACTATTAGAAGGAAGAACAAACTTTTTAATATTTCGTAGCCAAATGTACCTGTAGCATCTGCCATAAGAGCAAAAACACCTATTGGTGCTATATACATAACTTTAGTCATAATGTATATTAATGCGTCATTAGTATAATTAAAAACATTGATTAATAATTCTTTTTTTTCTTTTGGCAGAGAAGAGATACCAAAACCTAAAAATAAGCTAAAAAATATAACTTGAATTATGTTTCCATCTACTAAAGATTTAATAGGATTTTCAGGAACGAAACCTTGTAAAGTTTCCCAAAAACCTGGTATTTTGCCTTTGGTTGCAAATTCATTTGAGAACATAGATTTAAAAGACTCTATGTTAACTGTTGAACCAGGTTTGAATAATTCTCCAAATAAAAGTCCTATACAAACAGCTATAGCCGTAGTTGTTAGATAGTATAAAAAAGTTGTGATTCCCATTTTACCTGCAGATTTACTTTCGCCAATAGAAGATGCTCCAGAAACTATTGAACAAAATACTAAAGGCATTATTACCATTTTTATAAGTTGCATAAATATATTACCCAAAGGAGCAAACATACTAGCTTTTTTGCCCATTAATATACCAGCTATAATACCTAATATCATAGAAATTATAATTGCATTTCCTAAATTAAGAAAAAAACTTTTTTTCGAAATTTTCATAAAAACCTCCATTAATAATAACAAATTTACAATAACAAGAATAATTTTATAATAAATTGTTAAGATAATCAATAAAAAATTTTGGTTTTTTTCTTATAGGTATGTTATACTATATAAATAAAGCACAGAGCATATTATGTATTTATAATATTTAATATTTTTTTATCCCATTATTGTTTTAAAATGCTTTTATTTCAGTTTGTAAGAGTATTTTGCATTAAATAATAGGTTTAGATTTCATATTTTACTTTGAAATCAAAATAAAAACAGTTATATTACTGGGTTAATCATTTCTTAAACTTTATTTGGAATAAAAACTTCATATGAAGTGAAGAAATTTATTTGTGGCTTAATATATATAAATAATCAATCATAGGAGGGGAACTTATGCAAAGATTATTTTGCAATATTTGTGGTATAGAAATAAATGAAAGGAATTATAATTTAAATAAGGAAGCTTTTTTAAGTGAAAATACTATTGATTCTATAAAATTTTGTCCTATATGTGGTGCACCTATAAAATACTTAAGTAAGGAAAGATTTGTTTATAAGTTAGATAAGAAAGAGTTAAATGAAGAAGTATTTAAAATATTAGATCATGCTGTAAAATTAGAAGTATTTAATGGAGATTTTTATAAAAAAGCTTCAGAATTAGCTAAGAATGAAAAGATATCAAAGTTATTTAAAGCTTTGGCTAATATAGAATATGGTCATGCTATGGTTCACAAAAATTTGGCTGGAATCAAAGAGATGCCTAAACTCACTGAAATAAATTACGATAAATATGATGATGATAAAATATTATTAGAAATGGCTGAAAAAAGGGAAGAACATGCTATTAATTATTACAACAAGTATGGTAAAGATATTAATTTAAAAACTTTAGATATAGTTTTTGGAGTTTTGAAAAATGTTGAGATAGATCATATACATATAATCAATGAAAAATAGAACTTAGTTTTAACTAAGCTCTATTTTTTAATTCGTTGTACTCTTTTAACTTTTTGAATATTACCTTCCATCGGTATTAAATCTTTCTTTGTAGTCATATTTCTAACATTTATTATTTCAATAGATTCTCTATTTTCTTTTCCTTTTTTACCTTTTAAACCTTGTACGAGTATGAAATTTCCTTGGGATACATTTATAAATTCAGGTTTTTTAAACCATTTTTTCTTTATATAAGTACACTTGATAATATTTTTACTTCTTTCAGGTTTTACAAGTAAAGTTACTGTAATTTTATTAAGAATCCAAAGTATAGATTTTTTTTCAACCTTAGCTGAAATTACATTACCTTGAACTTGAGTAATTCTATCTCCATATTTTTTTAGATATGCTTCTGTGTAATATGATCCAAGTTTTTCTTTAAAACCCATAAGTATAACTCCTTTACTAATATGTATTTAAAATAATAAATAATTGCTATAATTTTATGTATATTATAACATAGTATTTATAAATTTAAAATAATTTAATTCTAAAGCTATTGACATATAAAAAAGAACTGAATTATATAATAATGATATGTTTATTACTATAATAGTATTACCATAAATATTGTAACAATACAATTCTTATGTAGCTTTATATTAAAAATGAGAAATATTTATTATAAATAAAGTGAATTTAAATTATAATAGATAATTGAAATAGAATAATTTTATATTTTAAAAGTTAATGAAGGTTATAATTCATATTTAAAATAGTGTTAAAAAAGAAATAATTTATAAATTACTTAGAAATTAGATAAATATTAATAAAAATAAAGAGAAATCTAGAGTAAAAATTGTTAAAATAATGGCATATTAATATATAATTAAATTTATCGTGCAATTTCAAGAAAATTTAGGAATTAGTTAGTTTGATTACTAATCTTATATATATTATTATTATAGTTATAAAACATAGTTAAAAGAAAAAATAGGAAGTGGTTTTTTGGATAGTAATAACTACGCCTGGCGTAGAATTTTTATAACCTTTTTATTAAGTAGTGCAGCGGTATTTGTAACATATGTACTTATAAGTCTTAGACATGTTCTTCTTTAATATAAAATAATATAAAAGCCAAATTACTTTTATTATTTAAGTAATTTGGTTTTTTATTTATTTAATTTTAAATAAATAAGCTCCCTAAAAATATGATTAATATGCAAAATGAGTTTTTATTTTCATTAAACATTAAGATTGAATAAGTAGTTTTATTATTGAAAACAGTTTAAGAACTTATATTTAATATGAAGAATACTATATATAAGAAATAATAAAATATAAAAATTAAATTTATATTTTATTATAAAAATATAAACCTCTTTAGTTACAAAATAAACCTTTATGAATATTAATATATTAATGACTAAAAGGGGGAGTGAAACATGCTAAGAAAAATAAATTCAAAGGATTTATTATATAATTTAGAATTTAATAATATTAATATAGATAAAATGAAAAATTATACTCCGGAATATAACCCTATATTTGAAAAAATAAATATTGCTTTAGATATAGATAAACCAGGTTACAATTTATACTTAATAGATGATTTTTCTAAAGAAAAATTGGATAGTATAATGAATTTTATAAATGAAAAATTAGAAAAAAAAGAAAAGCCAAAAGATATTTGTTATGTAGTTTTGGAAGAAGAAAGATACCCTTATAGTATACAGTTAAAAAATGGTATGGGAAAAGTTTTAAAAGAAAAATTGGAAGAGATTCAGGAAGAATATAATGAATGTATATATGAATTTTATAATAAATCTTCAAATAAAGAAAAAGAAATTATCTTAGAGAGTATGGATAAGAAAAGAAATGAAATAGTAAATGAATTAATAGAAGAGTCAAAAAAAGAAGGTTTTGAGATAAAAACAGGTGTAACAGGTTTTGTTTTTATGCCTATAAGAGATGGTAAAGCTTTAAGTGAAAATGAATATGAAGCTTTAAGTAAAGAGGAAAAGGAAGAAATAGTAGAAAAAGTATCTAAATTAAAGGAAAAGGCAGAAAAATATTTAGAAATATTAACGGATATAGAAACTAAAGGATTAGAAGATTTAAGAGAAATAATGAAAACTTATTTTGAAATAGAAATGAAAGATTTAAAAGAAGAATATAGAAAAAAATTTGAAGATAATATTCAGTCTTTAGATTTTTTAAATAGTGTTTGTAGGAATATAGAAAATGACTTAATAGAAAACTATACTTCAAATTATGAAGAGGATCAAGAGGATATATTGAAATGCATATATAAATATAAAGTAAATGTAATAGTAGATAATACTTTAAATAAAAGTCCTTTAGTTATATTTGAAGAAAATCCTTCAGTAAATAATTTAATTGGAAATATAGAATATGAAAGTAAGAATGGAGTATATTATACAGATGTCAGTTTAATTAAAGCAGGATCACTTTTGAAAGCTAATGAAGGATGCTTAATTGTAAGAGCTAATAGTTTGCTTAGCAATGGATCAGCTTATTTTTATCTTAAAAAAGCTCTTATAAATAATAAGGTAGATTTTGATTATAATAGAGGTTATCTTGAACTTTTATCCTTAGGTGGATTAAAACCAGAACCAATAAAAACTAATTTAAAGGTAATAATTATAGGTGATTATGAAGTTTATAACTTACTTTATAATTATGATGAAGATTTTAAAAAGGTATTTAAATTAAAGTCAGAGTATAATAAGATAGTAGATATAAATAGTAAGAGTAAAGAATGGATATTTAAGAATATATATCATACTTGTAAAGATGAAAATTTAAAAAATTTAAATGAAGAAGCTGTAAAAGAGGTATGTAAATATTTATCAAGAAAAGCTGAAAATAAAAATAAATTTTATTTTGATAAATGTGAAATAGGTAAATTATTAATACAAGCAGATAATAAAGCTAAAACTGAAAATAGGAATATTATAACAAAAGAAGACATTGAATCTGTTGCTTATGAAAAAGAAGAGCTAGAAAAGGAAATTATGGAGGAGTATGGAAAAGAAAGAATATTTATAGATATAAAGGGTAAAAAAATTGGTCAGGTAAATGGTTTGTCTGTAGTAGACTTAGGATATGCAAGCTTTGGAAGACCTATTAGAATAACTTGTTGTTGCTATAGAGGTAACGGAAATATTATAGATATTCAAAAGGAAAGTGACTTAAGTGGAAATATACACAATAAAGCTATAAATATATTAAAAGGATATATAAATAGTATTATAGGAAAATATGATACACTCCCAGTAGACTTCCATTTAAGCTTTGAGCAGATATATGGAAAGATAGATGGAGATAGTGCTTCTGTAGCAGAAGCTATAGCTATGTTATCAGCCTTAAGTAATATACCTGTAACACAAAGTATAGCAGTTACAGGATCTATAAATCAATTTGGTGAAGTTCAGCCGATAGGTGGCGTAAATGATAAAATAGAAGGCTTTTATGAAGTGTGTAAGTATAAAAATGATATAAAAGGGAAGGGGGTATTAATACCAGAAACTAATAGGGAAAACTTAGTGTTAAATAAAGAAGTAGAAGAAGCTATAAAAAAAGGAGAATTTACTATATATACTATGGAAAATTTAGAAGATGCAACAAAAATTCTTTTAGGAGAAAAGAATTTTAGATTTAATAATCTAATAGAAGAAATGGAAAAAGAATTGAAAAAGTATAATAAAAAATCTAAAAAATATGGGAAAATAAAATTATAAAATAGATTAATAAATATAAATAAAGATGACTTTTATTTAGTGTAGAAGTCATCTTGTTAATTTTAAGAATTTTTAATATTAATCGGAGTAGGGGGTATTATTAAATTTATTTATTACAGAACCATCCTCAGCATTAACAAAAACATTCCAATTTCCTGTATCTGTAACTAAATCTACTAAATAAACCACATAAGGGTTTCCTCCAAAATTATATAAATATAAGTCTGCTTTTTCCTTATATAAATTTTTATATTTAATGTCATTTTTAGCTTTTTTTATAGCAATATTTTCTGATAGTTTAATCTTATTTTTCCAATTTCCATTTTCAAAAGTAGTGTCTACTCTACCAGTTATAGAATTCATAGTGGAATTTTTTTCGGTTATAAAAACTATTCTTCCATAATATACAGGTATACCTTCTATTTGATAAATTGTATGATAATAAGTTTTGCCTTTTTCATCTTTTAAAGTTTTTGTGCTTTTAAGAGAACCTTTCTTTAGTCCAAATTTAGAGATATTTTTTTGAAAAAATTGATTTATTTCTTCGAAGTTATTAAATTTTTTTTCATTTATATCAGTAGTAGATTTTTTATTATTTTGTTTACTTTTTTCCCAAAATATTGTTGTAGTATTTGGTTCGGTTTTACTTTTTTTACCTATGGGTCCTGTAATATGAGTTGATGAAACTGGTGAAAAAGTCACCATGGTACTTAAAAGTATAGTTAATAATTTTTTATTTTTCATAAATATCTTATCCCCTAACATAATTATATTATAAACTTATATAATATAATTATTATTATATATAAATAAGATGATTTCTATGCAAATAAGAAATCATCTTATTTATTTTAATTTTTTACATAGTTATATTTATAGTTTTGTAGCTTTAATATTATTTTTATTATAATGGTAATTGAGGTGTAGCAGTTATTCCTACTTTATCAAAAGCATTTTTTACGATTTCAACTTCACGACTATTGTCGCCGTAAAGATCTTTAGCAACTTTAACTACATCATTTCTACATTTGGAAAAGTCTGTTATTTCGTCCCAGTAATAACAGTTGGCTATATAAAATAATTTTGCCATAATATCTTTACTATTTTTTTCACCCATTTTTTCAAATCCATCTGCAATTAAATAAGCAGCATGGTTTATTATACCTGAATTTATATGAACGCCACCCCAATCATTATTTTCATCAACAGGAAGATCTTTAAAATCCTTCATGTGAGCAGGTTGTTTTCCTCTAGATGGATCTTTCATATCTCTCATTACTTCGCCATTGTACCAATTAGATATCCAGCAGTCTTCACCTAATACAAAATTTTTACCCTCAATAGCTGTTCCCATAATATCTGAGAAGGATTCGTTTAAAGCACCAGATTCTTTTTCATATTTAAGATTGGATTCTTTATTAGTAACACCATGACTTAGTTCGTGACCTACAACATCTAAAGCTCTAGCAAAAGGTTTGAAAAATACTCCATCACCATCGCCAAAGAACATACTATCGTATTCTCCATACCAAAATGCGTTATTATAATTTTTGTCTACATGTACAAATCCTTTAACATCCATACCTTTATTATCAATACTATTTCTAGATAGTTTATTTTTATAATAATCATAGGATTTACTAATATTTACATAAGCATCTACAGAATTGACTTTATCATTAGATACAAAACTATTATTATAATTTGATATTAATTCAGATCTGTTCATTAGTGCTTCATTGTGTCTTTCAGGATACAAAATCAAATAATTATTTAAGTCATTTTCACCAACTTGATTTTTTAAATCATATAGATAAATTTTCCTATTATTGTCTTTTAAATAATACCTTCCGTTGCTATAAGTCAAATCAATATTTACTAGTCCATTTAAGCTAGTTTTACCTATGCCTTTAACACTTTGACCTTGTACATTAATTATATTATTAATTTTTTTAGTTTTATTTTTTTCAGTTTCATCTTTAATTTTTTTAGTATTGGGTAATTTCTCATTTTTAGTATCAAGTAGAGTAGGTGTATTATTAAATTTATTTACTATGGAACCATCTTCGGCATTAACAAAAATATCCCAATTTCCGCTATCTGTAATTAAATTTACTAAATAAACTACATAAGGTTTACCTTCAAAATTATATAGGTATAATTCAGCTTTTTCTTTGCTAGATTTTTCATTTTTAATATCAGTTTTAGCTTTTGCTAATGCAGCTTCTTTTGATAGTTTAATTTTGTTTTTCCAATTTCCATTTTCAAAGACAGTATCAATTCTACCATCAATAGAGTCCATAGTTGAGTCTTTTTCAGTAGTAAATACAATTCTTCCATAGTATACAGGTATTCCTTCCACTTCATAAATTGTATGATAATGAGTTTTACCTTTGTCATCTTTTAAAGTTTTAGTACTTTTAAGAGTACCTTTTTTTACTCCAAATTTAGAAATATTTTTTTCAAAGAATTTAGTTATATCTTCAATATTATTAAATTTCTTTTGTTTTATGTCTGTAGTATTCTTTCTAGTATTTTGTTCACCTTTGTCCCAAGATATTGTTATAGTTTTTGGGTCACTTTTACTTTCTTTTCCTACAGGTGCAGCTGAAACTGCTGAAACTGTGGAAAAAGTGATTACAGCACTTAACACTGTAGCTAATAATTTTTTACTTTTCATGGATAAATAACCCCCATTTTAATATATTTTTATTTATAACTTCATTTCTAAGCTTTAGAGGGGGTTTTATTCCCTATAAAGCTTAGAAATTGTTATCTAGGAACATATCCGCTCTTTATCCACGCTTTAAATAAGATGGGAGTATTAGAGCAGAGATTTAGTTAATAAAGTGAAATACTGAAATATATATTTTACAATTAAAGTTATTTAATTATAATGGTAATTGAGGTGTAGCAGTTATTCCAACTTGGTCAAAAGCATTTTCTACAATTTGAACATGCTTGCTATTTTCTCCGTAAAGATCTTTAGCGACTTTAACTACATCATTTCTACATTTAGAAAAATCTGTTACTTCATCCCAGTAATTGCAATTAGCTCTATAAAATAGATTTGCCATAATATCTTTACCATTTGATTCACCGTATTTTTCCATTCCAACTGCGATTAGATAAGCAGCATGATTTATTATACCTGAGTTTATGTGAACGCCACCCCAATCATTGGATTTGTTATTAGGAAGATTTTTAAAGTCTTTCATATGAGCTGGTTGATTTCCTTTAGATGGGTCTTCCATATCTCTTAATGCATCTCCAGGAATATTTGGTGTATAGCAGTCTTCACCTAATTGAAAATTTTTACCTTCTATGGCTACACCCATAATGTCAGAGAAAGCTTCATTTAAAGCACCAGATTCTTTTTCATATTTAAGCTTTGATTCTTTACTAGTTACACCGTGACTTAATTCATGTCCAACAACATCCAGAGAACTTGCAAAGGAAGAGAATTTTACTCCATCACCATCACCAAAGAACATAGCACCAAGGTCATTTCTCCAAAAGGCATTATTAAAATTTCGACTAGTGTGAATAAATCCTTCTACGTTCATTCCATTATCATCTATACTATTTCTGTTAAATTTATTTTTATAGTAATCATAAGTTTTGGATAAATTAACATAACCATCTACTGCCGTAACATGTTTATCTTCTGTAAATTTATTGCTGTTATTTTCTACAAGAGTTGAACGTTTTAATATAAAATTTTTGGAGAACAAACCACTTAGAGGAGCACGACTATGATTTAAGTCATATAGATAAATATTTTTTTTACTGTCTTTCAAATAATATTTACCATTTTTATAAGTTAAATCAATATCAACTATTCCATCTAAAGTGGTTTTACCTTGTCCTTTGGTAGCTTCCCCATTAACATCTATTACACTATTTATATTAGCAGGTTCTTTAGAAGCTTTTTTTATTTCTTCAGCATTAGGTAAATTTTCATCCTTATTTTCAACTAGGGTAGGAGTATTATTAAATTGATTTATTACAGAACCATTTTCAGCATTAACAAAAATATTCCAATCCCCATTATCTGTAATTAAATTAACTAAATAAGCTATATAAGGTTTTCCTTCAAAGTTGTATAAATATAAATCTGCATTTGTTTTAGATAAACTATCATATTTTATGTTATTTTTAGCTTTTTCTATAGCATTATTTTTTGAAATTTTTACTTTGTTTTTCCAATTATCATTTTCAAAAGTAGCATCAATTTTACCAGTTATAGAGTCTATAGATGAATCTTTTTTAGTTGTAAAAACGATTCTCCCATAATATACAGGAATGTCATCTACTTGATAAATCATATGATAGTTAGTTTTCCCCTTATCATCTTTTACAACCTTAGTATTTTTAAGAGAGCCTTTCTTTACACCAAATTTAGAGATGTTTTTTTCAAAGAATCTAGTTATATCCTGGGAGTTGTTAAATTTTTCTTGAGCTATGCCAGTAGTAGATTTTCTAGTATTATGAGTGTTATTTTCCCAAAATATAGTTGTGGTTTTTGGTTCACTTTTACTTTCTTTTCCTACAGGTGCAGCAGAAACTGCAGAAACTGTGGAAAAAGTGATTACTGCACTTAAGACTGTAGCCAACAATTTTTTACTTTTCATAAATAAATCCTCCCGATATAATATAAATTACTAATGGGGCTATAGCATTAAGATTTTGCAAATTAAAATTTAATTATATTGTATTTATTCTTAGTGCTATAGCCCCGTGTATACTTTGATATAGATTATAGATTTATAATATTTTTTATTATAATGGTAATTGAGGTGTAGCGGTTATTCCAACTTGATCAAAAGCATTTTCAACAATTTTTACATGTTTACTATTTTCACCATAAAGATCTTTAGTTACTTTAATCAAATCATTTCTGCATTTAGCAAAGTTTGTTGTTTCATCCCATTCATAGCAATTTGCTCTATAAAATAATTTTGCCATAATATCTTTGCTATTTGTTTCACCAGATTTTTCCATTCCAACTGCAATTAAATAAGCAGCATGATTTATTATACCTGAATTTATATGAACACCACCATTATCTGAAGAGGTATTCACATAGTCTTTTATATGAGCTGGTTGATCACCTTTAGATGGATCTTCCATATCTCTTAATGCATCTCCAGGAATATTTGGTGTATAGCAATCTTCACCTAATTGAAAATTTTTACCTTCGATGGCTACACCCATGATGTCAGAGAAGGATTCATTTAAGGCACCAGATTCTTTTTCATATTTAAGATTGGATTCTTTACTAGTTACACCATGACTAACTTCGTGACCTACAACATCTAATGATTTTGATAGAGGAGAAAATACTTTACCATCTCCGTCACCAAAGAACATAGCACCTAGATCATCTCTCCAAAATGCATTGTTATAGTCTTTACCAGCATGAATAAATCCTTCTACATTCATACCTTTATTATCTATACTGTTTCTATTGAATTTATTTTTATAATAATCATAGGTTTTGGATAAATTAACATAGCCATCTACTGCAACCACATGCTTATTCTCTGTAAATTTATTATTGTTATTTTCTACAAGATTTGATAGGCTTAATATATATGATTTAGGATAATTATATAAACAAGCCCAACTATTATTTATATCATATAAATAAATATTTTTATTACTATCTTTTAGATAATATTTTCCGTCTTTGTAAGTCAAATCAATATCAACTATTCCATCTAAACTAGTTTTTCCTTTACCTTTAGTACTTTGTCCATTGACATTTATTACACTATTTATATTATTAGATGTTTCAGCATTTCTTTTGATTTCTTCAGCGTTAGGTTTTTTTTGATTTTTATCATTGATTAGAGTAGGGGTGTTATTGAATTTGTTTACTATAGAACCATTTTCGGCATTAACAAAAATATTCCAATCTCCATCATCTGTAATTAAATTTACTAAATAAACTACATAAGGTTTACCTTCGAAATTATACAGATATAATTCAGTTTTTTCTTTGCTAGATTTTTCATTTTTAATATGAGCTTTAGCTTTTGCTAAGGCATCTTCTTTTGATAGTTTAATTTTGTTTTTCCAATTTCCATTTTCAAAAGCAGTATCAATTCTACCATTTATAGAATCCATAGAGAAGTCTTTTGCAGTTGTGAAAACAATTCTTCCATAGTATACAGGGATTCCTTCTATTTGATAAATCATATGATAGTGAGTTTTACCTTTATCATCTTTTACAATTTTGGTATTTTTAAGAGAACCTTTATTTATACCAAATTTAGAAATATTTTTTTTGAAAAATTTAGCTATATCCTGAGAGCTATTAAACTTTTCTTGAGCTATACCAGTAGTGGATTTTCTAGTATTGTGATCAGTATTTTCCCAAAATATTGTTGTGGTCTTAGGCTCACTTTTACTTTCTTTTCCTACAGGTGCAGCGGAAACTGCAGATACTGTGGAAAAAGTGATTACTGCACTTAAGATTGTAGCCAACAACTTTTTACTTTTCATAAATAAATCCCCCCGATTAAATTTGTTATAAATTACAAATTTACAATTTTGATTATATCAATTTTGAAAATAAAGGACAATTTTTGAAATTAACCATTTATTAACAATAAGTTCAAATTTACTAATTAATCTTTAAAATTGTAAATATTCCTTTAATTTTTAAAATTCAGTATATTATATGTGAATAAAAAAAATTGTGTTAAAAAATAAATGAATTTATTAATTTATTTTTTATAAATATGGAGTATAAGTTATTTCAACAGATATAAAGAAATAAAAAATATATTTTTGATATGAATTTTTTTAAAATAAATATTCATAATTTTATGAAATTTGATTTTAATTTAATATCTTAAAGTTAATTTTTTAACAATTAATATGTGATTTTATTAATAAATTGTAAATATTGTTCAAAATTAAAATCTATAAATATATAATAGAAAGAGGTGAAATAAAACATCATCTAGAAAAAACTAATGAAAATTACTAAATGATTTTCACCAGTTTTTTCTAAATTATTTTAAATTTTTATAATTATAAATATGTTAAATTTTTCATGCTTAAATCTAAAACTTTAAAGGAGTGAGTAATTGCACCAGTAGAAATATAATTTACACCACAATTTGCTATAGCTTTTATGTTGTCTATGGTTATATTACCAGAAGCTTCAGTTAGTGCTCTTCCATCTATTATAGATATAGCTTTCTTCAGCATATTTAAAGACATATTATCTAACATAATTATATCAACTTTACAATCTAGTGCTTCTTTTAATTGTTCTAAATTTTCAACTTCAACTTCTATTTTTCTTACAAAAGGTGCATTATTTTTTATTAAAGCTACAGCAGTTTTAATTCCACCAACTGCATTTATGTGATTATCTTTTATAAGAATTCCATCACTTAATCCAAATCTGTGATTAAATCCACCACCAATTTTAACAGCATATTTTTCAAAAACTCTAAGATTGGGGGTGGTTTTTCTAGTGTCTAGTAATTTAGTTTTTGTATTTTTTAATTCATAGGTAAATCGTCTAGTTAAAGTAGCTATTCCACTCATTCTTTGTAAAAAATTTAAGGCAACTCTTTCACCAGTTAAAATGGTTTTTATATCTCCAATAATTTCACCTATTTTTTGGTCTTTAATTACTTTTTCACCATCTTTTATATAAAAACTGGCATTTATATCTCCTAGCAATAAAAATACTCTTTTAAAAACTTCTAAACCAGCAATTATACCATCTTCCTTTGCAATTAAATCAATTTTTCCTTTTTTATTTTTCTTAAAGATAGATTCAGTAGTTATGTCTTCAAAACAAATATCTTCTTCAAGTGCAGATTTAAGTTTTTCATCAACAAGTAACCAATTCATTTTTTAAATCACTCCTTAATTTAAGTAGGTGTTTTACAATTCTTTGTTTATTTAACGAAGTATAGTACTCTATATCATGTTCCAATTTATAAGCTTTTAAATATGAAGATTTAATATTATTTATTTCAAAATTTATTTTTTTAGTACCACGTTTTGAGAATACAAGTGCTTCTAACAAGGAATTACTAGCTAGTCTATTTTTACCATGTACTCCAGTACAACTTACTTCACCAAAAGCATATAAATTATTCATAGAAGTTTTTCCATATAAGTCTACTTGTATACCACCCATAAAATAATGTTGAGCAGGAGATACAGGAATAGCATCTTTGCAAATATTCACATTATTTTTTAAACAATTTTTATAAATACTAGGAAATCTTTTCTTTAAAAAAGTTTCAGGTTTAAATGAAATATCCAAATATACATTTTTAGAGTTAGTTTTTATTTCTTCTTCAAGTATATATTTGGTTACTATATCTCTAGAAAGCAATTCATTTACAAACCTTTCACCTTTACAATTTAAAAGTTTTCCACCTTCTCCTCGTACTGATTCAGAAATTAAAAATTTTCTCTCGTTAATACTATCTTTAAAAAATGCAGTAGGATGAAATTGTATATAATCTAAATTTTTAACTTTTATATTGTGTTTTAAAGCTATAGATATACCGTCTCCAGTTATAATAGGTTCGTTAGTTGAATTTTTAAATAATCCTCCTATACCACCTGTTGCAAGTATTGTTACTTTTGAATAAATATTTATTTGTTCATTATTTTTTAAACATATTCCTCCAAAGCAGGTATTATTATTTTGTATTAAATCTATAAGATTACAATCTTCAATTATAGTTAGATTACTAATTTTACGAATATTCTTTATCAAAGTTTCCTCCAATTTTTTACCAGTGTAATCTTTAAAATGTACTATTCTATTTACACTATGAGCGCCTTCTCTCGTATAACTTAGATTTCCTTTATATTTATCAAAATTAAGTCCAATAGTTTGTAATTTAACAATGTTTTTCCTAGAATCTTTTGCTAATATTTCTACTGCTTGTAAGTTGTTTTCATAAGAACCAGCTTTTAATGTATCTTCTACAAAACAGTTTATATCATTTTCATTTCTTGCTACAGAGATTCCACCTTGAGCGAGTGTAGTGTTGCATTTATTAAGTTTATCCTTTGAAATTAATATTATTTTTAAATCCTTTCTTAGATTTAAAGCAGAATATAATCCGGCTACCCCACTTCCTACAATTAGAACATCAGCATAAATATCCATAGTTATTTTCCTCCTAGATTATGCATATTTATAAGAGCGTTATAAGCATTTAATCTTAGATTCTCCTCTAATTCTATCTTATAATTTAAATTTAAAAGACTATCATAAATATTTTTTAAAGAAGTTTTTTTCATATTTATGCATTCTATCTTTTCACCAGGGGAATAAAAATTTTTTTCTGGATTTTTTATTTTTAATTGATGGAGAACTCCTCCTTCGGTAACTATCAAAAAATTTTTATCCTTGCTTTCTGTTGCAAATTTTATAATATCCCCTGTACTTCCTATAAAATCTGAAGCATTACGAATTTCTTTTTCACATTCTCCATGACATAAAACTTTTATATTAGTATGTAAACTTTTAATTTTTTTGATTTTTTGTAATTCTACTTTTTTATGAGTTATACAAAAACCTTTCCATAATATTATTTCTTTTTCTGGTATTTGAGATTGTATATATTCACCTAAATTTTTATCTGGAATAAAAATTATTTTTTTTGCTGTCAAGTTTTTTATAATATTTATTGCATTAGATGACGTACAACATACATCAGATACAGATTTTACATCAGTAGAAGAATTTATATAACATACTACATTTGCATCAGGATGAATTTTTCTTAGATTTAATACATCTTTCTTAGATATCATATCTGCCATTGGACACCCAGCTCCAATTACGGGTAGAAGTACAGTTTTGTTTGGAGAAAGAATTTTAGCACTTTCAGCCATAAATTTTACTCCACAAAACACTATTATGTTTTCACTGCAATTTTTTGCTATTTTACTTAGATAATAAGAATCGCCAACTTCATCTGCAATATCTTGTACTTCAGGTCTTTGATAATAATGAGAAAGTATTATGGCATTTCGTTCTTTTTTTAAATTTTTTATTTTAGTTTTTAGATTTGTTTCCATATGATCCTCCAAGTTACATATTTTATATACAAGTGTATATACACCTGTATATAAAATATATCATTATAAAATATTAATATCAAGTACATAGATAACTTTTAGTTATGTTTAAATAAAAAATAAAACATGATATAATTCATTTATAGAAAAAAGATAAGAAAATATGAAAATTTTTATATTAACTGAATAATGAAAATATTGACATGTGGATTTAAAGTAATGATTTTTGAGTTTATTTGTATGATAAATATTATATTTTATTCTGTACTAGATTATAACCGTATGATTTTATTGAATTTATAGTATTAATTATAAATTTTAATAAATGTTAAAGGGGGATATATGAGCTATTTAAATTATATTTCTAAAAAAGTTACTAAAGATTTTGGAATAAGACATACTTATAATGAAAAAACAAATTTTTTAGAATTTGTAGATAGAGAATTAAAATCTTTAGGTTATGACACAGAAATAATACAAGGAAAAAATATAAAGCAATGTAGAAATTTGTGTACGGTAGAAAACAATGAGGAAATTATATTCACGACTCACTATGATACCCCAGGTACTATGCCAAAGCTTCTTGGATTTATATTTAAACTTTTTGGTCATACAAGGCAAATAACTGGGAGTATAATATATATTATTGTTATTGTATTATTGATTGGATGTCTAAGAAATATATTCAATGTAAACATATCTTATATGATAATATTTGTATTAATTATTTTCCCCATGTTTATAAAAAATAAAAATAATTATAATGACAATTCTAGTGGAGTAATAACCCTTTTAAATATTGCATATGAATTAAAAAATAACGAGAATTTAAAGAGGAAGGCAGATAAAATAAAAATAGTATTTTTAGATAACGAAGAAAGTGGATTGTTAGGATCAAATTTATTATCAAAGTATTGGCAAGAGAAGGATAAATATTTTAAAGAAAAGAAAATAATTAATTTTGATTGTGTGGGAATAGGGGATATACCTATAGTATATTATTCAAAAGAATTGGATTATAAACTAGCTAATTCATTACAAAACATTTTATATTCGTATAGAAAGAATAGTAAGAAACTTATGTGTAAATATTATCCATTATCTGATGATTTTTCTTTTAAAGATAATCCAGCTGTAAGTATTATTTTTTCTAATAATAGTATAATACCTGGGGGATATTATATGCCTAATGTACATTGTTTAAAAGATAATGTTTTAGAATTAAAAAATATTAGATGGCTAACAGAAAAAATATTAGAAAAGATTTAATTAGAGATAGTTAATTTTTATTCAATATTTATTCATTTTAATATATCTATTTTCCTCATAAGTGAAATAAAGAGTTATTAATTTATATGTATAAGGTGGTGTAAGTCTTAGTTTGATAAAAAACTTTCTTTCAAGTCAAAAGAATTATTTATAGATTTACAATTAAAAAAACACTATGAACTATATTCAAATATATAGTTCATAGTGTTTTTTTATGTGCTTTTATCTAGGTATCATATAGAAAAGTGAGAAGAAATGGAAAACACTTCCTGCAATTACAAACAAATGCCATATAGGATGATTATAAGGAATGTCATCCAACATAAAAAGAAAAGCACCAAGAGTATAAATAACTCCACCTAATACAAGATATATAAGGGATATTTTGGGTATAACTAATATTAATTTTTTAGCATGAAGCATTATAAGCCAACCCATAAAAATATATATGCCAGTAGATAATTTTTCGTATCTACCAGTAGTGAATATTTTTAAGATTATACCTATTATAGTAAGCCCCCATTCTATACCAAATATAGTCCAACCTAGAGGATCTCTGAGAGAGGTAAGTATAAAAGGGGTGTAGGTACCTGCGATTAAAAGAAAAATAGAGGAATGATCAAATATTCTAAATATTTTTTTTGCTTTTTTACCTTGAAGGCTATGGTATAAGGTAGATTCTAAGTATAATATAAAAAGGCATGCTCCAAATATACTATAACTTGTTACATACCAAGCATCACCATATTTTGCAGAAAATACGATTAAAATAACTAGAGCAGCTATAGACAACAAAGCACCAATACCATGAGTTATAGCGTTTGCTATTTCTTCACCTTTAGTATAAAATTCGTTTAACATAAACATATCTCCTTTTAAGAATATATATTATATTATACTATAGTAGCGAAAATATGCATAGTTTAGTAATAAATTTATTTAAAATATAATATAAAAAACATTATAAAAAAGAATTAATTCTTTTTTATAATGTTTTTTATAAGTTTTATATTAGATATAGTTATATAGACTAATAATTTATTTTAAACATTAAATCTAAAGTTTACAATATCTCCATCTTGCATTACATATTCTTTTCCTTCAAGTCTAAAGAATCCTTTTTCTTTAGCATGGGCTTCAGAACCACATTCTACAAGTTTATCATAGGATATAACTTCTGCTCTTATAAAACCTTTTTCAATGTCAGTATGGATTTTACCAGCGGCTTTAGGTGCTTTTGTGCCCTTAACTATAGTCCAAGCTCTAACCTCAACTTGACCTGCAGTTAAAAAGCTTATAAGTCCCAATAATTTATAACTAGATTGAACTAATTTATCAAGTCCGGATTCTTCTAATCCATATTCTGAAAGCATTTCAGCTTTTTCATCATCTTCTAAACTTGATAATTCTTCCTCAAGCCTTGCACATAAGGTTACTACTTCAGAATTTTCAGCTTGAGCAAATTCTTTAACTTTTTTTACAAATTCATTTTCAGGATTTCCAGACATTAAATTATCTTCAGATACATTAGCCGCATATAAAACAGGTTTTGAAGTTAAAAGAAAATAACCTTTAACTAATTTTGCTTCATCTTCTTCAAGTTCTAAAGTTCTAACAGGTTTTCCTTCTTCTAAATGAGCAAGTATTCTTTTCATAAGAGCTTCTTCTGCTTTAGCTTCTTTATTACCACTTTTAGCTAATTTGCTGTTTTTTTCTAACCTTCTTTGCATTAATTCTATATCAGAGAATATAAGTTCTAAGCTTATAGTTTCTATATCACGAATAGGATCAACAGAACCATCTACGTGTACTATATTTGAATCTTCAAAACATCTTACCACATGAACAATGGCTTCAACTTCTCTTATATGAGATAAAAATTTGTTTCCTAAGCCTTCTCCTTTACTAGCTCCTTTAACTAATCCAGCAATATCATAAAATTCAATAGCAGTAGGAACTTTCTTTTTAGAATTATACATTTTTTCTAAAACATCTAGTCTTTTATCTGGCACACTAACTACTCCTACATTTGGTTCTATAGTGCAGAAGGGGTAGTTAGCAGATTCGGCTCCTGCTTTTGTTATTGCATTAAATAATGTACTTTTACCTACGTTAGGTAATCCAACTATTCCTAATTTCATATATGTACAGTCCTTTCTTTGTATATTGACGTTATGTAATTAAAAAATCTAATTAATTGATAAAACAACTTATACTCTAGTTTATATTTTAATAAAAACAATATTATAATATTCAATTCATAAACATAGTTAGAGTTTATAAAAAATTAATTAGTATAATTTCCTATTAAATTATACTAAAGGCTAAAGTTTATTTCAACAATAGGGTGATTATATTTAATTATATGTTTAGTAAATATATTTTGAAGAATATATTTAAATTTTTTTGAGAATTCTAAAATCTCTTCATTATTATATTGAATTATATAAAAATAATCTGAATTTTTGTATAAACAAGTTGGATATATTTATATAAATTTTTTATTCAGTGGAAGTGTTTTTAGGTTTTATTGCCAGATCATTATGTTCTTTAAGGAAGTGCAAAAATTTTAAATTAAGAGATAGTAAAGCTTATCATATAGTTATTACATGTATTATTTATATTTATTATGTTAAATTTAAGACTAGTTTTATTTTGAAACATTTAAGACAAATTTTATCAAAATATGTCTAAAAACTAATATGATATTATATAAAATTTTGTTTTTTTATGACTAAATTTCACATAAATTCTTCAAAAAAATAAATTAAATTTCTATAAACTTAATAATATGGCTATAAAGTATTATTCTGTTAATCTTATTAATATTTTAAATTAATTTAAAAATTAAAATAAAATTTTTAAATTAATAGAAGGAATTTTAATGAAAATATAGAATATTAACCTTAATAGTGGTTCAAAGTGGTTTAAAGTGGAGAGGAATTTACCAATTGGGGTGGAGATATGTTTATAGGGGAGTATAATCATAGCCTAGATACAAAAAATAGAATTATAATCCCAGTAAAGTTTAGAGAGGAACTAGGAAAGAATTTTGTGCTGACTAAGGGATTAGATGGTTGTCTTTATGTATATCCTAAAAGTCAGTGGGAAATTCTCCAAAAGAAGTTAGAAACTCTACCTTTAACAAATAAAAATGCTAGAGCTTTTGTAAGATTTTTTTTCTCAGGAGCTCATGAATTAGAATTAGATAAACAAGGAAGAACATTAATACCACAAAATCTTTTAGAATATGGAAAAATAAAAAAAGAAATAGTAAGTATAGGAGTTTCAAATAGAATAGAAATTTGGAGTAAGGAAAAATGGGAAGAATATAATAATTCTAATATAGATTATGATAGTATAGCAGAGCAAATGAGTGAACTTGGAATATAGTTTTTTATATGTTAACTATTTAAAATTAATTAAAAATGGGTGTGAATGCCATTACATTAGGAGGATATACATGGAATTTAAACATATATCAGTATTATTAAAAGAAACAATAGATTCACTTAATATAAAGGAAGATGGTATATATGTAGACTGTACTTTAGGCGGTGGAGGACATTCTAAAGAAATATTAAAAAAATTATCTCCTAGAGGAAAATTAATAGGTATAGATCAAGATACGAGTGCTATTAAAGCAGCTAAAGAAAGATTAAAAGACTATGAAAATGTTATTTATGTGCATAATAATTTTTATAATATAGATAGCATTTTGGAACAATTAGGTATAGATAAAGTTGATGGTATAATAATGGATTTAGGAGTATCTTCTTATCAATTAGATGAAGCTTCAAGAGGATTTAGTTATATGAAAGATGCACCTTTAGATATGAGAATGAATAGAGAAGAAGATTTTTCAGCTTATGACATAGTTAATGGCTATGAAGAGGAAGAACTTTTTAAAATATTAAAAAATTATGGTGAAGAAAAATTTTCCAGGAAAATTGCTAGATTGATAATAGAAAAAAGAAAAGAAACTCCTATAAAGACTACAGGAGAATTAGTAGAGGTAATAAGAAAAGCTATTCCAGCTAAATTTCAAAGAGAAGGACATCCTGCTAAAAGAACTTTTCAAGCTATAAGGATAGAAGTGAATAGAGAACTTCAAATATTAAATAAAGCAATAGAAGATAGTGTAAGTAGATTAAATAAGGATGGAATACTGAGCATAATAACTTTTCATTCCTTAGAGGATAGAATAGTAAAAGTAAAATTCAAAGAATTGGAAAAACCTTGTACGTGCCCATCAAGTTTCCCAATTTGTGTATGTGGGAAAAAACCACAAATAAAAATATTAACTAAAAAACCAATAGAACCTTCAGAATATGAAAAAGAGGTTAACTCTAGAAGTAAAAGTGCAAAATTAAGAGTATGTAAAAAAATATAAATATATGGACCTAAAATTTTATATCTAATACTTTAAAAATATAGTTATAAAACAAAAGGAGGCTGAATAAATTGGTAATGTTAGAAGAAAAAAACAGATTCAATGGAAATACTGTTCTAAAACCCCAGTATGAACCGCAAATAGAAAAAGATAACAAGAAAGATAAGAAGGAACAATATAAAAAGAATAAAAAAATACAACAAAAACTGGTAAAAAAGAAAATAAAAACTTTACAAAATATTATTATAGCATTTATATTAGGAGTTATTTTAGTTGCTAGATATGGTATGTTATATAGTATGCAAAAGGAACTGAGCAACATAAATAGTGAAATATCAAAAGTAGAAAAGGAAAGTGAAAATTTAAAAGTGGAATTAGTTCATCATAGTAATTTAAGCAATATAGAAAAAATAGCAGGGGAAAAACTTAAAATGGTACCATCTAATAAAGAGTCAGCAATATATGCAGATTTAAGCTATAATAATTTTAAGAAAGAGGATTCTAAAAGCCGTATTGGGGAAAAACATAACGCTTTTTCAGAGTTTTTTTCTAATTTAAAAAAAGTGCTGTTTTAAATGGAGGTAAAATAATTGTCAAATAGTAAGTACAGAGACAAAGTAATAATTAGAAAAAGAATGATGTTTGTATTTGCTCTTCTAATTTTAGCTTTTATAGGTCTAGTTATAAAGATGGGAATTATAATGATAGGCCAGTCTTCAATGTTGAAAAAAAAAGCTGTTGCTCAATGGACAAGTGAGGTAAAAATTGATGCTAAAAGAGGGAGAATATTAGATAGAAATGGTAACGAACTAGCAGTAAGTGCTAATGTGTACAGAGTAGATTTAGATATGAATACTTTGAAAACTACTATGGAAGAAAAAAAGCTATCTAAAAGCGATGTAGCGTCAAAACTTTCAAAAGCATTAGATATGGAACAAAAAGAAGTAGAAAAAGTATTAGATAAAAAACTTCCAAGTGGATTGCCTTTAGCCTCCGCTACTTTGAAAAGAAGAATAGAAAAGGATAAAGCTGATAAAGTAAGAGAATTAGACTTAAGAGGTGTTTTAGTATCAGCCGATACTAAAAGATACTATCCTAATAATAATTTTTTATCTCATGTGTTAGGACATACCAATTCTGATGGGAAGGGACTTACAGGAGTAGAATTATACTATAATAGTATATTATCAGGAAAGCCAGGGGTAAGAATTGCAGAAACGGATAATAAAAGCAAAGAATTACCTTATACTATTTCAGAATACACTAAACCAGAAAATGGTAAAGATTTAATATTAACTATAGATGAAATGATACAACATTTTAGTGAAAAAGCAGCAGAACAAGCTTTAAAAGATAACAAAGCAAAGGCAGTTACTATAGTAGTGATGGATCCTAGGACAGGAGAAGTGCTGGCTATGGTAAATAAACCAGATTATAATCCAAATGATCCTTGGCAAGAAGGAAAAACTTATGAACAGTTACAGCAAAATTGGAGAAATAGAGCAGTTAATGATACTTTTGAGCCAGGCTCTGTATTTAAAGTTTTTACAGCAGCTACAGCTTTGGAGGAAAATTTAATAAGTTCTGAAGATAAGTTTACTTGTAATGGAAGTATAACTATAGGAAAAAGAACCATACGTTGTTGGAAAAGCGGGGGACATGGTACTCAAAATTTTGTAGATATACTTAAAAATTCTTGTAACGTAGGTTTTGCGCAATTAGGTCATAAAATAGGTAAAGAAAAATTAAATTCATATATTCAAAAGTTTGGATTTGGTAAGAAAACTGGTATAGATCTTCCAGGAGAAGCTTCAGGAATAACAAAGAAAACGGAAAATATATCAGATATAGATTTGGCTACTATATCCTTTGGTCAAGCTAATACATTATCTGTAGTTCAGTATTTGCAAGCATTTAATGCAGTGGCCAATGGAGGAAAGCTTATAAAACCTCACGTTATGAAAGAAATTGGTAGTTTTGATGAGGAAAAAAATAAAGAAATAATAGAAAAAAAATATACTGTAGAAGGTAAGCAGATTTTAAATAAGGAAAAAATGACCACACTAAGAAGTTATTTAGAAAAAGTAGTATCTGAAGGAGGAGGTAAAAAAGCTTATATAGCAGGGTATCATATAGCTGGTAAAACAGGTACAGCTCAAAAGGCTGGTAAGGGTGGTTATATGCCTGGTAAATATGTATCTTCCTTTGCAGGTATGGCACCAGCTAATGACCCAAAGATAACAGTATTTGTTTCTATTGATGAACCAGATCCTTCAAATTACTATGCAGGTCAAATAGCAGCACCAGCAGCACAGGGATTGTTTAAAGATATATTTAACTATTTGGCATTAAAAAGTGATGCAGATGGAGAAGATATAGCTAAAAGTCTTTTAAAAGATGTAACTATTCCTGAAGTAAGAGGAAAAACAAAAGATGAAGCACAAAAAATATTAAAGGAATTGAAATTAGACTGCGAAATACAATCTAAAGGTGAATATATAGTAGATATGAATCCTAAACCAGGGTATACGGTAAAAGAAGGTAGTAAAATTGTACTTTACACAGGGAACAGTCAAAATTATAATAAAGTAGTAGTTGTTCCAAATGTGAAAGGATGCACTGTGGAAGAAGCCATGGCTGTGTTAAACAGTATAGGGTTAAAAGGGGATATACAAGGTGATGGAATTATATCTAATCAAAGTATAGAAGCAAATAAGGAAGTTAAAAAAGGAACTATGGTTAATTTAAAAGCAGAACCTATAGGAGATTAAAATAATAAAAAATTGGCATGCAGTAGTACAGAGCTCTGTGCATTGCATGCTAATATTTTGTTAGTTCAGCGTGGCTAATTTAATTTATATACTTTAAAAAAAGTATATAAGAAACTATAATGAAATAAGAATGTGTAATAAAAATCATAAAAAATCATTTTATTATTATATTAGGTAGTAATAATTAAGATAAGGAAGTGTTACAATGGATTTAAATTTAATACTAAAGTCATTAGAGTATTCTTTTATAAAAGAATGTAAGAAGGAAATAAAAAAGATAGAATATGATTCAAGAAATGTTGAAGAAGGAGATTTATTTGTTTGTATACAAGGATATGCAACAGATGGGCATAAATATGCAAAAAAAGCTTATGACAATGGAGCTAAGGTAATTGTTTGTGAGAAGGCTTTGGAGGATATAACTTATTTTAAAGATTGTACTATAATAAAAGTTTCAGATACTAGAAAAGCTTTGGCTATAATGGCATCTAATTATTATGGTAATCCATCTAAACATATAAAAATAATAGGCATTACCGGTACAAATGGTAAAACTACATCCACTTTTATAATAAAATCTATATTAGAAAAAGCAGGGTACAAAGTAGGACTTATAGGAACCATAGCAAATTACATAGGAAATAAAAAAATAGAATCTCATAGAACTACGCCAGAATCTTTAGAATTACAAAAATTATTTAAGGATATGGTGGATGAAGAAGTAGATTATTGTGTTATGGAAGTATCTTCTCATTCATTATATTTAGATAGGGTTTATGGAGTAGAGTTTAAAGAAGCTATATTTACAAATTTAACACAAGATCACTTAGATTTTCATAAAACCTTTGAAAATTATTTAAATGCTAAGTTAATTTTATTCAAAAATACTCAAAATTCAATAATAAATATAGATGACAGTTATGGAGAAAAAGTATTAGGGGAAGTTTTAGGAAATAAAATAACTTATGGAGTAGAAAAGGAATCTGATTTAAAAGCTAAAAATCTACATATGCATTCTAGAGGTGTAGAATTTGATGTTATATTTAAAGATGAGAAAGAAACTATAAATTTAAATATACCAGGAAAATATAATATATATAACGCTTTAGGAAGTATTGGGGCTTGTATTTTAGAGGGAATCTCTTTAAAAACTATAAAAGAAGCCTTAGAAAATATGCCTTCCGTTCCTGGAAGATGTGAAATTGTAACTAAAAATTATAATTTGGGCTATGATGTTATAGTAGATTATGCACATACTCCAGATGGTTTAGAAAATATATTAAATACAGCTAGAGAATTTACAAAGGGAAGATTAATAAGTGTATATGGCTGTGGTGGAGATAGGGATAGAACAAAACGACCTATTATGGGAAGGATAGGCTCAGATTTAAGTGATATAGCTATAATAACTTCAGACAATCCAAGAACAGAAGACCCTAGTCTTATAATAAAGGATATATTAGAAGGTATAAAAAAGGATAATTATATAGTAGTTGAAGGAAGAAGAGATGCTATAAAAAAAGCTATGGAAATGGCAAAAGAAAATGATGTTATAGTAGTAGCAGGAAAAGGACATGAAGATTATCAAATATTAAAAGATAGAACTATACACTTTGATGAAAGGGAAGTAATAAAAGAAATAATAAAGGAAATATAAATAAATCACACAAAAATTGTAAAAAATATCAATCCCTAAGTTTTAAAGGGATAAATTTATGATATAAAAAATTAATAGAAAATATTATTACTCTAAAAATGGGAGTGTTAGCATGGAATTTATCAAATTAGAAGAAATAATAAAAGCAGTTAATGGTGAGTTAGTGATAACTGGAGAAAAAGATGAATATAATTCAGTAAGCACAGATACAAGAAAAATAAAAAAAGGAGATATATTTATAGCTTTAAAAGGAGAAAACTTTAATGGAAATAATTTTGTAGAAACTGCTATAGAAAAAGGAGCAGCTTTATGTATAGTGAGCGAATTAAAGTTTGATAAAGAAAAAGTAAATAAATCTTCTTACATAGTAAAAGTGAAAAATACCAATAAAGCTATTTTAGATTTAGCTAAATATTATAAAAGTAAGTTAGATATAAAAGTAGTTGCTATTACTGGATCTACAGGGAAAACATCTACAAAGGATTTAGTAGCTGCTGTACTTTCAGAAAAATATAAAGTATTTAAAACAGAGGGGAATTTTAATAATGAGATAGGACTTCCTCTTATGATTTTTAAATTAGATAAAAGTTATGATATAGCGGTTTTAGAAATGGGAATGAATCACTTAAATGAAATACACAATATGGCAGAAGCTGCAAAACCCGATATAGCAATAATAACTAATATAGGAATATCACATATAGAGAATTTAGGATCTAGAGAAAATATTTTAAAAGCAAAATTGGAGGTAACAGATTTTTTTGGTAATGATAATGTGTTAATAATAAATGGAGATAATGACATTTTATCAAATTTTGAAAGTGATAAATATAAAGTATATAAAATAGGTACAGAAGATAAATTTGATTTCAATGGACAAAATTTAATTTTAGAAGAAGAAAGTATAAAATTTGATATACTAGAGCAAGGAAAAATAGCTTATAAAGGGTTTAAGGTTAATGTACCTGGAAAGCATAATGTACTTAATTCGCTTATAGCTGTAGCTTGTGGAAAAATTTTAGATATGGATTACAAAGACATACAAAATGGAATAAAAAAATTAGAAGCCACATCTATGAGATTAGATATTATTAAAGAAAATGGATTTACTATTATAAATGATTGTTATAATGCAAGTCCTGATTCTATGAAAGCTGCTATAGATGTAATGAAAAATATAAATGGAAAGAGGACCATAGCTATATTAGGAACTATGATGGAACTTGGAAATGAATCTTATAAAGCGCATAGAGAAGTTTCTGAATATGCAAAAGAAAAACAAGTAGATTTGTTATTTTCTATAGGGGAATTCAATGAGGCTTATAGAGAGGGATTTGAAGAAACAAACAAAGATAATTATAGAAGTTTTTTTAATAATAAAGAAGCAGCAATATACATAAAAAATATAATAAGAGATGGTGATGTAATATTAGTCAAAGCATCCAGAGCTATGAAATTAGAAGAAATAGTAGAAGAACTAAAGATAAAACAAGAAAAATAGGAGGTGACTTGCTCACAAGTTAGAGCAATTATTTATGAATAGAATAGTATATGCAGTGATTTTAGCCTTTTTAATATCTATATTAGGAGGGCCAATATTAATACCTTTATTACACAAATTTAAATTTGGACAAAATATAAGAGAAGAAGGACCAAAAAGTCATAGAAAAAAAGCAGGTACTCCTACTATGGGAGGGGTAATATTTATATTATCATCTATAATAACAATGGCTTTAACTATAAGAAAACCAGGGGATGAAGCTATGGTAGCTTTGTATGCTTTTATAGCTTTTGGAGTAATAGGAGCCTTAGATGATGGGTTAAAAATAATTCATAAAAATAATCTAGGATTAAGAGCTTACCAAAAAATGTTATTAATTTTAATAGTGTCTGGTATATTTGGATATTATTCTGCCAATAATCCTAATATAGGTACTTCAATAATAATACCTTTTACTAGGAAAAGCTTAGATTTGGGAATGTTTTATATACCAGGTATAATAATATATTTTGCAGCTACTACTAATGCTGTTAATTTAACAGATGGTTTAGACGGATTGGCTACCTCTATTACATTACTTGTTATGACTTTTTTTGCGTTAGTAAGTTTTGGAATGGGGCACTATACATTAGCTATATTTTGTGCAGTGGTAGCAGGAGCTCTTTTAGGATTTTTAAGATATAATGCCTTTCCAGCTCAAGTATTTATGGGAGATACGGGCTCTTTAGCTTTAGGTGGAGCAGTAGCTGCAGTAGCTATGATATTGAAATTAGAAATATTAGTTATAATAGTAGGAGGAATATATGTATTAGAAACTTTATCTGTAATAATACAAGTTTTATCTTTTAAGCTTACAGGAAAAAGGGTATTTAAAATGAGTCCTATACATCATCACTTTGAATTAAGTGGGTGGCACGAAACTAAGGTAGTATCTGTTTTTTCAATAATTACAGTAATATTATGTTTAGTTGCATTCTTAGCTTTATAATAAGCATCTTAATGTAAATATGTATGTATTATTTTAAACCTATAAGTAATCCAATAGGAGGAATTAGTGGGATATGAAAAAAACTAAAAATAAGTTAGGAGCTATAGACTTTACCCTTTTTGTTACTATAACTTTATTGGTATCTATAGGAGTAATAATGGTTTATAGTGCTAGTTCTTACAGCGCCTTTTTCAATCCAAATGTAAAAGATAGTACTTATTTTTTAAAGAAACAGGGAGCCGCAGCAATTGTAGGAATAATATGTATGCTTTTTATGATTAAAATTGATTACCATAAAATAAAAAAACATACTAAAAAATTAATGCTCATAACTATAGTATTATTACTTATGGTTTTTATATTTCCACCAGTAAATGGAGCAAGAAGATGGATAAGGTTAGGACCAGCATCTCTTCAACCATCAGAAATAGCTAAATATATAGTGGTTATATATATGGCAAAAAGTTTAGACTCCAAAGGAGAAAAAATTAAAACCTTTGTTTATGGGATAATTCCATATTTGTTGGTGTCAGGTTTTTATGCAGGACTAGTATTTGCAGAAAAAAATCTTAGTATAGCAGCAGTTATAATGATAGTTACTTTAATAGTTTTATATGTAGCAGGAGCTAGAACAAAGCATATATCCCTTTTAATGCTTATGGTTGTATTAGCCGGCGTAGCAGGAATAGTTTTTGAACCTTATAGAATGAAAAGATTTTTAAGTTTCTTAGATCCGTGGAAGGATCCTAAAAATACTGGATATCAACTTATTCAATCTTTATTGGCTTTAGGATCTGGTGGTATTTGGGGGGTAGGTATAGGTAGATCAAGACAAAAGTGTTATTATATACCTGAACCTCATAATGATTTTATATTTGCTATAATAGGTGAAGAGTTAGGTCTAATAGGATGTATTTTTATAGTTATTTTATTTTCAATATTTATATGGAGAGGAATAGTTATAGCTACAAAGGCTAAAGATACATACGGAACTATTTTAGCCACAGGAATTACATCTATAGTAGCAGTTCAAGCTATAATAAATATGGCTGTTGTTACAGGCTCTATGCCTGTTACTGGAGTGCCTCTTCCTTTTATAAGCTATGGAGGATCTTCTTTAGCAATTAACTTAATAGCTATGGGAATATTGCTTAATATATCAAGGCAAAGTGAAAATACTGTATAAAAATAGCAACAATTAGTTGCTATTTTTTTATATTCTTAAATTATTATTAATTTAATCATAGTAGAATATAGTTAACTGGTTTTATATAAAGAAGTATACTATAATTTTAATTATAGAAATTATTATGGTAAGGTAAAATATTTTTTAGATTAGGTATGAAATATTTTGTATCAGTGTATAGAATTATTATTAAATATTTAAAAAATATTTAAAATGATAGTGTAAATAATTTTAAGTTAAAATAAATATAAATTTCTAATATTTTAAAAAAAATATATTTAAAATATTGTAATTATTTTTTAATGAAATAAATAAATTAAAATGTTAAAATAAATTTAAGTTGTAATAATAAATTTAATATTTTAGGTAGGTAGAATAGTAATGAGTAAAGATTTAATAAGCACAGACGAATATATAAAAATAAAAAAACGAAGAAAAAGAATAAAAAAGATAGCTATATTATTCGTATTTTTAATATCTATCTTAGTAACCTTATGTTTAAAAATACCTTATTTTAATATAGAATCAATTGAGGTACAAGGGAATGTAAATATATCTAAAGAAGAGATAAAAAATATTTCTACTATTAAAATTGGCAATAATATATTTTATGCTAATAAAAAGAATGCAATAGAAAATATTTTACTAAACCCATATATTGAAGAAGTAAAAATTACAAAAAAACTTCCTAATAAGTTACAAATATATATTAAAGAAAGAGAAGCATTATTTTATAATAAAGTAGAAAAAGATTTTTTTATAATATCTAAAAATGGCTGTTTATTGGAAAAAAGAAAAGATATACAAAACATGAAGCTTATTAATTTACAGGGATTTGAATTTAATCAATCTAAAATAGGTAATCCCATAAAAGCTAAAGATGAGAGAGCAGTAAAAATTTTAAATGATTTTGGAGTATTATTAAAAAATAATTCATCTGATATAGTTTTTACTGAGTTAGACTTAAGAAACTTATTGGATATTAGAATTTATTGTAAAGATATATCTGTAAAAATAGGTACATCAGATCAATTAGAAAAAAAATTGAATACAGCTATAAATATTTTGAAAAGAGACGAACTTAAAAAAGCAAAGAAGGGATATGTAGATGTAAGTTATATAGGTAATCCTGTATTTTATATAGAAAAATAGGAGGTAAGAAATGAAAAAGACATCACAAATTAGTGTAGCAGTGGTTTGTGCTATATTAGGATTTATGCTATCTTATCAATTTAAATCTATAGTAAAGCAAGAAAAAACTTTAAATATAACAAATAAGGCAAGTGAAGATATTACTGTAGAAATTGATCAATATAAAAAAGAAAAGGCTGAGTTAGAAAAAAAAGTAGATGAGCTTCAAGGAAAATTAAAAGATTATGAGAATAAAGCTTCTTCCAAAAGTGATGCTACTAAAAATTTGATGCAAGAACTTGAGACTACTAGACTTTTAACTGGGAATACAGATGTAGAAGGACCTGGTGTAGTAATATATTTAAATCCTATAAATGATATATTTGGATCTAGCCCAACTGAAAAGCTAACAGATAAACATTTAGTTTATTTGGTAAATGAGCTAAGGTTTGCAGGGGCTGAGTCTATAGCTATAAATGGCATAAGGATAGTTAATAGAACGGGGATAAGAATTGCAGGAAATTATATAATGATTAACGATGAAAGAGTATCTCCTAATAAGAGAATAACTATAGAGGCTATAGGAAATAAAGACTTATTATATGCTACATTAGATTTCCCAGAGGTTTTTGAAGCTTTTAAAGGTATATGTGAGGTTAAATATGAAAAGAAAGACAGTATAAAAATGTCAAAATATAATAAGGTCTATAAAAATGAATATGCAAAACCTGTAGAAAATAAATAATTTCTATTAAAGGTAATTAGGAGGGCTTTTACATGATAGGTTTTTTAGGACTTATAATAGGTATTATAATAGGAGCAGTTTTTCAAGTTAATATACCAGATAAATTTTCACCATATATGTCGGTAGCTATACTAGCTTGTTTAGATTCTGTTTTTGGAGCGTTAAGGGCATCACTTGCAAAAAACTTTCATGCAGATATATTTATATCGGGATTTTTTGGGAATGCTGTATTAGCAGCGGGATTAGCTTATTTAGGAGATAAAATGGGTGTTCCTATATATTTAGCTGCTGTAGTAGTGTTCGGAGGCAGGATATTTGACAACTTTGGAGTTATAAGAAGAATACTTATAGAAAAAGCTAAATCTCATACTGAGGTGAAATAAATGAGAAATAATGAAGCTACCATATTCATATTCATAGCTTCTATAGCCATAGGAATACTAATCTCTATGAATATAAGTTTTAAAAAAGTAAACACTAGAGCTTTTTTAAATGTAAAACAATATCAAGAGGCAATTTATGAAAAAAATAAATTATATGCAGAAGTTAGTAACTTAAAGGAAAAATATAATGTTTATAATGAAAAATTAGAAAAATATGAACATCAATTTTCTAGTGAAAAAGAAATAAGAGAAGAAATTAACGAGGAAATTTTTCAAAATAAATTACAATTAGGAACCATACCAGTAGAAGGTCCAGGTGTAAAAATAATATTAAATGACGCAGATAAAGAATCATTTGAAGGAGGAACCTATGAAGAAAACAAACTAAAATTAATACATAATACAGATATAATACAGGTTATAAATGATTTAAAAAATGCTAAAGTAGAAGCTATATCTTTAAATGGTCAAAGAATAACTAATGTTTCTGATATATATTGTGATGGTACATTTATAGGAATAAATAGCGGAATAAAATTATTGGCTCCCTTTTATATCGAAGTTATAGGTGATAAAACATCAATTAAAGAATATATGATGAGAAGTGATGGATATCTCCAAATATTAATGCTTAGAAAAATATATGTAGATATACAAGAAAAAGATAAAATAACAATACCAGCTACCAATAATAATAAAAAGCCAAAATATATTAAATCTATGGAAAAATAATTAGGTTAAAAGTGTTTAATTATGAAGGACTTTTAGATTTTATAGAGAATATTATAAAGTAAATAATAATTAGCTGTAAGGGGGCATGACTTTGGCAATACAGGACAATATTGAGAGCATTAAAAAAAGTTTACCCAAAGATGTAACTCTTATAGGGGTATCCAAAACCAAACCAGTGGAATTTATAGAAGAAGCATATGAGGCTGGTTTAAGAGATTTTGGAGAAAATAAAGTACAAGAACTTGTAGATAAAATAGATTATTTTAAAGAAAAAAAAGATATTAGATGGCATTTAATAGGTCATCTTCAAAGAAATAAAGTAAAGTATATAGTAGGAAAAGTTTATTTAATACATTCTTTAGATAGTATTAGACTTTTAGAAGAAATTGAAGATAGATATAAAAAGCAAAATGAAATAGCTAATGTACTAATTCAGATAAATATAGCAAAAGAAGAAAGTAAGTATGGCATATATAAAGAAGATTTACAAAAAATGATAGATGCTATAGAAGAATGTGAAAATGTGAAAGCAAAAGGTCTTATGACTATAATACCTAAGGGATCTGATGAAGAATGTGCTAAATATTTTAGACAAATGAACGAAATATTTTTAGAACTAAAAAACAAAAGCTTTAAAAATATACAACCAAAATATTTATCTATGGGAATGACAGGAGATTATCCAATTGCTATAAGAGAAGGGGCTAATATGATAAGGGTAGGACAAGGAATTTTTGGAAAAAGAAATTATGATGTACATTAAATTATTAAGGAGGTAAACATTATGTCAGGTAAAATATTAGATAAAATGGCTGGACTTTTAGGCTTAGAAGATGATTTAGAAGAGGATTTAGAAGAATTAGAAGATGAGGAGGAAGCAGTAGAGGAAGAAGTGACTCCACTTATATCTTCAAATACAAAGAGAAATAATAAAGTGGTAAGTATACATACAGCAGTTTCAGCTAAAGTTAAAATAATAAAACCTTCTAGTTATGAAGAGGCTGTAGATATATGCGATGAATTGAAGAACAGAAAAATAATAATAGTAAATACTACAGAGTTGGAAACTAAAATAGCCCAAAGATTATTAGATTTTATGGGTGGTGCAAGTTATGCATTAGGTGGTAGCTTGGAGGAAGTAGAAAAATCTGTATATATATTAGCACCCTCAACAGTAGAAGTTACTAATGAACTTAAAAGTCAATTAATATCTAGCAAGGGTATATTCAATTGGAATAAATAGATTTGGAGGCAAGTATGTTATCTAATACTATAACAACAGCAGTATCACTTTTATTTAGGCTTTTAGAAGGAGCTATTTTAATCGATGTAGTATTATCTTGGGTAGCTCCTGGAAAGAGGGATCCTTTTACAAATTTTATACATAGTCTTACGGATCCCCTTATGAAGCCTGCAAGAAGCTTTCAAAATAAAATAGCTCCTAATTTGATGATAGATTTTTCACCTATATTTGCTTTAGTTTTACTGGATATTTTAAGAAATTTAGTTTTTGTTATTTTAAGGATATTTTAAATGAACAAAGAAACATTTTTAAATAGAGCAAATATAGAAGATAAAAGCTTATTGCTTGATATATATAATAAAGCAATTTTAGCAGAAAAAACAGGAAAACAATTATTTTCATCTTATTTTTGTACTAATAATATATGTAGAGTTTCTCGTGAATTGGCTAATTCCTTAAATTTAAAAATAAATATGTTTGGAGTTTTTAAAGATTCAGAAAGGCGAATTATAGGGTTTAATGTTTATGATACTGCAGATTTTCCATTAGTTTTAGCTAAAATAAGTTATGATTCTAAATTTGTTAATTTAAAACATAAAGATTTTTTAGGTGCGTTAACATCTTTAGGAATAAGAAGAGAAAAAATGGGAGATTTGGTTTTAAAGGAAAATAACTGCTATGTACCTATTTATGAAGATTTATATGAATATATAGCTATTAATTTGAATCATATAGCTAAATCACCCTGTAGAATAGAAAAGATGGATTTAAAAACTCAGGTGATTCCTGAGTTTAATTTTCAAGAAAAGTCTATTATTGTTTCTTCTAATAGAGCAGATTCTATAGTAGCATCTCTATGTAATATTTCAAGAAGCAAGGCCTTAGATTTAATAAAATCTTCAAAAGTATTTATAGACTATGAGGAAGTTAAATCTAAAAACAGAGAAATAGATATAGAGTCTATAGTAACTATAAGAGGATATGGTAAGTTTAAAATGGATTCTTTTCTAGGTAAAACAGCCAAGGGAAGAATTAAAATACTATTTAAAAAATTTATTTGATTTGAGGTGTGTTCTATGAAGATAACATCAATGGATATTACGAATAAAGAATTTAAAAAGTCTATGAGAGGATATAATTGTGATGAAGTAGATGAATTTTTAGATAAAATATCAGAGGATTATGAAGAATTATTTAAAGAAAATTCATCATTGAAAGAAAAAGTAAATACATTAGAAGAGAGATTGAATCATTATGATAAGATGGAAGAAACTATACAAAATACTCTTTTATTAGCACAAAATGCAGCGGAACAAGCAAAGGAAACAGCTCAAAAGGAAGCAGATTTAATAATAAAAAATGCTAATGATTCTGCTAAAAGAGTTATAGAAAAATCTCAAGAAGATGTTATGAAAATAAATGATGAATTCCAGTACACAAAACAAGAATTTAATAAATTTAGAAATAGATATAAAACATTTATGAAAACTCAAATGGATATGTTTTATGAAATGGAAAAAGAATTTATGAAAAATTATAATCTTGGCACTGGTATAGAGGAAAAGTTTGTACCTGAAAAAGAGATTGAAGTTAAAGATACTAAAGATTTAGTAAGTGAAATGGATAATTCACAAACTAAAGAACATAGTTTTAAAGTTTCAGATATTACCATAGATAATTCTTCTTTAACAAAAAATGATAATGAAATAAAAAGTTTTTATATAAAAGAAGATTAATTTAGAGTTTTTGCATATAGCAAAAACTCTTTAACTTTGTTATGGAAAAATATTATTAATTATAATAGAGAAATTATACTTAATATACTAATAAAATATTGTCTATATGTTATAATAAATTTATCCCATTATTACCAGCTATAATTTTTATATATTAACAAATGAGAATTACTTTCAGACAATTATTTTCTAAGGTTGATAGTATAGAGATTTTGTGGAATTTTAAAATTTTGTTTATTATATTATTAACCACTAATACTTTCATATTTTTAAGATTGGAGTAAAAAAGTGGATATATTTGTATAATGTTTTTTAGGACAATGACTTTTCTAAAGTGTAAAATTTCTAATAAGTTTTGATTGGAGTAAAATTTACCCTAAAACTAAATAGTTAGTTTATTTTAAATTACTTTAGATATGAAAGCAGGTGAATTTATGAAAGAAATAATACTAGAGGGTTCAAATCTTAATCATAAAGTATACATAAACAATAACTTAAATAGATTTCATAATATACTTTTAGAAAATAAGATAAAGGATACAGACAATATATTTATAATAACAGATAAACATGTATATGATTTATATAAACATAAAATAGAGCAGTTTGTAAATAGAAATAAATATTTTGTATTTGTTATGGAGCCAGGAGAAGAAAATAAAAATATAAATACAATAAATGAAATATATGATTTTTTAGTGGAAAACAATGCTAATAGACATAGTGTATTGATAGCATTTGGTGGAGGAATAGTAGGAGATATTACGGGTTTTGTAGCATCTACATATATGAGAGGAGTGAGATTTATAAATATACCTACTACATTGTTGTCTCAAGTAGATAGCTCAATAGGTGGAAAAGTAGGCTATAATCATGGAAAAATAAAAAATTTGATAGGTAACTTTTATAATCCAGTTTTTATTTATGTAAGTACTAGTTTTTTAAAAACTTTAAGCAAGAGAGAATTTTTAAATGGATTAGGAGAAATAATAAAATATTCATTAATAAAAGAAAATGACTTAGCTTATTTTATAGAAAAAAATATTAAATTTATACTAGAAAGAGAGCAAGATAAGCTTATTCATATAGTAAAAGAATGCTTATCTATAAAAGCAACTATTGTAGAAGAAGATTTTAGAGATTTAGGTGTTAGAAATTCTTTGAATTTTGGTCATACCGTAGGCCATGCTATAGAAGTAAATTCTAATTATAATATATCCCATGGAGATGCAGTGGCTTTAGGAATATTAGTGGCTTTAAAATTGTCAGAAAAAAAGCTAAATCTAAATAAAAACATATATAATAAAATAGTACAAATATATAAAAAGTTAAATTTGCCACTTTTCTATAAAGTTGACAACTATAAAACATTTTTGTATGCTATAAGACATGATAAAAAAAATAAAGATAAAATTAGATTTACTTTATTAGAAAAAGTAGGTAAAGTAAAAGTAAAAGTAGAAGTAGAAGAAAATGAAATTATTGAAGCCATAAAAGAAAGTATAGATAGGGAGGAAGTTTAAATGACAATAGGTATTATAGGTGCAATGGATGAGGAATTAGAATTACTGTTAAAGGAATTAGATTTAGATAAAAAACAAGTTAAAGCTAATATGACTTTTAATTTTGGAAAACTTTGGGCTAATAATGTAGTAGTTGTAAGATGTGGAATAGGTAAAGTAAATGCGGCAATTTGTACACAAATACTTATAGATGATTTTAAAGTGGATAAAATAATAAATGTAGGTATAGCTGGAGGAACAGCAAAAAATATATTGCCAGGAGATGTAGTAGTAGCAGATAGTTTAGTTCAACATGACATGGATACATCTGCTTTTGGAGATCCAATAGGACAAATTCCAAGATTAGATACTTTTGATTTCAAATGTGATACCGAATTAATAGAAAAAGCTAAGAAAGCTTTTGAAAATAAAACAGAACATAAATGTGTAGTAGGAAGAATAGTTACAGGAGATCAATTTATAAATGATAAGAAAAGAGTTCAGTGGATGTGTAAAGAGTTTAATGCACTAGCTTGTGAAATGGAAGGTGGAAGTATAGCACAAGTTTCTTATTTAAATAATATTCCTTTTGTAGTTATAAGATCTATATCAGACAATGCAAGTACAGGAGCTCATATGGAATATGAAGACTTCATGACCATAGCTATCAAAAACTCTACCAATATATTAAAGGGAATGCTTAAAAACATATAAGATTGTTGGAAACATATGTTTTAAAAATTAATATGGATTTGTTGCATTAAAAAATTTACAGACAATATGCTATTTCATGAATTTAAAGTTAAAGTAATATAAAATTAATATTATATATAGTAGGATTTGTGTTTAATGCTACATCCTCATTCAAAAGAAGAGAGAAAAGGAAGAAATTTTCGTAGGTGATTTAATGGAAAAATTATTAATAGATAAGAAAAATGGTGAAAATATTAAAGTTAAGGTAGGAGATATAATTATAGGTGGAAATAAAAAGATAGTTATGTCTGGGCCTTGTGCAGTAGAAGATGAAAAAACTGTTATAACTATAGCAGAAAAACTTAAAAATTTAGGGGTTCATATGTTAAGGGGAGGAGCCTTTAAACCAAGAACTTCTCCTTATTCTTTTCAAGGTTTAAAGTTTGAGGGGCTTAAAATTTTAAAAAAATGTGGAGAAAAATTCAATATGCCCATAATAAGCGAAGTAATGGATGCTAGGGATTTGGATAAAGCTTGTGATTATATTGACATGATACAGATAGGTTCAAGAAATATGTATAATTATACTCTTTTAAAAGAGGTAGGTAAAACAAAAAAGCCTGTCCTTTTAAAAAGAGGTATGAGTGCTACTCTTAACGAATGGATTTATGCAGCAGAATATATAATGAGTGAAGGAAATATGAATGTAGTATTGTGTGAAAGAGGTATAAGAACTTTTGAAAGTTATACAAGAAATACATTAGATTTAAGTACTGTAGCTGTGATAAAAGACAGATATAGAGTTCCTATAATAGTAGACCCAAGCCATGCTACAGGTTTTAGGGAGTATGTAAAACCAATGTCCTTAGCTGCTATAGCTGCCGGTGCAGATGGTGTTATAATAGAAAGTCATATAAATCCTGATAATGCTATATCTGATGCTAGACAGACTATAAATGTTGAAGATATGGGAGAAATAATAGATAAGATAAACAAAATAAGCAGTATAGTAAGTTAATAAAAATTAATTGAAAAGAATAATTTTTATTAATAAAATTTTTACTACTATATAATTATTAAATTTAATAAAATCATATATTAATATTAAGAAATTGGTGGATAATTATGGATTTATTAGTTAAAAAACTAAAAAAAAGTTTAAAAGGAGAATATGAAATAATAGGAGATAAATCTATAGGGCATAGATCTTTAATAATAGGAGCTTTACCTAAAGGCGAATATAAAGTTTATAATTTCCCAAAAAACTTAGATTGTATGTCTACTTTAGAAATTATGAAAAAACTTGGAGTAGATATAAAGATAGAAGGAAATACATTAAAGGTCAATTCGCCAGGATATGAAAATTTTAACAAGAAACCAGAAGTATTACAAGGCAAAAACTCAGGGACTACAGTAAGGCTTATGGCAGGGGTTTTAAGTGGTATAGGAGCAGAAGCAAAATTTGTAGGAGATGATTCTTTAAGCTGCAGACCTATGAAGAGGATTATAAAACCTTTAGAAAAAATGGGAGCAAAAATAGAAAGCAAAGATAATAAATTGCCACTTAAATTTTTAAAGCATAGTGGTTTAAAGTCTATACAATATAATATGGAAGTAGCATCAGCCCAAGTAAAATCCTGTGTATTGTTAGCAGGATTAATGTGTGATGGTGTGACTACAGTAATAGAAGAAAAATCTACTAGAGATCATACTGAAAGAATGCTAAAATATTTGGATGCTTCTATAAAAATAAAAAATGTATATTCAAGTGGAGAAGATAAAAGTATTTACAAAAAAGAAATAACTATAAAAAAATCTAAGTTAAGCAGTAAAGATATATATGTACCTGGAGACGTATCTTCGGCAGCTTTTTTAGTTTCAGCAGCTTTGCTTCAAAAGGATTCTAATTTGTGTATAAAAAATGTACTTTTAAATGAAAATAGAATTGAATATATAAATGTTTTGAAGAATATGGGAGCTAATATAGAAATCGAAAAGGGAAAGCTATTAAATGGGGAACCTGTAGGAAATATATATGTAAAAGAAAGTGATTTAAAAGGTATTACAGTAGAAAAACATATTATACCTAATATAATAGATGAAATACCAGTACTTTCTGTAGTAGCTTCCTTTAGTGAAGGTAAAACTATATTTAAATCTGTAGAAGAATTGAAATATAAAGAAAGTGATAGAGTGAAAGCTATTATAGAAAATTTAAATAGAGCTGGAATAGGTTCTATGTATGAAAATGGGGATTTAATTGTAGAAGGAAATAAGTCTTATATAGATAAATACTTAGAGATAGAAAGTTTTAAAGACCACAGAATAGCTTTAGCTTTTTTGATTTTATCTTTAAAAAATAAAAAACATACTTTAATTAAAGATTATCAATGTACGGAAATATCATTTCCAAATTCTTTGAGTTTATTTAATTTAGATTATGAGTTAATTTAGAGATATTTAATCTTTTTATATAAGTGAATAAATTACATAATTAAAAATATACGTATAATCTATTGAGTTTAAATTAATATATCAATAAAATGTAGTGATTTTATTATATTTATAGATGGATTATGCAATTTTTTAAAGTAAATCTTTAAAATTATAATGTATAAATTTAATTAAAAAAATAATATCTACAATAATTAAATTAAGATTATATAAAATAAAATTGTAACTAAAATTAGGTTAATTAAAATCTTTTTACATAGAATAAATAAAATAAATATACTTAAAATATCATTAAGAAAGTAAAAGTTCTATGGAGAAAGGGGTTTATAACCTATGGATAAAAATTCTTTAGAATATTTTAAAGATAAGCTTATAAGAGAAAAGGAAAATGTAAACTATTTATTAGAGAAAATGAAAAATAATGAAACCATAGATTCTAATTCAGCTATCAGTATGGAATTATCCAATTATGATAATCATCCTGCTGATACAGGGTCAGAACTTTTTGAAAAAGAAAAAGGATTAGCTCTTAAAGAAAATGAAATATCTATAATGAAGAAAATAAATGATGCATTAAATAATATAGAGAATGGAAGTTATGGAGTTTGTAAAAAATGTGGTAAACATATACCAAGGCAGAGATTAGAATTTATTCCTTATGCAGAGTTTTGTGTTAAATGTCAAAATGATATAACTAAAAAAAATATTAACTCAGTTCAAAGACCTGTTGAAGAAAAAGTTTTAGGGTATCCATTTGGATATGGTTATAATGATAAAACTACAAAAGTAGAGTTTGATGCAGAAGATTCTTATCAAAGTGTAGAGTTTTTTAATAAGATGAAAAATATTGATGAATATTATAATATAGGAGAAGAACAGGATTTAGAAGAAGAGGGTTATGTAGAACCAGTAGAGAGAATAAGCAATGAATATTATAAGAGTACTTTATATGATTAAAAAATTAAGTATACAAAGTTTATATTTAATAATCAAAGTTATTAGTTTAAGAAAAAGTTTTTAATTACAGTAAAGCTTATTAACAGATTTTCTATTAATTTTATTTATTAGAAGTTTTTATCTAAGTATGCATCTTCTCTTTACTCCCATCTTGAAAAAGATGGGAGTATTAGAGCAAATAATCAAGTTATAAATTAATTTTATGCCTTAATTAAATCCTTTTTATAATATAAAACTAAACTTTGGAATAATTTTTTACAAATAAATTTAAATATAAGATTTTATAAATATTTTATATAAAGTTCAATTTAATTTATAAAAACTTTATTTAATAATAAACCGAGAATTTATAACACTAGGGGGGATAGCTTGGAAATATTTATATTAATATTAGGAATACTCTTAGATAGAATAAGTAAAATATGGGCTTTAAATACATTAGCTTCGGGTAAAGATATAGTTATAATAAAAAACTTATTTAGTTTTTCTTATTTAGAAAACAGAGGAGCAGCTTTTGGAATATTTCAAAATAGATTAATATTTTTAACTTTAATAACTGTAATTGTAATTTTAGGAGTAGTATACTTTATTATAAAGTACAAGCCAGCTTCAAAATTATTAAAGATATCCTTAGCATTAATAATAAGTGGCGCTATTGGTAATTTTATAGATAGAATTTATTATAAATTTGTAGTAGATTTTATTATGTTACATTATAAAGATGTTTATTATTTCCCTACATTTAATGTAGCGGATATGTTAGTAGTTTTAGGTACTATATTGTTAGCTATATACATATTAAAGGAAGAGTAGTTTATGGAAAAAATAAGTTTACAAGTAGAAAAAAAATTTGATAATGTAAGATTAGATTTGTATTTATCTAAAATATTTGAGGATAAATCTCGATCTTATCTTCAAGGAATCATAGAAGAAGGAAATGTTTTAGTAAATAATAATAAAAAAAAGAGAAATTATAAATTAAAAGTTGGAGATAGTATTGAAGTAAATATTCCAGTCCCTAAATTGCTTCAAATAGAACCAGAAAATATTGATTTAGATATAGTATATGAAGATAAAGATTTAATAGTTGTAAATAAACCTCAAAATATGGTGGTACATCCAGCTCCAGGGGTATATTTAGGAACATTAGTTAATGCTCTTTTAAATCACTGTAAAGATCTATCTGGGATAAATGGAGTAGCAAGACCTGGAATTGTTCATAGAATAGATAAAGATACTTCCGGAGTATTAGTTGTGGCTAAAAATGATAAATCTCATAATAATTTGGCAGCTCAGTTTAAAGAACATTCAATTTCTAGAGTATATATGGCTTTAGTAGAGGGTATAATAAAAGATGAACATGGAACTATAGAAGCGCCCATAGGTAGACACCCCGTAGATAGAATAAAAATGGCAGTAGTAAAAAGTGGAAAGCATGCAGTAACTCACTATAAAGTTGTAGAAAGATTTAAAAATCATACTTTAGTAGAATGTAGATTAGAAACAGGAAGAACACATCAAATAAGAGTTCATATGAGTTATATTATGCATCCTTTAGTGGGAGATCCTGTTTATGGGTACAAAAAGCAAAGATTTAATTTAAAGGGTCAAATGTTACATGCTAAATTATTAGGGTTTATTCATCCTACCACAGGTGAATATATGGAATTTGAAAGCTCAATACCAGAATACTTCAACAAAATAATAAAAATTTTAAGAAATGAATTGATTTAATTTAAAAATAGTGATAATATATGTATATAAATGTCACAAAAGGTAAAAATATAAGAAACAGAAGATTAAATGATAAACAACAGAAGATAAAGTAATTTAATAACAAAAGAAAAATATATATTGTAACTACAAATCTATGTATATTAGTAAAAACAAAAGATAAAATTACAATGTATATTTGTTAGTAAAAACAAAAGAAAAATTAATTTTATTGAAAAACTAAATTAAATATTGTATAATAGTAAAAAGTGTTTTACCTTTAAAATGATCCTGTGAGGTCATAAGGCTATGAATAAATGATATGGAACTATTATGCCTTTACTTACAGAGTAAAGGCATTTTTTTATATTAAATTAGTTAAGTTTAAATTTATAGAAAAGGAGGTATAAAATTGAATCTTAAGGCTGAAATATTAGATGAAAAAGGAATTAAAAGAAGCCTTACTAGAATAGCTCATGAAATAATAGAAAAAAATAAAGGAGTAGAAGATATTATTCTTATAGGGATAAAAAGAAGAGGATACCCTCTAGCTAATAGAATAGCTGAAGCTATAGAAAATATTGAGTATATAAAGGTACCTGTAGGCTCTGTAGATATAACTTTATACAGAGATGATTTGATTGAAAAAGCAAAGCAGCCAATAATAAGAAGTTTAGATTTAGAACATCATATTAATGACAAGAAAATAATATTAGTAGATGATGTAGTATTTACAGGGAGAACGGTAAGAGCAGCTATGGATGCTACCATACATTATGGAAGACCTGCTGCTATACAATTAGCTGTTTTAGTAGATAGAGGACATAGAGAGTTACCTATAAGACCAGATTTTGTAGGAAAGAATATTCCAACCTCAAAATCAGAAGTAGTATCAGTAAATCTAAAAGAACTTGACGGGGAAGATTCCATTAAAATATTTGAAAAATAGAATCTTTTAAAATAGTCCAGAGAGACTAAAAGGAGGCAATAATATGAGAAAATATGTAGACGTAAATGAAAAATTACCTATCTCAAAAACTATACCATTAAGTTTCCAACATTTATTTGCAATGGTGGGAGCAACTATATTAGTGCCAATGCTTACAGGTATGAGCCCTTCTATTGCATTATTTGGAAGTGGTGTAGGAACACTTCTTTATGTACTTTGTACAAAAGCAAAGTTACCAGCATATATAGGATCATCTTTTGCATTTATAGGACCTATGACAGTAGCATCATCAGCTTATGGAGCTAATGCAATGTTATCTGGTATAATAACAGCAGGTTTAATTTATATATTAGTAGCAGCTATAATAAGTTTTACAGGAACAGATTGGTTAAACAAGGTATTGCCACCGATTGTGGTTGGTTCTGTTGTAATTGTAATAGGTCTAGGATTAGCAGGAGTAGCAATAAATTGGGCAGGTCTAAATTCCAGTTTTACTATAGATTCAATGGAAAATGTGCCAAGATGGGCATGGATTACAGTTTCTATGATAACTTTATTTATAGGAATATTAGGAACTATGTATTTTAAAGGTTTTTTAGGAGTAATACCAATTCTTATAGCAATGATATGTGGATATATTTCAGCACTAGCTTTAGGAGTTGTATCTCAGGAAACTTTAACTAAAATAGCAACTGCACCTTTATTTCAATTTCCACCATTTATGAAACCAAAATTTAATTTAAATGCTATGATATTAATGGCACCAGTAGCATTTGTAACATTAGCGGAGCATATTGGACATGTTTATGTAACAAACAATGTAGTAGGAAAAGATTTTACAAAAGATCCTGGACTTCATAGATCTATATTAGGAGATGGAGTGGCTACATTATTTGCAGGATTTATAGGAGGACCTCCAAATACAACTTATGGAGAGAATATAGGAGTTATGGCTATAACTAAAGTGTATAGTGTATGGGTAATTATAGGAGCTGCAATAATAGCAATTATACTTTCCTTTATAGGACCTGTAGCTACATTAATCGCTACTATACCAATGCCAGTAATGGGGGGAGTAAGCATATTATTATTTGGAATAATAGCTTCCTCAGGTTTTAGAGTATTTGTAGAGGATAAGATAGACTTTAGTAAAAAGAGAAACTTAATAATATCCTCTGTAATAATAGTATTAGGAATAGGTGGAGCTGCAGTAAAATTTAAATTAGCCGGATCAGAAGTAGAGATAGCAGGAGTTGCATTAGCAACACTAGTGGGAATAATATTAAATCTAATACTACCAAAAGAAAGTAGAACAGAAGAAGAAAATAATAAAGAAGAAAATTTTAAAGAAGAATTTATTAAATCTATAGAAAAAAATGTGGGTTAAGAGTTACCTTAATTGTAAATTGAAATGCATCCTTCCTATAGTAATTATCAACAACGTAGAATATTTGTACTGATAGATTTTGTATAAAACTCCATCCTTTGTATTATTATTATTTGTTTTGCAACTTATAATAATAAAATAGAGGATGGGATTTTTTATATCTAAAATTTTTTATTTGCTTTGTTTAATTCACCTTTTTAAAATTTTTTATCATATTACTTGATGTTACTATTTTGCCTTTTATAAATGATAATGCACTGTTTAAATGAAAACATCAGTATTATTTATTTTACGTGTGTTTTTGAATTTTATTTGGTATAATTTATAATAGTTATCAAATAAAATTATTTATATGAATTTAAGAAAAGGTGATTATTATGAGAATTTATTCTTGGAATGTTAATGGGTTAAGAGCAATAGCCAAAAAGAATTTTTTAGAATGGATAGGGGACGAAAATCCTGATATATTATGTATTCAAGAAACTAAATTGCAAGAAAATCAACTAGAAGATAATATAAAAAATATAGAAGGATATTATTCTTATTTTAGTTTTGCACAGAAAAAGGGATATAGTGGTGTAGCAACTTATACTAAAGAAAAACCTATTTCGGTAAAGTATGGAATCGGTATAGAAAAGTTTGATTCCGAAGGAAGAATACTTATAACAGAATTTAAAGATATTACACTTTTTAATATATATTTCCCTAATGGACAAAGAGATGAAGAAAGACTTCAATATAAATTAGATTTTTATGAAGCTCTATTTAATTATTGTGATGAACTAGTTAAGCAAGGTAAAAATCTAGTTATATGTGGGGATTATAATACAGCTCATAATGAGATAGATATTAAAAATCCTAAAGCTAATGAAAAGACTTCAGGGTTTTTAAGAATAGAAAGAGATTGGTTAGATAAAATAATAGAAAGAGGATATACAGATACTTTTAGAAATATGAATCCAGATAAGATTAAATATTCTTGGTGGAGTTATAGATTTAAAGCTAGAGAAAGAAATGCAGGATGGAGAATTGATTATCATTTTGTTTCAAATAATTTATTAAATAGAGTAAAGAATACAGCAATATTAAATGATGTTTATGGATCAGATCATTGTCCTATAATGTTAGAATTAGATTAGCGTTTATTTGATTAATTTATACTTATTAGTTATTTATTGTTATTTTGTAATATTAGATTTAGAGTAGACAACAAATATTATATTTGGATAAAAATTTATTTAGCATATTAAATAAAAACTATATTTAAATGGGAGATGAAGAAATGGAATATACACTAATTGCAACAGCAACTTTTGGACTAGAAAAAATAGTAGCTAACGAATTAAAAGAATTAGGTTATAATGATTTAAAAATAGAGAATGGAAAAGTTACTTTTGTAGGTGATGAAAGAGATATTGTTACATGTAATATGTGGCTTAGAACTGCAGATAGAGTTTTAATAAAGATGGCAGAATTTAAGGCAGAAACCTTTGAGGAACTTTTTCAAGGAACTAAAGCAGTATCTTGGGGAGAATATATTTCAGAAGATGGATTTATGCATGTTACAGGAAAATCCATCAAATCTAAATTACATAGTGTTCCAGATTGCCAATCAATAGTAAAGAAAGCAGTAATTGAAGCTATGAAGAGAGAGTATGTTAAAGATTGGTTTAGTGAAGATGGCGCGGAATATAAAATAGAGGTGGCTATTTTAAAGGATATAGTTACATTAACATTAGATACATCAGGACCTGGACTTCATAAAAGAGGATATAGAGAAAATGCAGGAGAAGCTCCTCTTAAGGAAACTTTAGCAGCAGCTTTAGTGCTTTTAAGTAAATGGAAACCTTCAAGAATACTTTCAGATCCTATGTGTGGTTCTGGTACCATTGCCATAGAAGCAGCTTTGATAGGAAAAAATATAGCACCAGGTTTAAATAGAACCTTTGCGGCAGAGTCTTGGGATATAATACCCCTTAATATGTGGGAAGAAGCAAGACGTCATGCTAGAAATTCTATAAATAAAGAGAAATTCAGAATACTAGCTTCAGATATAAATGGGAAAGTATTAAAAACAGCTAGGGATAATGCAGAAAAAGCTGGAGTTTCTGATTATATAGCTTTTCAAAAGATGCCTATGGAAAATTTTAAATCAAGAAAAAAATATGGAATTATGATAACTAATCCACCTTATGGTGAAAGGTTAAATACTTTAAAAGAAGTAGAAAAAATTTATAGAAATTTAGGAGTAGTATATTCCGAATTAAAAGATTGGTCTTGTTTTGTATTAACATCTTATGAAGGATTCGAAAAAATATTTGGAAAAAAATCAGATAAAAATAGAAAATTATATAATGGAAGATTAAAATGTTATTATTATCAATATATAGGATTAGAACCTCCTAAGAAATATTATGAGAAGTAGTATTTAAAGATTATATATTTGCGATTATTAATTCATTATATAAATTTATTTCTATAGTATAATTATAATATGGAGTACTACTTAATATAAAAATAACTAGCTAAAGTTAAAGTGTTTTAATATTTATTATCTTTTATAAGATGTAGGAATTAATAAAAATAATTAAGTAATTTAGCAGGTAGGTTAAATAGGACAAAGGAGTTTAAAGATATTTCAAAATTTAATATTATGTTCTATAATTAAAATATACAAAAATTAGGAGGGATTATTTTGAAAAAATTTTTGAGTATTTTAATTGTGGGTATTTTAGCATTAGGACTATTTGGATGTGATAATAGAAAAAAATCAGGAGGCATCCAGCAATAAAGAATTGAAAGAAAATCTTAATATAAACGTATCTGCTGCTGCTAGTTTAACAGAAGCTTTAACAGAAATACAGAAAAAATATGAAAAAGAAACAGGAGCTAAACTTTCAATAAACTTTGATTCTTCTGGTACACTTCAAAAACAAATAGAACAAGGAGCTCCAACAGATTTATTTATATCAGCTTCTAAGAAGAATATGGATAAATTACAGGAACAAAAATTAATAGATAATGATACAAGAAAAGATTTATTATCAAATAAACTTGTTTTAATTGTATCTGAAGAAAATAAAGATAAAAAAGTTGAAAATGTATCTGAGTTAAAAAACATCAATTCTAAGTTAGCTATAGGAGAGCCTGAAGCTGTTCCAGCTGGTAAATATGCAAAAGAAGCTATAGAATATTATAAATTATGGGATATTTTAAAAGATAAGATTGTATACGGAAAATCTGTAAAACAAGTTGCTAAGTATGTAGAGAGTGGAGAAGTAGCTGCAGGAATTGTTTATAATAATGATGCTAAAATTTTAAAAAAAAGTTATATAAGACATATTTTTAATGAAAAATCTCATAACCCAATTGTTTATCCAATAGCAGTGGTTAAAAATAGTAAAAATAAAGAAGGAGCAAAGAAATTTGCAGAATATATTCAAACAAAAGAAGCACAAGATATATTTATAAAATATGGATTTGATTATATAGCAAAATAGGAATTTATTATGATATTACAACCAATTATTTTATCACTAAAAGTAGCTTTGATATCTACTATTTTTACATTTATATTTGGCGTGTTATTAGCTAGAATTTTTACCAAGTTTAATTTTAAAGGGAAAAATATACTTGAGAGTTTAATTATTTTACCAATGGTTCTTCCTCCAACAATTACAGGTTATGGATTACTTATTTTAATGAGTAAGAGGGGTTTTATAGGTAAATTTTTATATGAGAACTTTGGAATAAGTATTATATTTACTCCAGCTGCTGCTTGTGTTGCAGCAACAGTAGTTTCAATACCTTTAATGTATCAAAGTGCTAAAGCAGCATTTTTAAATATTGATCATATGTATGAAAATGCAGCAAGAACACTTGGAGTAAGTGAGTGGAAGATTTTTTTAAAGATTAGTTTTCCATTAGCATGGCCAGGTATAGTAAGTGGAAGTGTACTGGCTTTTGCAAGATCTTTAGGAGAATTTGGTGCTACTTTAATGGTTGCGGGAAATATACCTGGTAAAACACAGACGATACCCATTGCTATATATTTTGCTGTAGATAATGGATATACAAAGGTTGCCAATACACTTTTAGGAATAGTCGTAGTTTTTAGTTTTCTTCTAATATTTTTATTAAATTCGTGGCTGAAAAAGAAAGACTATAGAAGATTGAATTAAATATTAATAATATTTACAAATAATTGGAAGCAGTATTTATTGAGTTAATGGATAAATTAACAAATATGATTACTGCTTTTAATTATAGATTGATAAAAACTTATAATTTTTAATAAAAAAATATGAAAATATTTAATTTAGTATAATGCTTTGATTAGATAAAGTTAAAAAATCAATTAATTTATATAGATTATAGATGTAAATTAGATATGGTAAAGAATATTTATTTCGTATAGACAATAAATATTATATAGGATTATAGTGAAATAATATTTTAGAGTGTATAGAAAGATAATATAAGGAGATTCCATAAATGTTAGAATTAAATATAGTTAAAAAGTTAAAATATTTTGATTTACAGTGTAAATTAACTTTAGGAAATGAAGTAGTTGCATTGCAAGGAACTTCAGGATCAGGAAAAACAACTATTCTAGATTGCATTGCAGGTATTAAAAAACCAGACAAAGGAACTATTAATATTAATAATAAAATTGTTTTTTCATCTTCAGAAAATATTAATTTACCAATAAAGGATAGACATATAGGATATTTATTTCAAAACTATGCCTTGTTTCCTCATATGACTGTGAAAGAAAATATATTATTTGGAGTAAAAAATCAAAAAAGTTATGATATAAATTATATAAAGTATATAACTGAAATCTTTAAAATAGAACATCTTAAAGATAGAAGACCTAATCAAATATCTGGTGGTGAAAAACAGAGAGTAGCTTTAGCCAGAGCTTTGGTAGTAAAGCCTAATGTATTAATGTTGGATGAACCATTTTCAGCCTTGGACAAGGATACTAAGGAAGTGGTTTATAAAGAATTTATGGAATATAAAAAAAAATTTAAAATAAGTATTATTTTAGTTACTCATAATCCATATGAAGCTGAACTGTTGGCTGATAGAACAATGATTATTCATGAAGGAGTACTTATGTAAAAGTAATAATGCTTTTAATATTGTTTAAAATAGTTTATAATAAAATAAATTTATTTTTAAATTATAGGTATAAATGAAGGGATCGATGTAATTTATGAAAAATTTTTTAAAGACACTATTCATTGTATTCATATGTATAGTTATAGCAGGTTTTGCATTTTTTAAGATGGCTACTTATCAAGGAGGAAATCAAGCAGAGAATTTAAGTGATAATTCTATTAAAAATGAAAATATATTAGATAAGTTAAAAAATGTAGAATTTAGTAAAGGAGTTTTAACAGTAAATGAAGATGATGTAAATGAGATGTTAAAGGTTTATTTTCAAAATGAAAAAAATGTGGGGGGCATGTTAGTTAAATCTGTTAAAGTAGATACTAAAGACAATAAATTAAATTTATATGTACCAGTTAGATATAAGGGAATTGATTTACTTATGTCATCTAAGGGAGATGTAAGTACAAGAGATAATAAAATAGTTTATAAGTTAGATAGTATAAAAATGGGAAAAATATCAGTGCCTAAAAATATCCTTTTAGATGAAATAAAAAAATCAAATATTAGTAATATTGAAACTAACGGAGAGGAGATTATTATAGATAAAGGTATTACCAAGGTTAAAATGAAGGATATAAAAATTGAAGATGGAAAATTTAAAGTTAGTTTTTAAAAATATATTTTTATTTTAAAAAAATTAAGTATTAGAGTAAATAGTTATAAGATAAAACATATTATTTATAAAACTTGTTTAGATTAAAAATATTTCCTTTTATATAATTATATATTGTAGATATTAAAAGTAGCATATATTAGTTATATTATTAAAAGTATTTATTAAGCATATAAGATACACCTATATAAAAGTATATTAAATATCGAATAAACATATTATAAAATAAAGCAATATATTTTAAGGAGAATACATTTGTTAAAAGCAGATGGTGTTTTTCAAGGCGGTGGAGTTAAAGCTACAGCTTTCACTGGGGCTGTTTGTAGATTGGAAGAAGAAGGAATGATATGGCAAAGGCTTGCAGGAACATCTGCAGGAGCTATAATTGCTGCTTTTTTAGCTGTAGGCTATAGAGGAAATGAAATAAAAAAAATAATGTATGAATTAGATTATAAAAAAATTGGAAATATGACAGCTATTAAAAAATTCCCTTTAGCTAAAAAGTCATTAGGACTTATATTAGAAAAGGGGATTTTTAGTACAACTTATATAGAAAGATATCTTGAAGAAGCTTTTAAAAATAAAGGAAAAACAAAATTTAAACACATAAGTTTAAATAAAGAATCACCTTTAAAGATAATAGCTTCAGATATTACTAATAAAAGATTACTTATATTACCGGATGATATGAAAAAATATGGCATAGATCCTATGGAATTAGATATAGCTAAGGCGGTAACTATGAGTATAAGCATTCCTTTCTTTTTTACACCTATAAAGATTAAGTATATGGGTAAAGAAGCTTTTATAGTTGATGGAGGTATAATTAGTAACTATCCTGTATGGATATTTGATGTAAAAGATATCCCAAGATGGCCAACTTTTGGTTTTAAATTAGTCAACTATGATAAGATTAATAAAATTATAGAAAATAAGGATTTTATATCTTATACTATGGATGTTATAGAAACTACTATAGATTCTTATGATGAAAGCTATCTAAGGGACAAGGATAAAATTAGAACTATATCTATACCTGATTTAGGAGTAAAAACTACAGAATTTAATATATCTTTAGAAACTAAAGAGAAATTATATCAAAAAGGTTATGAGAAGGCGGATGAATTTATAAAAAAATGGGATTTTAGAAAATATATAAGATCCTATAGAATTTAGTAATATTAAATATTTTCTATTTTATATATGTTATTTATACAATATAAATATTTATTTAAAAGTTACTTATACTAAAGGTATAGATTAAATAATTTTAGGAGGTATTATTTATGAAGCCGAAAGATAAAAAAGAATGGACAAAAGAAAATTATTTGGCTAATGGACATAAAACTCAAAACCAGTGGGCTAAAAATAAGCTTAATACTACTGTAAAAGAACCGGGAATGAATGAAAGCGGTTTAGAAGCTCAAAGAAAAGGATATTAGCTTATTTTATTATATAATATTAAAAAATTTATAAAATAAGAATTTTAAAATTCTTTCTGGTATAAAATTTATAAAACCAGAAAGAAATTTTTTGCTTAAAATCAAGAATTATATAAAAATATTATAGAAAGGATTAAGTTTATTTTAATTATATATAGTTGTAGAAAATTTATTATTTCAATGATAAAATACACAGTTGAAAATGGTAATTTTATTGTAGAATAAATTATGAAAATGTTTTTATTAGAAAGGAGCGTTTTAATTGATTAAAGAAGAAATGACACCTAAAGAAAGAATTGTAGCCTTTTCTAAGGGAGAGGAAATTGACAGAATAATATGTGTTCCAGATATGGGAGTTACCATGGCACCTTTTATTGGAGTTACAGCTAGAGATTATTATCACTCAGCACAACTTATGGCTGATTTAGAAGTAGCTTTATTTAAAAGACTTCGTCATGATGGTGTAAGTATATCTACTAGCCTTAGAGGAGTTGCAGAAGCTATGGGTTCTAAAGTTGGTTATCCAGAATATGGGATTTCATATTTAATAGAACCAGCTATTAATTCCGTAGATCAAATAGAATCTCTTAAAGTTGTAGATCCTTTAAAAGATGGTAATTTACCGACTTTACTTGAGGCAATAAAACTAACTAGAGATGCACTTATGGATGAAGTAGATGTTGGTGCAGCTATGTCTGGACCTTTCAGTGTTGCGGCTTCTGTAGTAGGAACAGAAAATCTATTAAAGTGGATGATTAAATATCCAAAAAAAGTGCATACGCTAATGGATATAGTAGCAGAATCTAATAATAGATATATAGAAGAGGTTGCAAAACTTGGAGTTTCCATTGGATTTGCAGATCCAGTTTCATCTACTAGTCTTATAAGTCCAAAGCAGTTTAGAGAGTTTTCATTACCAGCTTTAAAGAAAAATATTAATAAGATAAAAGAAAAAACTGGAGGAGCTCCTGCTATACATATTTGTGGCAAGAGTAAGGAAATATGGGAAGATGTCGTAAATGCAGGAATTTCTAATTTTAGTATTGATAATGTAGAAGATTTAGAAGAAGCTAAAAATATAATGGGAGACAGAGTTGTTATTACTGGAAACGTTCCTCCTGTAGATGTAGTGTATAGGGGAAATAAAGAAGCTATTTTCCAATCTGTTAAAGAATGTATTAAAAAAGGTCATGATTCTAAAAAAGGATATATTTTAAGTACAGGCTGTCAAATTCCAATGCATACACCAATAGAAAATATTGAAATGTTTATGGAAGCAGGAAGAACTTATGGAAAATATCCTATAAATTTATAATAAAAGAATTTATAAAAGAACTTTAAATTAAGATGAGGAGAGTTTTAAATGGGAAATACGAATGAAAATAAAGGAAATGGAAAGGCTCTTATACCTTTTGTTATTTTTGTGTTAGTTTATTTATGCTCAGGAATTATATTATCTATTATGGGAGTAGAGATGGCATTTTATCAATTTCCGGCTCCAATTGCAGTAGTAATAGGAATAATATTTGCATTTATTCTAATACAAGGAAGTTTAGATGAAAAAATGGACAGCTTTGTTAAAGGCTGTGGAGACGAGAATATAATAATAATGTGTATTATATATCTTTTAGCCGGTGGATTTTCATCAGTTTCTAAAGCAATGGGTGGAGCTGATGCTACAGTAAATTTAGGATTAACTTTAATACCACCTCAATTTATTGTAGTAGGTATATTTTTAATAGCTGCATTTATTTCTATTGCAACAGGAACATCAGTAGGAACTGTTGTTGCAGTAGGACCTATAGCCACTCAATTAGTAGCAAAAGCAGGATTAAATATGCCTTTAGCACTAGGAGCATTAGTTGGAGGAGCGTTATATGGAGACAATTTATCAATTATATCCGATACAACTATAGCTGCTACAAGGACTCAAGGTGTAGATATGAAAGATAAATTTAGAGTTAACTTTGGTTTTGCTACAGTAGCAGCTTTAGTTACAATAGTTTTTTTGTTTATATTTGGTAAACCAGTAACTACACCACAAATGTCAAGTCATTCATTTAATTTAATAAAAGTAATTCCTTATATGTTTGTTTTAATAGCAGCAATAGCTGGAAAAAATGTATTTGCAGTATTAATGGGTGGAATAATACTATCTGGAGCTATTGGTATTTTCTATGGAGATTTTACAGTTTTAGGATTTGCAAAGGAAGTCTATGCAGGATTTACAGGTATGTTTGATATTTTCTCATTATCACTTTTAACTGGAGGACTTGCTAACATGGTATCCCAAGGTGGTGGTCTTGACTGGCTTCTATATAAGATAAATAAAATGATAAAAGGTAAAAAATCTGCTGAGTTAGGAATAAGTTCACTTGTAGCATTAACAGATGCAGCTACAGCAAATAATACAGTTTCTATAATTGTTTGTGGTGAATTATCAAAGGAAATATCAAAAGAATATAAAATAGATCCAAGAAAAACAGCGTCCCTTCTAAGTACATTTTCAATGATAATGCAAGGAATAATACCATATGGGGCTCAATTATTGATAGCTGGTAGCTTTACTAAAGGTTCAGTTAGCCCAGTTCAAATTGTACCTTATATGTGGTATCCATTTATATTAACTATATTTGCTATAATTTTCATATTAACTCCTTTTGGAAATGGCTATTTAAAGAAACATCCTTGGGATTTTGAAAAAGATCAATCTGTAGCTAAATAAAGTTCTTAGCTGCAATGGCAGTTTTGCTCTCACCAGAGTTTAAAAAATATTATCCAAGGATATGCGCTTATTAGTCTCACTTTAAATAAGGAGTATTATAATAGATAGTTATAAGATAATGCTTAAATAGATTATATTCTGTATATTTATTTAGAAAATTTTTATGAAAACTATTCATTAATTCGCAGATAAACTTATGAATAAATTTTCATAAGTTTGTCTGTATTAATTTATTTTAATATAGATATTTTGAATTATGTAAATTATTTATTAAATTTAATATTAAAATAATTATTATAGAAAAATATAATTAATTTAGTTATAGAAAGAGGAATTTTATGGCTAGAATTACTTTTATAAAAAATAAGTTAGAAATAGAAGTGGAAAAGGGGACAAAACTTATAGAATGTATCAGAAAAGCAGGGCTTAATATTGAGACGCCTTGTAATGGGAAAGGAATATGTGGAAAGTGTAAAGTTATAGCAAGAGGCAATATTTCTCCTAAAACAAAAGAAGAGGAGAAGTTTACAGAAGCAGAACATATTAGGCTTGCTTGTATGTGCGAAGTAATTGGGGATGCTCAAATAGAATTAATAGAAAAAGATAAAAATAAAAAGTTAAAGACTATTAACAAAGGTTACTCTATAGAAACAAAATTAGATAGCAAAATAAAAAAAGTAAAATTAAATGATATAGATGAAAAAAACAATATACCTTATAAAGATACCTTGAAATTTGCGACAAAAAAATTAAGTGTTTTAAAAAAGATAGGAAAAATAGAAAAAAATAAGGGAAAAGAATTATGTGGAGTTATTTATAAAGAAGAGTTAATAGATATAATACATAAAGACCAATTTGTTTTAGCTGTGGCAGTGGATATAGGGACTACAGGATTATCAGCTTATCTTTTAAATCTAGAAGACGGTCAAATTTTAAATAAAATATCAGATTTAAATCCTCAGACAGAATATGGGGGGGACGTATTATCTAGAATTACTTATTGTATGGAAAATAAAGATGGTATAGAAATTTTGTCTAAATGTATAAGAGGAAAAATAAATTCTATGATGGATAAATTAATAGGCAGTAAGTACGAAAGAAAAAATGTATATGAAATAGCTATAGCAGCTAATACTACTATGCTTCATCTTTTTACAGGTGTTAATCCCAACACTATAGCTAAAGCACCTTACAGATCTATATTTTTAGATCAAGTAGAAATAAAAGCTAGAGATATTAGTATAGAAATAAATGAGGAAGGAAATATTATATTACTTCCATCTTTATCTTCTTATGTAGGAGCCGATATTGTGGCGGGAATTGTAGCTACAGATTTTCAAAATAAAAAACATCCATCTATATTTATAGATATAGGAACTAATGGTGAATTGGCAGCTATTTATAAAGGTAATATGTCAGCATCATCCACTGCAGCAGGACCTGCTTTTGAAGGGATGAATATTTCATGTGGTTCTAGGGCAGAAGAAGGAGCTATAGATAATTTTTATATAGATGAAAATTATAATATTAAATATTCTACTATTGGTGATAAAGAGGCTAAGAGTATTTGTGGTAGTGGACTTATGGATGTTATGGCAGCATTAATAAAAAGTAAAGTAGTTATGCCTAGTGGAAGATTTAATAAGAATATGCCAGATAAGTTGAAAGAAAAATTAAAAGATAAGAAGTTTTATATAACAGACAATGTTTATATATCTCAAAATGATGTAAGGCAAATACAATTGGCCAAAGGAGCAATATCTTCAGGGGTTACTATGCTTTTAAAAGAAATAGATGCTAATATTGAGGATATAGAAGAAGCGGTAATTGCAGGAGCATTTGGATATCATATAAATCCCGAAAGTATAAAAATATTAGGAATAATACCTAAAGGATTTAAAGGTAAAATAACTTTTGTAGGAAATTCTTCTATAGAGGGAGCAAGATTATCTTTGCTAAATAAGGATATCTCACAAGCTATGATAAACATAAGGAAAAACATAAGAGTTGTGGAACTTTCTACTAGGGAAGATTTTCAAAATTATTTTGTAAAGGCGTTAGCTTTTTAATAAACTATTAAAATTATAAAGGTTTTTAATAACAAAATATATAATTAAACTTTATCATTATGTGAGTCTTAATGGAGTGATTAAAATGATAAAAGTAAATTTAGTTTCAGGTTTTTTAGGGGCAGGAAAGACTACTTTAATAAAAAAAATACTTGAAAATGTAAAAGAAGAAAAAGTAATAATAATAGAAAATGAATTTGGGGAAGTAGCTATAGATGGAGATTTGATAAAAAAAGATGGATTTGATGTATTTGAATTAAGAAGTGGTTGCATTTGTTGTATGATGAAACAAGACTTTGAAAATTCTCTACAAAAGGTAATAGAAGAATACAAGCCAGATAGAATAATAATAGAACCTACAGGTATAAGTTCTTTAAGTCAATTACTAGATATATTAAAAAAGGATAATTTTAAAGATAAAATTAATATTAATTCAGTGATAACTGTGGTGGATGGTATAAGCTATTTAGAAGAAAAAGATGCTTTTGGAGAATTTTATACGGATCAAATAAAAAATGCAGAAATATTAATAATAAGTAAAACACAAATGATAGATAATAATACTTTAAATAAAGTTAAGGAATCTTTAAGAGAGGTTAATAAAAAGGCTAATGTAATTGAATTACCTTTTAAAGAATTTAATAGGGAATATGTATTAAAATTTTTAGATAAGGGTTTATCAAAAGATATAAAAATAGATCCTATAGAAATGATAGTATCTACAGAAGATGGTTTTGAAAGTTTAGCCATAAAAACAAATAGAATATTTGAAATAGATGATATAAATAAACTTATAAGTAAATTATTTACTGGGAAATACGGGAATATAATAAGAATAAAAGGTTTTTTAAAAAGTAAAAATGAAATAATTCAAATCAATTGTACTAAAAGGGTTCATAACATAGAAACAGTTAAAGAGAATGAAGAAATAAAGATTTGTGTAATAGGACAAAATTTAAATAAAAAAGAAATACAATTTTTATTTAAAGAAAAATATAGAATAAAAAGATTGTAAAAATTTTTTTAAGGAGTAATTATGATGGATTATGATGTGAACTTTAAATGTGTTTTGGATACAGGAGAAGAAATACCTAAAGAAGCAGTAAAAATATCAGGAGTAAAATTTCCTGATGTACACAAGAATGCTAAAGATATGGCCATTCTTTCTAAAAGTATAAGAGAATATAATAATGATTTTTTCTCTATAGTACCTTTTTGTATGACAGTAGAAGCAGAAGCCTTAGGAGGAGAAATAAATTTAGGAGATGAAAAGGCCGGTCCTAGAGTTTCTAATTATACATTTAAAAGTATTGAGGATATTAAAGGATTAAAGGAAATAGATTTTGAGGCTAAAAGAATAAAAGAAGTTTTAAAATCTGTTGAAATATTAAAAGAAAAGGGAGAAACTGTAGTAATGGATGTACAGGGACCCTTTACTATAATAAGTTCTTTAATTGATCCAAGAATTTTTTATAAGGCAGTAAGAAAAAATAAAGATGAAGTAGAAAGGCTTATGGAAATAGTGGAAAAAAGCTCAGTAGAATTTATAAAGGAAGGAGTAAAAAGAGGAGCGGATGTAATATCATTTGGAGATTCTGCTGGAACTTTAGATATATTGGGACCAAAAATGTATAAAGAATTAGGTGGCAAATATACTTATAATGTTTTAAAAGAAGTGGAAAATTACCTAGAGGATTCTATAATACATCTTTGTGGCATAACTTCATCTTCATTAGCTAGGGCAGGATTTGTAAAGTCAAATCCAATAGAAGTACCAGATGGAATTACTTATGGACAAGCAATAAATTATATTAGAAAAGAAAATAGAAATGTAAAAATATTAGGCCATAATTGTTTAAGAAAGACTACAAAGCCAATGAAAAAATCCATAGTATGGGAAATAGAATTATAATAAAAATATTAATAAATATAGTGTATATTAAGGAGGAAAAGTAAATGAGTAATGTATCACAAGAGTTAATAGAAAAGTTAGCAGAATCAGTAGTAGAAATGGAAGAAGAAGAAACAGTTGAAATAGCAAAAAAATGTATAGAAAACAATATTAGTGCATATGAAGCCATAGATAAAGGACTTGCACATGGTATGAATAAAGCAGGTGAACTATATGAAGAGGGAGAATACTATATCCCGGAATTATTAATGTGTTCTGACGCTATGTACTCAGGATTAGAAGTTTTAAAACCTCAACTAAAAAAGAATGATTTAGGCAAAAAACATAAAATAGTTATAGGGGTAATACAAGGAGATACTCATGATATAGGAAAAAATTTAGTTAAAATTATGATGGAAACAGAAGGTTTCGAGGTTATAGATTTGGGAAGAGATGTACCCCCAAAAGATTTTGTAGATAAGGCTAAAGAGGTAAAAGCAGATATAATTTGTATGTCTACTCTTATGACCACAACTATGGATGGAATGGGAGAAGTTATAAAATTATTAAAAGAAGAAGGTATAAGAGAAAAAGTAACAGTAATGATAGGAGGCGGTCCTATATCTCAAAATTTTGCAGATAAGATAGGAGCAGATTTATATACAACAGACGCTTCAAAAGCTGCAAAATGTGCTAAAAAAGTAGTAGAAGAAAAATTAAAATGCTAGTAAAATTATGCTGAAAACCACAAAGTTCTTTTGATTTAAAGTGAAGTTTTATTTCTATCTAAATATTAAAAAAGAGGTTTATAGATATAAATAATTTTACTTTTGTTTTCAAGAAGAATAGATATTATAGTGGATAGTTATAAAAAGGATTTTAATATAATATATTTTATGAAAATGTAAAAAAATTAAAAGTATGAGGTGCATTAAATGTTAACACCAAAAGAAAGATTAAATTTGGCATTAAAAAACAAAAAAGTAGATAGACCTCCTTGCATATGTCCAGGTGGAATGATGAATATGATAATAGAAGAGTTAATGGACATAAGTGGATATAAGTGGCCAGAAGCTCATACAGATCCAGAAACTATGGCTAATTTAGCTATAGCAATGTATGAACAAGGAGGATTTGAAAACTTTGGAGTACCTTTCTGTATGACTATAGAGGCAGAAGCAATGGGAGCTAAAGTAGATTTAGGAGATAAAACTACTGAGCCTAGGGTTATAGAGTATCCTATGAAGTCAGTATCAGATTGGAGAAATTTAAAAAGAATAAGTTTAAATGATGGAAGAGAGAAAGTAGTTTTAGATGCTATAAAAATTATAAAAGATAGAAATTTACCAGTACCAATAATGGCAAATTTAACAGGACCTATAAGTGTAGCATCATCTTTAATGGAGCCTATGTATTTTTATAAAGAATTAGTTAGAAAAAAAGATGAAGCTCATGAATTTATAAATTTTGTAACAGAAAATTTAATAGAATTTGGAAAAGCTCAACTTTTAGCAGGTGCTAATGTTATAACTATATCAGATCCAAGCGGTACAGGAGAAATACTAGGTCCAAAATTATTTGAAGAATTTGTTATACCTTATTTAAATAGAATAATAGATGAGCTTAAGGATTACGCAGATGGAACAATAGTACATATCTGTGGAAGATTAAAAAGTATATACAAAGAATTAAATAATCTTAATAGTGATGTAATAAGTTTTGATTCTATAAGCAGTGTAACTCAAGTACTTAAGAATGTAGAAAATAAAGCTATAATGGGAAATGTAAGCACATTAACTATACAAAATAGCTCCAAAGAGGATGTAGAAAAGCTTGCTAATGCATGTATGAATTTAGGAGTAAATATATTATCACCGGCTTGTGGTATAGGAACTAAAAGCCCTATGGAAAATGTGAGAGCAATGGTGAATGCAGCTAAAAAAAGAAACATAAAATAAGGAATTACGACTTAAAGGGAAGTTATACTACCCGAGGTTTAAAAAAGGGATATGTGGCTAGAAAGGCAACTCACTTCAATAAGAGATTCTAACTTGTTTTTCTTAAAATATATGGTTCTAAATCATAACTCGCTGAATGCTCAGACAATAATTTGGAACATACATATATTTTGAAAAAACAACTAAGAATATCTAATCTTGTTCAAATGCCTTTTAAACCACATATCCCTATTTTTTAAATAGAATAACCCTTTAAAGAAAATTTCCTGTGTGATAAAGAGGAAAAAAAGAAGATTTTACCTCAACCAATACCTTCTGTAAAATATACAATTATATTTTCCTTTGCACTTTAATAAGAGTGTTATATGAATCTTTTATAGAAAAATTTTCATCTATTAGAATTTTATATGATTGTAGAAAATTTATTATTGCAATGCTAAAATACAAAAATGGGAGAAATAATGACGAATTTAGCATTATATTAAATAAAAAGATTAAAAATTTTACTTTAAAATATAAATATATTTAAAATATATATAAAATAAGTAAAAAAAGAATAGAAATTAAATATATAAAATTTAAAAGAAAGGTAAGTTAATCATGGGTACTTTTAAAGATGAAATGACTGCAAAGGAAAGATCAGAAGCTTATTTTAAAGGTGAAGAAGTAGATAGATTACCTTGTGCTATTATGTTTGAAGAAACAGCTGCAGTATATGCGGGAATAAATACTAAGAAATATTATTTTGATGCAGATAAAATGTTAGAAGCAGAAGTATTTAAAGTAAGGCAGTTTGGAGCAGAAAGTGCAGGAATTAATGTAACCTTAAGAGGAATGGGAGAAGCTCTTGGTAGTAAAATGGGTTATCCAAACGAAAGAGCTTCTTATTTAATTGATCCAGTATTAAAGGATTATAGTATATTAGATAATATGGATGTAATAAATCCCTATAAAGACGGAAGATTACCAATAATATTAAAAGCTTTAGGTAAAATAAAAAAAGAATTGGGTGATGAAGTAAACATAGGTAGTGGAGTTTCAGGACCTATTAGTGCAGCTTCTGCAGTTAGGGGAACAAATAATCTTATGAGAGATTTTGTTAAGAATAAAGAAGGCATACATAAATTATTAGATTTTATGACTGAGTGTAACTTAGCTTATGTTAAAGCTGTTTATGAAGAATATGGATTAATATGTGGTATAGGGGATCCTCTATCCTGTGGAAATTTAATAAGTGCTAAACAATTTGAAGAATTTGTAGAGCCTTATCTTAGAAAAAACATAGATGGTATATATAAAATAACAGGCAAGAAACCATCTTTACATATATGCGGTAAAACAAAACATATATGGAGCAATATAGGTAATATGAATATATCAATCTTTAGTGTAGATAATTGTGAAGATATAGGGGAGCTTAAAGCTGCATTAGGAAATAAAGTATGTATAGTAGGAAATGTTGATCCTGTTTCTGTTATAAGAAATGGAACTTTAAAAGATGTATATGATGCTGTTAAATTATGCATAGAAAAGGCTGCAGATAGTCCTAAAGGTTATGTAGTAGGATCTGGCTGCGATATACCTGCTGGAGCTCCAGTAGAGAATATAAAAGCTATTATAGAGGCGACTAAAAAATATAGTAATGGTATTAAATTAGGTGAAGGAATTTAGCTTAAGAGGAGATGTAATATTAATGATAGAAATATCAAATTTACAAAAATTCTATGGTAATATAGAAGTTTTACATAATATAAATGTAAATATACATAAAGGTGATATATATGGACTTGTATGATTTAGTGGAGCAGGAAAATCAACCCTTTTAAGGTGTATAAATGGACTTGAATCCTATGAAGCAGGAAATTTAAAAGTAAATGGTGTAGAAGTAAAGAATTTAAAAGGAAAAAGTCTAAGAGCCTTTAGAAAGAATATAGGAATGATATTTCAACAATTTTCTGTGCTCGAAAGGAAAAGTGTATATGAAAATGTAGCATTACCTATGGAATGCTGGGGATATAAAAAGATAGATATAGATAAAAAAGTAAAAGAATTGTTGGAGCTAGTTGAATTAGGTGACAAGATAAATTCTAAGCCTAGAGAACTAAGTGGAGGGCAGAAACAAAGAGTTGCAATAGCAAGAGCTCTTACTTTAGATCCAAAAATATTATTGTGTGATGAAGCTACTTCAGCATTAGATCCTAATATAACAAATTCAATTTTAGAGTTGCTTAAGAAAATAAATAAAGAATTAGGGATAACTATTACAATAGTTACTCATGAAATGGAAGTAGTAAAAAAACTGTGCAATAAAATGGCTATATTAAGTAAGGGTAATTTAGAGGCAAAAGGAAGAGTAGAGGACATATTTTTGGACAAACCTAAAGTTTTAAAAGATCTTTTAGGAGTATCAGGAGATAATATAATACCAAAACAAGGAGTAAATATAGAAATAGTAGAAAGAAAAAATCTTCAAAAAGGATCGCTTTTATCTAGTTTAGCTATAGATACAAAGGTTAAATATTCTTTAGTATGGGGTGGAGCAGATAAATATAGAGATAGAATATTGGGGTCTTTTGTTATAAATGTAGAAGATAAAGATAAATCAACAATTATAAGTTATTTAAATGAAAATCATATTGAATGGAGGGAAGTATAAGGTGAGTGAAATTGCAACTTTGATGAAACAAATAATTCTTCCTAGTCTATGGCAAACCATATATATGATAATAATATCAACTATTTTATCTTTTGTAATTGGATTTATATTAGCAATAGTATTAGCGGTAACAGATGAAAGAGGGATTAAAACAAATAAAATAATTTATAGTATATTAAGTGCTATAATCAATGTACTAAGATCAGAGCCGTTTATTATTTTAGCAGTAGCCATAATGCCTTTTACAAGAAGTGTTGTAGGAACATCCATAGGAGAAAATGCAGCAATAGTTCCCTTAACTATAGCTTCAGCACCTTTTATAGCTAGATTAATAGAGAACAGTTTAAAGGAAGTAAATCCTAGTTTAATAGAAGCGGCTAAATCATTTGGAGCTTCAAATATTCAAATAATATTTAAAGTAATGGTAAAGGAAGCAATTCCTTCTATAAATTTAAATTTAACTTTAGCTACAATAACAATATTAGGGTTAACAGCTATGGCTGGAGCAGGAGGATTAGGAGCTGTTGGGCTTACTTATGGATATCAAAGTTTTAATGATACTATAATGTATACCACTTTAGTTTTATTAATAATAATAGTTGGAATTATACAATTTGTAGGAAATATTATATTATTAAATACAAAGATGGGTTATAGCACTAAGAATAAACTTACAATATATTGTATGTAAATTTTTTAATGTGTTAATCCCATCTTTTTAGTTCTTTTTGACCTTTTATATTACCCCCTATAATTATGATAATGTTAATCAAAAATAATAGATTTAGACAATAGATATTTTACCATTAATACATAGTTTTCAGGTTTTCTATTTATAATTATTTAATAGTATATACATTATTTTTCAAATACTGTTTCGTATTTGGTAAATATATTTACATAAATGATTTTTATATTACTTAACAATAAATATCAAATATTATATAATAAAAACTATATATAAAATATTAGATTGTTATTAAAGGTTAATACAAATTTATTAAAAATTAAAGATAAAGTTGACATGTTTGAAGTAATATATAAAATACAATAAAAAACTTACTTAGTTTATATGGTGATAGTTAAACATTAAATGAAACTATGATAATATAATAATATAGAATTGAATGAAAACAGGGGGAACTTTTATGAGAAGTTTATTTGATAAAACCTGCATAAAAACAATGGAACTTAAAAATAGGTTTGTTCGATCAGCTACGTGGGAAGGTATGGCTACAAAAGAAGGTCATATTACTGAAAGATTACTTAATTTATATGAAGAATTAGCCAAGGGTGGAGTTGGATTAATAATAACTAGTTATGCTACTATATTTGATTATGATAAACCAAGTCTTAATATTCTTGGGATTTATGATGATAGTTTTATTGAAGAGTATAAGATTTTAACAGATAGAATTCATAAATATAATGCTAAAGTATTAATGCAAATAGTTCTAGGAGAAAATTATATTAATAAGAAAACTGGTAGTGAATTTTATGGACTAAGTGAAAACATGCCAGAAGATGATATAAAAGCTATAGTAAAAGCTTTTGTAGATGCAGCTAAAAGGGCTAAAAAATCAGGATTTGATGGAATTCAAATTCATGGAGCACATGGATATTTTTTAAGTAGAACCTTAAGTCCTCTTTTTAATAAAAGAACAGATAAATATGGTGGTTCAGAAGAAAAAAGAGGTACATTAATATTAGAAGTTTATGATGAAATAAGAAAAGCAGTAGGAGAAGATTTTCATATATCTATAAAAATTAATTGCTCAGATTTTGATGAAGTAGGAGCCACATTTAAAGAATGTAAATTTGTTTGCAAGAAGCTTTCAGAGAAAGGTATAGATTCTATAGAAATTAGTGGAGGGCAAAATATTTGGAAAGAAAAGAATAAAACTGAATCTATATATAAAGAATATGCTTCTAAAATAGCAGAAGAAATAGATACTCCCGTAATTTTAGTTGGTGTTAATAGAAGTTATAATAACATGAATGATATATTAAATAATAGTAAAATAGAATATTTTTCAATGTCTAGACCTTTTATAAGAGAACCAGATTTAATAAATAAATTTGAAAAAGGAGAAAGTGAAAGAGCTAAATGCATATCCTGTGGGAGGTGCCAAGGAGAACATGGAATAAGATGCATATTTAATATGTAAAATAAATAAAGATGGAGAATTTTATTTAAATTCTCCATCTTTATTTTATATACACTAATAAATAATATTTCAAACTAAAATATTATTTATAAAAAGATAATAGTAAATTATATTATTTAAAAACTCATAGGTTTTGATTAATATTTTATTAAGTAAAACCTATAAAATGTTGATATTTTATCAAAATATATATTGACTTAATGATAAATTTAATGTAATATCTTATATATATTTAATAAATTGATTTTAAATATAATGGTTATAATATTAATATTAAGGAATAATTGATTAATTCTATATATATGTTATAGGGTTTATACACAATAATTTTCAAAAATTTTAGGAGGGGAAACATATGATAAAATTTAAAGAAAAATTAATGATACCACAAGGATACGAATCAATATTAGGAATAAGAGAAACAGAGGTTGCTATAAAGAAAGTCAAAGATTTTTTTGAGAAAACTTTATCTGAAAAATTAAATCTTACAAGAGTTTCTGCACCTTTATTTGTAAGAAAAAATACAGGTATGAATGATAATTTAAATGGAGTAGAAAGGCCAGTAGCTTTTGATATGAAAGGGTTACAGAATGAGATGATAGAAATTGTACATTCTTTAGCTAAATGGAAGAGAATGGCTTTACACAGATATGGTTTCAAAGTAGGAGAAGGACTTTATACTGATATGAATGCCATAAGAAGAGATGAAGACTTAGATAATCTTCATTCTATATATGTAGATCAATGGGATTGGGAAAAAGTTATTAATAAGGAAGATAGAAATAAAGAAACTTTAAAAGCTATAGTAAAAGATATATACAATGTATTTAAAGAAACAGAAAAATATATTTGTAGTGAATATGAAGGATTTAATGAAATATTACCACAAGAAATATTTTTTATAACTTCTCAAGAACTTGAAAATATTTATCCAGATTTAGATTCAAAGGAAAGAGAAGACGCTATAACTAAAGAAAAAGGAGCTGTATTTCTAATGGAAATAGGAGGAGTATTGGCTTCAGGAGAAAAACATGATGGAAGAGCTCCTGATTATGATGATTGGACATTAAATGGAGATATATTATTTTGGAATCCAGTATTAGAAAGAGCTTTTGAATTATCTTCTATGGGTATAAGGGTAGATGAGAAGGCTCTAGAAAAACAACTTAAAATATCAGGATGTGAAGATAGAAAGAACTTAGAATTTCATAGATTGCTTTTAGAGGGTAAATTACCATATACTGTTGGTGGTGGAATTGGACAGTCAAGAATATGTATGTATTTTTTAAGAAAGGCACATATAGGGGAAGTTCAAGCGTCCATATGGCCAGACTTAATGATAGAGGATTGTAAAAAAGCAAAAATTACATTGTTATAAATAATAAATTAAGTAATTATTAAATGATTCTAAAGATTAGATAGAGTTTTACTATTAAAAATAAGATCTTAATCTAAGCTTTAGAGTCATTGTTATAATGTTATAAATATTTAGATCAATTCTATTAGGACTTTCTTTATAATGATTTAATTTATTAATATTAGGTCCTTCAATAATGTCACCTTTATAGCTAAATCTAGAGCTATGATAATGGCAATCCCAAGATTTTTCTGCATCTATTAGTGCAACTTTAAAACCTTCTTTTTTTAAAAGAAGAGAAGTTGTAATTCCTACTATACCAGCACCGATAACAGTTATATCTACAGTAATATTTTTATTTAAAATAGGATAATCTGTTTCAAGAGTAGAGTCTAGCCAATAAGATTTTAAAATGCCTTCATAATTTTAACAAGCATTACATGATTTGTTCATTAGTATCTATCCTTTCTTAAGCTTATAATATATGGATATTAGTTTTTGTAATTAATAAAGAAATATTCTAATATTTAATAATAGTAATTTTTTAGTGGAATAATGAGTTTAAAAATTTTTAATTAAGATAATATAAAATATTTCCAAATTTTAAAAGTTGAATTTAACTAAAAAGAAAGAGATATGTCCTATTTCTAAGATTTAATATAGTTAAAAAGTATGAATTATACCCTATTTTTAAAGAATAATTCTATTAAAATATGATATAATCGTTAAATGAATAATTAAAATGAATAAATTATAGTGATGGTGAGAAAATGAGCAAATTATTATTAGCAGAAAAGCCCTCTGTAGCTAGAAATATAGGAGAGGCATTAGGGTGTAAAACTAAGAAAAATGGATATTTAGAAGGTAATGGATATATAGTTACCTGGGCCTTTGGTCATTTATTAACTTTATATGATTGTAAGGATTACGATTCTAAATTAGCCCTTTGGAGTTTTGAAAATTTTCCATATATACCTAAAGAGTTTAAATATAAAATAAAAAATGATAGTAAAAATAGAAATGTAGTAGATGAAGGTGCAAAAAAACAACTTCAAATAATAAAAGAACTTATAAATAAAAAGGAAGTAGAAGAAATAATATCTGCTACTGACTATGATAGAGAAGGAGAGCTTATAGCTCTTTTAATATTTAATTATTTAAAAGTGGATAAACCAATATATAGAATATTAATAAATGAATGGACTCCCACAGAAATAAAAAAAGGACTTAAAAATTTAAAAAAAAATGAAGAAATGATAAATTTACAAAATGCGGGAATAAGTAGACAATTAGCAGATTGGGTTATAGGTATAAATTTCACATCTGTAGCTACAATGAAATATACAAGAGGCAAAGGAAATCTTCTTAATATAGGTAGAGTGTTAATGCCAACTCTAAAAATTATATATGATAGGGAAATGGAAATTAAAAGATTTAGGGCAGAAGAGTTTTATGAGTTGGAAGCTACTTTTAAAAATGAAAAAGGAGAGTATAAAGGAAAATTTTTTTATGGAAAAAAAGAAAAATTTCCAAATAAAAAAATTATAGAAAGACTTAAAGAAGAAATAAAAAATAAAAATGGATTAGTAACTGAGAAAATTATAGAAATTAAAAAAGAGAATCCTCCAAGTTTATTTAATTTAAGTAATCTCCAAGGATACATAACAAGTAAATTTAAGGGGTTTACAGCAGATAAGGTTTTGAAAGTAGCTCAAAGTCTTTATGAAAAAAAATATATAACCTATCCTAGAACAGAAAGTACAGCTTTAGAAGAAAGTATTAAAGATAAAGCAAAAAAAGTATTAGAGATTTTAAAAAATGATTTACCTTTTAAAGATGAAATAATTTTTAATACTTCAAAAAAAGTATTTAATAATGCTAAAGTAGAAAGCCATAGCGCTATAATGCCGACTTATATAATACCTAAAAATTTAACTCCAGATGAAAGAGTGGTATATGATGCAGTTAAAAATAGGTTTATATCTCAATTTATGAAAGAAGCGCAATATGAAAATACTGAAATAATAACAAGTGTTCCAGGTGAAAACTATGAAAGATTATTTAAAACAAAAGGAAAAATACTTAAAGTAAAAGGATGGTTAAAATTATATAAGGATAAGAAGAAAGATGAGCTTTTACCACCTATAGAAAAAGATGATGAAGTAGAAATGAAAAATATAAAAATAATATCTAAAAAAACTAAACCACCTGCTCATCATACAGAAAAAACTTTATTAAAAGCTATGGAAACCTGCGGGAAAAATACAAAACAAAATGAGGATAATGAGGAAGAAGAAAATATACTATATGGATATTCTATAGGTACAGCAGCTACTAGAGCAGAAACTATAAATAAGTTAAAGTATGCAGGTTACATAATACCTAAGGGAAAATCTTTATTAATAACAGAGAAGGGGAGTAAATTAATAGAAACATTTCCTATAAGGGAACTTTTGGATACTGATTATACAGGAAAGTTAGAAAAAAAATTATATGATATGGAAAAAGGGAACTTTAAAAAAGAAGAGTTTTTAAAGGAAATATTCGATTTCACTGTAAATGGAGTAAATAAAATAAAAAATATAAGATCTAAAGTAATTTGTGACACAAGAATTAAAAAAGATGAAAAATAATTTAAAAACAAAAATTAATAAATTTATTTAGTATATGATTATTTAATTTTATGTTTTAAATTTTAAAAGGTAAATTGAATTAATGGAGATTTTAGTATCTTTCTAGTGAAATGGAGGAGTTAAATGTTGGAGGATATATTTTTAAATAATGTGAAAAAATATGAAAAAAACATTAAAAATTATAGCAATATTTATAGCATAGTGGGTACTGCAAGACTAATAGCTATAATAAGTCTTATATATTTTATTTATAAAGCTTCAAACTCAAGTACTTACAGTAAATATTTATGCTTATCTATTTTAATAACATGTATATTTATAGTATTGATAATAAAGCATAGTAATATAAAAAATAAACTTAAATTTTCTAAAGAAATGATAAATATAAATAAAAGATACATAGATAGAATCAATGGAAAATGGATAGAATTTCAGGATCAAGGAAATGAGTTTATTTCAAAAGACCATCCTTATTCGGGGGATTTGGATATAGTAGGTAAAGAATCTCTTTTTCAACTTATAAATACAACTAATACTAAAGAAGGTAGAGATAACTTAGCAAAATTATTATTGGAGACAAATAAAGATAATAATGAAATAATTTTAAATCAAAGTGCTGTAAAGGAATTAGGTGAAAAATTAAATTTTTGTCAAATCCTAGAATATACAACAGGAAAATATAAAGATAAACTTAAAAGTACAGAAAAACTTATTGAATATATAAATGAAAATAATGTTTTAATAAAAAATAAAATAATAAAAAAAATATTATATATAATGCCATTAATTACAGTACCTATATTTTTAGCTATAATCATATTAAAGTTCAAAAATTTATATATCTTATTAGGAGTTTTAGGCATTATACAATGCTTAGTTTGGATGATAAAAGCTCTAAAAATTAATAACATTCTAAAATCTATAGATAAACTTAAATATAATTTTCAAACTTATAGCAAAGTTTTAAAGCTAATAGAGAAAGAAGACGTAAAATGTGAAAAGTTAAATAATATAAAAAAAATACTTTTTAATGATAAAGAAAGTTCTATTAAAGCTATAAAGGAATTAAATGTAATTTCGGAAAAGGTTAATTTAAGATATGGTGGTAATGGAGTTTTATACATAGTCTTAAATGTGCTTTTTCTTTGGGATTACCAATGTGTTTTTTCTTTAGAAAATTGGAAATTAAAGTATGGAAATAAAATAAAAGGATGGTTAAATGCTATAGGAGAAGTAGAAAGTCTTGCAAGTTTAGCTGTTTTAACTCATATAAATGATAAAATTTCTTTTCCTAATATATATGATTATAAAAAAATAAATTTAAATAAAGATATTCAATTTAATAGTTTATCAGATAATAAAAAATATAATTTTCAAAAAAATTTTTATGAAAATTTAAAATCAGAATATAATGGAGATTTAAAGATTGAATGTAAAAATATAGGTCATCCTTTAATTAATAGGGATGACAGAGTATGTAATGACTTAAAAATGAAAAATAATATTATTCTTATAACAGGATCCAATATGTCGGGGAAAACAACTTTTTTAAGAACATTAGGAATTAATTTAGTTTTAGCTTATAGTGGGGCACCAGTATGTGCAGAAGAAATGAGTGTTTCTATTATGGATATATACACTTCTATGAGAATAACGGACGATTTAAAGGGAGGTATATCTACATTTTATAGAGAACTTATAAAAATTAAAAACATAATTAGTTATTCTAAAAACAAAAAGCCTATGATTTTCTTAATAGATGAAATATTTAGGGGAACAAATTCTAAAGATAGATATATAGGAGCTAAGAATGTACTTTTAAACCTAAACAAACCTTGGATAATAGGTGGATTAACTACTCATGATTTAGAACTTTGTGCTTTAGATAAGGACGAGAGAATAAAAAATTATCATTTTTCAGAGTATTATAAGAATAATGAAATATATTTTGATTATAAAATAAAGAATGGACAATCCAAAACAACTAATGCTAAGTATCTTATGAATATGGTAGGTATAGAAATATTAGAATAATAGGAGAAAGTATTTAAAACACATTAGATTATATCAGTGTACAAATAATAAATTTTATAACAATTTTAAACCTTATATTATACGAGGCTGTTACATTAAGAATAAATTTTACAATATAATATGTTAATTTTAAATTTGTAAAATGTATTATATTGTATATAAATTTCTTAATGCAATAGCCTCTTTGTAATTAGAATTAAATATAATCTTTAATTTTTATGTATATTAAATTTAAAATATAGCTTATAGGTGTCATAATGTTAGTAATATAGAATATATATTTTTAATATACAAATTAAAAACTAAAGGGGGATAAAAATGTTATATAGAAAATTCGGAAAAACTGATGAAGAGGTATCTATATTGGGATTCGGATGTATGAGACTTCCAATATTAAATAATGATTCATCTAAAATTGATGAAAAAAAAGCTATAAAGCAAATAAGATATGCCATTGACAATGGAGTAAATTATATAGATACAGCTTATCCATATCATGAAGGGGCTAGTGAACTTATAGTAGGAAAAGCTCTTAAAGATGGTTATAGAGAAAGAGTAAAATTGGCTACTAAACTTCCTTCTTGGCTCATAAAAAATAGAGAAGATATGGATAGATACTTAGATGAACAGTTAAAGAAATTACAAACAGATCATATAGATTTTTATTTATTACATGCCTTAAATAAAGCAGATTGGGAAGTTTTGAAAAATAATAGGGTATTTGATTTTTTAGATAAGGCTATAAAAGATGGAAAAATAAAATATGCAGGTTTTTCATTCCATGATGAATTATCTTTGTTTAAAGAAATAACAAATGCTTACAATTGGAGTTTTTGTCAAATTCAATATAATTTTATAGATGAAAATTATCAAGCAGGTATTAAAGGTCTAAAATATGCTTCACAAAAAGGTATGGCAGTTGTAATAATGGAACCTTTAAGAGGTGGAAATTTAGCCAGAATAGTTCCAGAGGACATCAAGAAAATATGGAATAAAGCTCCTATTAAGAGAAGCCCTGCCCAGTGGGGATTTAGATTTTTATGGAATTATCCAGAAGTAACTGTGGTTTTAAGTGGCATGGAAAAAATGGATCATATAAAAGAAAATATAAAAGAAGCCAATATTGGATATGCAAACTCATTAACGAAAAAAGAACTTGAATTAATTAATGAGGTCAAACAAATATATTTAGATAGAATAAAAGTTGATTGTACAAATTGTAGATATTGTATGCCATGTCCTTTTGGTGTAAATATACCTAAAAATTTTAAATATTTAAATATGTCTTCACTTTACAAAGATATAAAGGGAGAAAAGAGAAAATATTTAATATATTTAACTAAAAAAGAAAAAGCTTCAAATTGTAAGAAATGTGGAAAATGTGAAGAAGCGTGTCCTCAAAATATTAAAATAAGAAATATGTTAGAAGAAGTAGTTAAAATATTTGAACCTTAAGCAATTGTTTTTTATTTATCAAAGGTTATTTTAGTTTTTTAGGAATATTTTTTTAAAATATTTATATCTTTAAATTTTATTATATTTTGTATTTAAACATAATATTATTTAAACTAATTCTTAAATTACATAGAAAATAGTTGGATATAATAAATATTAAAATATAAAGTTAAGTGAAAATAGGGAAACTGTACCCTCTGGGGAAGAACAGTATTATTTATTTTTATCTTAGAGGATACAGTTTTTTTAATTTATATATATTTTAAGCCAAATATATTTACATATAATATTTTTAATAATTTCTATCTTGTTTAATAAAATTATATACCAGATGCATTACTTAAAGTATTCTTTAAAGTTTCAGCAGATTCAACTAATTTATCTGCTTCTGTTTTACTTAAATCTATGCTTAAAGCTTTTTCAACACCTGTGCCACCTACAATGCATGGAACTCCTAGATAAACATCTTTAATTCCATAGTAATTTTCTACTAAAGTAGAAACTGGTAATATAGTTTTTTCATCTCCTAATATAGCTTTTACAATACGTGTTACTGCTAAAGCTATAGCATAGAAAGTAGCACCCTTTCTATTTATAACTTCATAAGCTGCATTTTTTACATTTTCATAAACTTCTTTTCTAAAATTATCATCATATTCAAGATTTTCCTTAGTAGCATACTCATCAATTTTTATGTTTTGGATGTTAGTTACACTCCAAGTAGCGATTTCTGAATCACCATGTTCACCCATTATATAAGTATTTACGTTTCTTGGATCTATATTATATCTTTTTCCTATTTCATGTTTAAGTCTTGATGTATCTAAAACTGTACCAGAACCTATAACTCTTTCCTTAGGAAAACCAGATAACTTATAAGTTACATAGCTTAATATATCTACAGGATTTGAAACTACTAATAAAATAGCATCCTTATTATATTTAACTACTTCTGGGATTATTGATTTGAATATGCTAATATTTTTATTTATTAGTTGAAGTCTTGTTTCTCCTGGTTTTTGAGCAGCACCAGCAGTAATTACAACAATATCTGAACCTTCAGTATCTTTATAATCTCCACTTAATATATTTACAGGTTTTACAAAATCTGCTCCGTGAGCTAAATCCATAGCTTCTCCTTCAGTTTTGGATTTGTTAACGTCTACTAATACTATCTCAGTAGCAACTCCTGATAACATTAGTGAATAAGCAGTGGTTGCACCTACTGAACCTGCTCCTATAACTGATATTTTAGTAGAATTTCTTTTTTTTAGCATTTTAAATTCCCCCTTAAAAATTTAAAATAATTTCACAAATAGTATGTTGGTATTATGGTTTAGTGGTAATACCAATTTGTATATAATTATAATAGCATATAATATTTTAGATTGCTAGCATAGTTAATTAATTAACATTATTTAGTATTATAATAATTTAGATTTAAGTATAAAAAATAATAAATAATTTAAGTAGATTTTTTTTAATTTATATGTTTGTATATTTGTAGGTTAGTTGTAATTCTAAAGAAAACTTATTTTATACAATATTGTTAAGAAGTTGGTTGTACTTGACATAAAATTGAAACTTAGAGTATAATCTTAATGAAAGTAATTGAAATTTATTTAAAATAAACATTATATTTTTGTAATATGTTATTTGTTTGTTAATATGTTAACGAATTCAATGTGATATATTATTATTTAATTTTAATATATAATGTTTATAAAGAAACTTATTATATTTTTACTTTTAAGAAGGGATGAATAATTATGTTTAGTCCTATAAAAAACACAAGAGTTTATGAAAAGGCTATAGAACAAATTAGAGAAATGATTATTGAAGGTACTTTTAAAAAGGGAGATAAACTTCCCTCTGAGAGAGAAATGGCAGAAAGTCTGCAAATTAGTAGAACTTCTATAAGAGAGGCACTTAGGGAATTAGAAATTATGGGACTTATAGAATCAAAACAAGGTGATGGAAACTTTGTAAAAAGTAGTTTTGAAAATAACTTACTAAAACCTTTATCTACTATATTTTTATTAAAGGAAAGTAATTCTGATGAAATATTAGAACTTAGACAGATTATTGAAAGAGGATCTGTTGCATTAGCAGCTGAAAGAATAACTGATGAAGAATTGAAAGATATGGAGCTTCTTTTTGAGAATTCCCTAAAATTAAATTCAAAAGATCAATTAGTAGATGTAGATATAAATTTCCATTATAAAATAGCTCAAGCTTCTAAAAATTTTCTTATATTAAGTATTTTAAATGCTATATCATTTTTAATTGAAGCTTTTATTAAAGATATAAGAAAAAATGTAATAACTAAAAAAGAAAACACTGATATGCTTATAAAGCAACATAGAGATATTTTATCAGCCTTAAAAAATCATGATCCAATAGCTGCTGAAAAGGCTATGTTATGCCATTTACAATATGTTAACAATCAAATGAAAAAAGAAATACAGATAAGCAATTAAATACTATACGTTGTATAGTGCTTTTGCATTTTAAAAAGCATTAAAAACAGATAGCAGATAGATAGTATAAATTCATAGCATTAAAAATTGATTAATGTATCAAATAAAAAATATTTTATAGTAAAAAGAACTTTAATATATAGTTAAAATTAAAGTTCTTTTTTTATTGAATTATATATTTTTATTTTACTTTAATATGTTCATCTTTAATAAGTTCATTTGCAACCCATCTTGCAACTTTTCCTGTAATTGTTATACAGTGATTTTTTCTTTCAGGACTTTTAAAATTATCTCCAGCCCATTCTTTTGTTATTACTCTACAGCAAGTTGATTTATATTCATTTTTTATATAATCATGAAGTTCACTAGATTTTTCAAACATTTTTTCATTCATGGCTTCGCCCTCAACTCTACCATATACCATGCCTAGAGCCATTTGTCCACCAGAAACAGCACCGCAAAGACAGCCTGATTTACCTAATCCTATAGGAAATCCACTAGCTAGCTTAACTACCTTTTCATCATAAGGTTTTCCTAATACTTCATTTATTGTTTGTACAACTGCTTCACTACAAAAAAAAGTACCACTTCTAAAATAATCTTCTGCTTGAGCTTGTACTTTATCAAGAAGTTCTTCTTTTGTAAATTCTTTTGTGTTAATTAAATCCATGACATAAACCTCCTACATACATATAAAAATTTATAAAAGTTAAATACATAATTTTTATTATAAGTTATTTATTTTAAACTTACCAATAAATAAAAATTATAATTAAATATTTAACTATAAAAAAAATAAATAATTAAAGAATCATAATTAGTGCTATGATATACTTTTACTTGCATTTAACAAATTTATAAAAAGTATAAAATATAAAGTATAAAATATAAGGAGGAGAATCGTAATTGAATGAATTTTTAAAGAAATATCCAGTTCCTATTGTAGGGCTTATGTTAGGATTAGCAGCGGCAGGAAATCTTATTCAATCTTATGGAGAAATATATCGTAATGTATTTGGAATATTATCTGCTATATTACTTGTGTTCATGCTTGGGAAAATTTTAAAATATCCTAAAGATGTAGTAAAAAGTTTGGATAATCCAGTAGTAGCTAGTGTATTTCCAACAATGTCAATGGGAATTATGTTGCTATCAACTTATTGTACACCATACTTATCATCCTTTGCTTACTTAATGTGGATTATAGGAATTATTTTACATATTATATTAATATTGTGGTTTACAAAGAAATTTGTTTTAAATTTTAATATAAAACAAGTATTCCCATCTTGGTTTATAGTTTATGTTGGTATAGTAGTTGCAAGTGTAACAGCACCTGTTTATAAAATGGCAAATATAGGACAAGTTGCATTTTGGTTTGGATTTGTAACTTATTTGATACTTTTACCAATTGTATTTTATAGAGTTATTAAAGTAAAAGAAATGCCCGAACCAACATTACCAACTATTGCGATCTTTGCAGCACCTGCAAGCCTATTATTAGCAGGGTATATGAAATCATTTGAAACAAAAAATATGATGATAGTTTGGTTTTTAATGCTATTATCAGTTCTAATGTATATATCAGTTATTGTTATGTTATTTAAACTTTTAAAATTGAATTTTTATCCAAGTTACTCAGGATTTACATTCCCACTTATAATAAGTGGAATATCAATAAAACTTACAAACGGATTTTTAATTAAATCCAAACAAGCTATTCCAGTATTAAAATATTTAGTTAAATTCCAAGAAATAATAGCTATTAGTATAACTATATATGTATTAGTTAGATATATTCAATTCCTTTTACCTAAAGAAAATAATTCTGTTAATATTAATAAAAATAATTAAATATAAATTAATTGTATTTATAAATGATGTTTATTTTACTCATTTACTTTTAATTCTTATTAGAAGTAAATGAGTAATTTTTTTATTTATGATAAAAATTTTATGGCATTATATTGATGTTTATTAAAATAAATATTATAATACAAATAAAGGTAATATATTACCTTTTTATTTTTATTAGGAGGGATAATATGTATAGTACAAAAGAAATAGATAATATTGATAAAAGATATCATATTTTTGGGATGCTATTTTTATTGGCCAATAAGCTTGAAACATTAGGAAATAATTTTCTTGGAGAGCTTACAACAAAACAATGGTTTTTTATGTTAATATTAATGAATTTTTTTAAAGAATCTCCTACTCTTAGTGAATTAGCTAATGAGATGGGAACTTCGCATCAAAATACAAAACAAATTGCCATTAAGCTTGAAGAAAAAGGATTTTTAGTAATGGAAAAAGATACTAAAGATAAACGCATATTAAGATTAACTCCTACAAATAAAATTCAAAAATATATAAAACTAAGGGAGAATAAAGACCACTTTTTTATTGAAAAATTTTTTAATATATTAACAAAGGAAGAAATTAAAAATATTTATGAAAGTTTTACTAAATTATTAAATAATATAAAATCTATAGAAAATGAATTTTTATAAGGGTATAATTTAAGGAGGCAAAAATAGATGTGTAATAAAATAGCAGTAATATATAAATTAAATTATAGAAAAAAATTTTTCTAAATCTCAAAGGGAAGGAATAAAGTTTTTCCATTTGTGTGGAGGAATACATTATAAAAAGTTAAGTTTAGTACACAAATTTATGATGGCAATGCTTAGGAATGTAACAGCTAAGAAACCTAAAGATAAATTAACAGATGAAGAAAAAGAATTTTTACTTACCTATGGATATAAAGTGTATTTTACAGATAAAAGTACAATAATTCCCATAGTTAATTATATCAGTAATGTTATATAGATACTTAATAGGAATTTATTAAAAATCACTAATAAATAATTCAGTTTAAGAGACAAGCTTCAAAACAAAAATAGCAATGGGAGTAAATAATTTATTTATACGTTTAAGAGATATAAAAGAAGAAAGGAAAATAGGGAAGAGATTCAATAAAAGTAGAATGCTTTGAAAAATACATTATGATGTATTATAAAAAATTTAAAAATAGCTATTTTGCAATGATAAAACATAAAAGTAAATTTTAAGATTGGAGGGATAATATATGTTAACAAATCATATAGGAATAAAGGTAAAAGATATAGAAAAGGTTCAAAAATTTTATTGTCAAAATTTGGGATTTGAATGTGAACATAAATATGAGGATGAGGATAAAATTTTAGTATTTCTAAAAAATAAAAATTCAGTTATAGAGTTAATATATTCCAAAAATAAAGAATATAGTTCGGCAGTAAATGGTATTATAGATCACATAGCTTTTTCTGTTAATAATATACAAGAATGTATTGATAAATTAAAAAAGAAAAATGTAAAATTTATTACAAATGAAATAACAGAAGTAGATGGAAAGATGATTATATTTTTTGAAGGAGCTGAAGGCGAAAAAATTGAGCTAGTTCAGTATATATAATAAATAAATTATATGAAGGAAGAGATAGATGAATAATGCATATTGTTATAAAACTCCCATTGGAGAAATAGTAATTGTTGATAATGGGAGATCTATTGTTCAAGTGTTTTTTGGAAATAATATCCCGAAAAATGTAAATATTGTTGAAAATAATTTGTTAAAAAAAGCAAATAACCAGCTTAAAGAATATTTTTGGGGGAAAAGAAAAAAATTTGATTTATATCTTCAGCCACAAGGGACAGAATTTCAAAAAAAAGTTTGGAAAGCATTACAAGAAATACCCTATGGAGAAACTCGTAGTTATAAAGAGATAGCAATAAATATAGGCAATGAAAAGGCGTGCCGTGCTGTAGGTATGGCTAATAATAAGAATCCTATACCTATTTTTATTCCTTGCCATAGGGTGATTGGATCTAATAGCAATTTAATTGGTTATGCAGGAGGATTAGATATAAAAGAAACACTTTTAAGAATAGAAAGTAAAGATTAACATAATGAATTTATTTAAAATATATTAGGAGGGTAAAAAGATAAGGGGTTTATAGTGAATGAAAAGAAAAATAATATTGCAAAATTTAAAAGCTCAAATAAAAAAGGGAAATCATATTGTTGGTGTAGCTACAGGTACAGGGATGACAGCAAAATATGCAAAAAAAGGTGGAGCTGATTTTCTTCTTATGCTAAATTCAGGAAGATTTCGGCAAATGGGAAGGAGCTCTTTAGCAGGATTTTTACCTTTTTATAATAGTAATGATATGGTAATGGATTTTGCTTATAGGGAAATAATACCTTTAGTTGGGGATATGCCTATAATTTTTGGATTTAATGCAACTGATCCTACAAAAGATATGGAGAGTTATATAGATGAAATAAAAAACAGAGGATTTTCTGGTATTAACAATTATCCTACAGTAGGATTAATAGATGGAGAATTTAACAAAGCTATTGAAGAGGAGGGCTGTCATTACTTAATTGAAGTTGAGGCAATAAGAATAGCCCATAAAAAGGATATGTTTACTGTTGCATTTGTATTTAATGATATACAAGCAGTTCAAATGATTGAGGCTGGAGCAGATGTAATTTGTGTTCATTTAGGATTAACAGGTGGAGGGATATTAGGAGCAAAAAAAGTTTTATCACTGGAATCGGCAAAAATAAAAGCAGAGCGTATATTTGAAAAGTGCAATGAAATAAAGCCAGATGTAATAAAGTTAATTTATGGGGGACCAGTAAAAACACCAACAGATGTTAATTATATGTTCAGTAACAATAAAAATTTGATGGGATATATAGGAGGGTCTGCTTTTGAGAGAATTCCATGTGAAAAATTCATTACAAAAATAACTAAGTCTTTTAAGAAAACTTCACAGCTGGATGAAGACGATTTGATGTCTAAAATGTTAGATGGAATTACAAAACACTATGATTATGTTGAATTTGTTAAAGAATATATTAATGAGAACTATATGAGTGAGATTTCTTTTTCAGATTTGGCTAAGGTCGCTCATGTATCTAGAAGTTATTTAAGTACTTTATTTAAAAAAGAAGTGGGTTGTAGTTTTAGGGAATATTTAGTTAAATTTAGAATAGAAAAAGCAGCAGAAATTTTACATAGAAAAAATATTCAATTATCAGAAGTGGCACTTTTAGTTGGTTATGAAGATTATGCTCAGTTTAGCAAAATGTTTAAAAAGTATAAAGGATGTTCACCAAAAAAATATAAATCTAGAAACATAACATAAACACAAAAACACATAATGTAACAGCATTTACATTAAAAGGGATGGATAGTATGATTAATTTATAGTTAATTATACTACTTTTAATTTTAAAAAATTTTTAAAATTATTTAGTTAATATTGTAGAAATTACATAAAATCATAATCATGGGGAGGTCAAAACAATTGAAAACGATAGCAGTTGTAGGCACATTCGATACTAAAGGGGCTGAATACTTATATGTAAAAGAATTGATCGAAAGCTTGGGGTTAGGTACTTTTACTATTCATACAGGTGTATTTGATCCTGTATTCGAACCAGATGTATCGAATAGTGAAGTAGCAGAGGCAGCAGGAATAGATATTGAAACATTAGCTGCTAAAAAAGATAGAGCATTAGCCACAGAAACTCTAGCAAAGGGTATGGAAAAATTAGTACCTAAATTATACAAACAAGGAAAATTTCATGGAATTATATCCTTTGGTGGTAGTGGAGGAACTTCATTAGTAACACCAGCTATGAGAGCGTTGCCTATAGGTGTACCTAAAGTTATGGTGTCAACAGTAGCATCAGGAAATACTGCTCCATACGTTGGTACAAGTGATATTATTATGATGCCTTCTGTAGTTGATGTTGCAGGTCTTAACTCAATTTCAACAAAAATCTTTGCTAATGCAGTATTTGCAATAGCTGGTATGGTTAAATTTGAAAATACAAAAAAAATAGAGAAAAAACCATTAGTTGCTACAACTATGTTTGGAGTAACAACTCCATGTGTAAATGCAGCTAGAAAATATCTTGAGGCAAAAGGATATGAGGTTCTTGTTTTCCATGCAACAGGTATAGGTGGACAAACCATGGAAGCACTTATTAATGCTGGATTTATTGAAGGAGTATTAGATTTTACAACAACAGAGTGGGCAGATGAAATTATTGGGGGGGTATTAAATGCAGGACCGCACCGCTTAGAGGCTGCAGCTAAAAATCATGTTCCACAAATTGTATCAGTAGGAGCACTTGATATGTGTAATTTTGGACCTTATGATACGGTACCACAAAAATTTAAAGGGCGTAAGTTATATAAACATAATCCTACAGTAACTCTTATGAGAACTAATGTGGAAGAAAATGAAAAAATAGGGAAAAAACTTGTTGAAAAATTAAATATGGCAAAAGAAAAAACAGTTTTAATGTTACCTCTTAAGGGAATATCCAGTATAGATGTAGAAGGTCAACCATTTTATGGTGTAGAAGAGGATAGGATGTTATTTGATACCTTAAGAAGAGGTATTAATAAAGATGTTGTAGAATTAATAGAATTGGATTTTGCGATTAATGATGTAGAATTTGCAGAAATAGCAGCACAAAGATTAATTGATTTGATGAATAGATAAAATTTATATATATAATTATATAGGGGAGGACTTATAAATGAATAAAATGACAAGAAAAGAAATTATGGAAAAATTCAAGGAACAAGTTAAAAATGGTAAAATATTAGTGGGTGTAGGAGCTGGAACAGGAATTACTGCTAAAAGTAGTGAAGCTGGTGGAGCTGATATGCTTATAATTTATAATTCAGGAAGATATAGAATGGCAGGCCGTGGATCACTAGCAGGATTATTGTCTTATGGAGATGCAAACCAAATTGTAGTTGAAATGGGTTCAGAAGTATTACCAGTTGTAAAAGATACACCAGTATTAGCAGGTGTGTGTGGAACTGATCCTTTTAGAGTTATGGATGTGTATTTAAAACAATTAAAGGATCAAGGTTTTAGTGGAGTACAAAATTTCCCAACAGTTGGTTTAATTGATGGTGTATTTAGACAAAACTTAGAAGAAACAGGAATGGGATATGGCTTGGAAGTAGAAATGATTAGAAAAGCCCATGAATTAGATATGCTTACAACTCCTTATGTATTTGATCCAGATCAAGCAAAAGCAATGGCAGAGGCAGGAGCAGACATTTTAGTAGCTCATATGGGGCTAACTACAAAGGGAACAATAGGAGCTAAAACAGCTTTTACATTAGATGATTGCATAAAGAAAATTGAAGCTATTATTAAAGCAGGTAAAGAAGTTAATCCAGATATTATGGTAATCTGTCACGGTGGACCTATTGCAGAGCCAGAAGATGCTAAATATATAATAGAAAAAACAGAAGGAATTGATGGATTCTTTGGAGCATCTAGTATTGAAAGATTTGCAGCTGAGAAGGGAATAAAAGAACAAACAGAAGCATTTAAATCAATAAAAAAATAATAATTTATAATTGAAATACTCAATTATAAAAGAGGAGAATACTATATGGATAAATTTCTAAATATCGTAACACCTGATGATGTAGAAACACAGGTACTCCCTTGGGGAAGCTTTCAATGGATGAATGAACCTAGAGTTACGGGAACTAGTAATATGGTAGTAGGTATTGGGTGCATACAGCCTGGAAAAGGTCATACAAGGCATAATCATAAGGGTAGTGATGAATTTATTTATTTCCTTTCTGGACAGGCAGAACAAACTATTGAAACAAAAGATGGTATGATTAAAAAAACTATGAAAGCAGGAGATTTGATTTTTATTCCAGATAGTGCGTATCATTCTACTACAAATATAGGTAATTCAGAGCTTGTGTTTTTAGCATGTTATCAATATGCAGGACCAGAAGCAGCATTAAGAGCAGAGGCTGAGATAATTCCAGCAAAGAATTTAGTAAAATAAGAGATTTTATGTATTTAAATAAAATAGTATATTTATAGAATAATTTTTAAAACACAATTCCAATGGAAATTTTATTTTCACTGGAATTGTGTTTTTATAATTAATTAAGGTTTTGAAAAATTGAAATATCTATAGTGGCAGTATGAAAATGGGAAAGTGTAGTTTCTTAAACAAAAGCATATTAAAAAATTCCTCATCTTTACCTATTTTAAAACAAGAAAATACTTATGTATGTTTAAGAGATATTATGTGATTATGAAGTATCTCTTTTTTATGGCAGTAAAACGGCATAGTATTCCATTTTTTCTTGATTACTTTGCGCTTATTAGTTTATGGTTTGTCAAGGGCTTGTTGTGTAAGCAATGCTAAATATCACTCCTTACAAATTATAGGCTAATAAGTAAGTTTTCAAAGACAGAAAAGAAATGCTAAAGTTGGGATATAATGATATAATGAGCATAAAGGTAATTTAAATTTAGAAAGGATATGAATATGGAGATATCAAGACTTGAAACAGATAGACTTATATTAAGAAATTTTGAAAGAAAAGATATGGAAGCATTATATTTACTTCTGAGAGACAAAGAAGTAAATAAATTTTTGCCCTGGTTTCCAGTAAAAACTATGGAGGAAACAAGGAGCTTTTTTGAAGAACGATTTAAAGATCAGAAATATAGCTTTGCCATTTGTCTGAAAGAGAATGATTATCCAATTGGATATGTAAAAGTAGAAACGAATGACAGCTATGATTTAGGTTATGCAATTTGTAAAGAATTTTGGCATAAGGGAATTGTTACCGAAGCAAGTAAGTCTCTTTTTGAACTATTAAAAAAAGATGGTATTCCTTATATTACCGCTACACATGATAAAAATAATCCTAGAAGCGGTGGCGTTATGCAACAGTTAGGAATGAAGTATTGTTATTCTTATAGGGAGCAGTGGCAATCTAAAAATATTCTTGTTACTTTTAGAATGTATCAATTAAATTTTGACGGACAGGAAAATAGAGTATATAAAAAATATTGGGATCTTTATGATGAGCATTTTATAGAATCAGATGTATAAATTGCCAATTTGCAGATGAAGATTGGTTAATCACAGATTTTATATAGTAAAAGATAATTGAAGGTATGCAATGAATAAAAGATTTGGAACAGTTCTAAATTGTATTGATGGTAGGGTTTAAATTCCTGTAACAAATTGTTTGAAAGAAAATTTTGATATAGATTATGTAGATTTAATTACAGAGACTGGAATAGATAAGGTGTTATCTCAAGGTCGATGTCTTGAAATTGAAAGCTTAAGAGAGAAAGTTAAAATTTCAATAACAGCCCATTAATCAGTGATGAAACTTTTTAAGGCATTAAAGAATTTATGAAAAAGTGATGCTGGAATGATAAAAATTTTTAATTCTGAAGATTGTATACTTTTATTAAATTTCAGAATTTATTCAAACATAATGTTGTGTATAAAAATTTTGAATTAAAGATTATATTGCTTAGTGCGATAATATTTTATAAAGATATAATGCAATCCAAAAGGGGTTTTAATTTAATGTTGAAAATCCAATATGATAAAGTTTTTAAAATAGATTTCTAACTTTTTTTATATAGAAAAATAAAGTAGCAAAAAATATAATGAAAAAATAAGGTTTTAAATATAGAATAGCTTGATTGAAATAGTCCTAGGCAGAGAATTTATTATTTCTACATAGGACTATTTATTTATATATTTAGAAAAACAATATATAATATATTGTAGACATTAGTGGAAAATTTTATAACAATTTAGATTTTAAACTTGTATAAAAAGTTTAAGTATTTAATTATATGTAGCGATATATATAATATTATAAAAAAATATTTTATATGAAATGGGTGTTCAAAATATGAAAAAAATAAGTTTAGATAGTTTAATTAGTAAAGTTGAGGATATGCCTATTCTACCGGATAGAATAAATAAAATAATATCTCTTGCAGAAGATCCTTATTCTACAGTAGAGGAGTTGGAAAAAGAGATATTGACTGATCAAAGTCTTACATCAAAAATATTGAAATTAGCCAATTCAACCTATTATGGATATGCAAGAAGAATTTATACTGTATCTGAAGCAACTGTGCTTTTAGGTGCTCAAGCAATAAAAAGTTTGGCTCTCGCATCAGCAGTAAGTGAGTATCTTGTAAAAGAGCTTCCTGGTGGATATGGACTTGAGAAATATGAACTTTGGAATCAATCTCAAAGTTGTGCCATAATTTCAAGATTTATAGCTAAAAAATTAAAATATCCTAGAGTTGAACAAGCTTATATTGCAGGTCTTTTAAGAGATATTGGTAAAACTATATTAAATTATTATGTAGCTAAAGAATATCAAACCATAATAAATAAAGTAGATACAGAAGGAAAAACTTTTACAGAAGCAGAAGAGGAAATTCTTGGCTTTAATCATGGAGAAGTAGGAGCTAAAATAGCTGAAAAATGGAATTTTCCACTATCTTTAGTTGAAAGTATTTGTTATCATCATTCACCAGAATTATCTAAAGCAGATCCTAAATTAGTATCCATAGTACATATAGCAGATTCAATTACTATGATGTTAGGGGTAGGTATTGGAAATGACGGATTATCATATAAATTTTCGGAGTTTGTCCTTAAAACTTTAAATATAGAAGGAGAAGTTATTGAAAGTATAATTTGTGAATCTGTAGATTATTTAAATGATAATGATAGTTTTAGTATTGTATAAGTTAAAATAGTTTAAAAATAAAATGAAATTTTTTAGTATTAAGAATGTTTTCAATATACTAGATATAAAATTTTGTATAGTTTATAGTAATATCAAATTTATTAAATTGAATAATAAATTAATCAATTTAAAATAGTCCTAAGAAAACGATTATGTTTTTTTAGGACTATTTTTATATTCTTAAAAATTATATAAGTATAAAATATAACTTTAATGGTTATATCTTACTTAATTTTAGTTATTTAAATACCTTTTGCTAGAGAATGAGTTAGGTTAAATTTTTCTTTAAATATAAATCTGTAAGCTTGAATTATTATTGTAGGCAAAGCGGCTAAAATATAAATATATATATAATGCTCTATATTAAGAGGACTAACCTGAAATAATTCTTTTAAAGGATCAAAAGCTAAAACTAAATTTAATAAAAAGAATCCTGTAGAAAAAGCTATCCAAGTATATTTATTGGAAAATAATCCTATTTTAAATATAGAACTATTAGAACGACAATTGAATCCGTGGAATAATCTGCTTAAACATAAAGTAGCAAAAGCCATAGTTGCTGCTAGATTTTCACCATAACCTTTTAGGCCTATATGAAAGGCTACCATGGTAAATATTGTTATTAATATACCTTCATTTAATATACCCTTTAAGAAATTTTTAGAAAGGATAGGTTCATTTATATTTCTAGGCTTTTCATTTATTAAATCATTTTTAGTTTGTTCAACACCAATAGCTATAGCTGGCAAGCTATCTGTAAGTAAATTTATAAATAAAAGGTGAACAGGAGCAAAAGGCACAGGTAAAGCAAACAGTGAAGCATATAAAACAGATAGAATACCTGCAGTATTTCCAGAAAGTAAAAATCTGATAGCATTTTTTATATTGCTATATATACTTCTTCCGTTAGAAATAGACTTAACAATGGTTGCAAAATTATCATCTGTTAAAATCATTGAAGCAGCATTTTTAGATACTTCTGTACCTGTTATACCCATTGCAATACCTATATCTGCTTGCTTTAATGCTGGAGCATCATTAACACCATCCCCAGTCATAGCTACAATTTTTCCTTTTTCTTGCCATGCTTTTACTATTCTTATCTTGTGTTCTGGAGAAACTCTAGCATATACAGATATATTTTCTACTCTATCTTTTAACTCTTCATCACTAATTTTGTCTAGTTCTACACCTTCTATAGCTTCATCATTAGTTCTTAGTATTCCTATTTGAGAGGCTATAGAAGAAGCGGTTATTTTATGGTCACCAGTTATCATTACTGGTTTTATACCTGCTTGTATACATTGTTTAACAGCGGTGTAAGATTCTTTTCTTGGAGGATCAACCATTGATATTAAGCCTAAAAATATATAATTATCTTCATCTTCCATAGAAAGTTCAACATCTTCTTTAATTTCTTTATAGGCAAAAGCTAGTACTCTTAATCCATTTTGTGAAAACTCATAATTTACACTTTCAACTTTTTTCTTATTTTCATCTGTAAATTCTTTTATACCCTCAGAAGTTTTTATGTATTTTATTCTTTTAAGAAGAACATCTACAGCACCTTTGGTAATCATAAGATATTGTCCATCAAATTTATGAGAAGTACTCATAAGTTTTCTATTTGAATCAAAAGGTATTTCTGAAAGTCTTGGATAGGTTTTCCTTAATTTTAATTCATCTAAAGAATAATTTTTACCTAATTCTACAAAAGCTATTTCAGTAGGATCACCTATTTTTTTATCTTGTTGAACAGTAGCATCATTACATAAGATTGAAGCTTTAATTAAAAGATTTTGTACAGAATTTTTTAAATCAAATTCATTAGATTCGAATATTTTATTGTCTGTATAGATTTTTTCTGTTTTCATTTTATTTTGAGTAAGAGTTCCTGTCTTATCAGAACATATTACTGAAACAGATCCCAACCCTTCTACAGCTTTCAATTTTTTTATAATGGCATTTTCAGAAGCCATTTTTTGGGTTCCAATAGCAAGCACAATAGTAACAATAGAACTTAAAGCTTCTGGAATAGCAGCTACAGCTAATGCCACAGCAAACATTAAGGAATTTAATACGGAAGACCCTCTATATATGTCAAGTAAAAATATTAATGCTGATATTATTAAAATTATCATTGCTAGTTTTTTACCGAAATCATCTAAACTTACCTGAAGAGGGGTTTCCTTTTCTTGAGTATCTTCAATAAGTGAAGCTATTTTACCTATTTCTGTATTCATACCAGTATTAGTTACAACTACAGTAGCTCTACCATAAGTAACGAAACTACCAGAGAATATCATATTTTTTTGATCACCAAGGGCAATATCATTTTCAGATATAATGTCTACACTTTTAAGAACACTTTCAGATTCACCAGTTAAAGAGCTTTCATTAACTTGAATAGAGTAGTTTTCTATTATTCTTCCATCAGCAGGTACATAATCACCAGCTTCCAAAATTAAAATGTCCCCCGGGACTATTTCCTTAGATAAAAGTTCTATTTTTTTACCATCTCTTATCACTTTTGCGTGAGGAGAAGATAGTTTTTTTAAACTGTTTAGAGAATTTTCAGCTTTTATATGTTGAACTGTACCTAATATAGCGTTAAGAGTAATAACAGCAAATATTACAATAGTACTTTCTATATTTCCTGTTACCATAGATATTATTCCAGCTATTATTAATATAATTACTAAAAAATCTTTAAACTGTTCTAAGAATACACTAAGTATTGTATTTTTTTTCTTTTCTACCAATTCATTGTATCCATATTGGTCTCTTTGTCTTTTTACTTCTTTAGAATTCAAACCTTTTTTAGTTACATTAAAATATTTCATAGTTTCTTCAATAGATTTTTGAAAATATTTTTCCATGAAAGATTCCTCCTTTTAATTATAGGTTAAATTTCTTTGAAATAGAAAATATATTGTTAATAGTAATGTAAAATTTATAAAATAATTTATAAGTGTTCAGTAAATAAAAAAGACTTTTAATATAATTCTTCTTCATTCCAAGAATTATATTAAAAGTCTTGCAACCAAACTTTGGTATATAACACCAGGTTAGATAACTAACCGACATGTTGATGTTATATTTTATACTACTCCCTCTTAATAACATATAACAATATTAACTTAAATACATAATATAACTTTCTGGAGAGCTTGTCAATAGGAACAATATATTTATTTTCAATTAATTCAATAACTGGTAATACAACACACAGATTTCATTAATGTTTTAATTAAGGTAATTTAAATAACAAAATATTTTAAAAAGAGAAGTTAATAAATTTATAATTATAAATTAAATATAAAATTTTGTTATAATGTTATTGTATATAAATAAAGTTAAGTATTTATGTTGTCTTGACTTAATAAATGTACTATAGTATATTTATTATAAAAAAGGAATAAAGACAGTTCGTAACCATCCTGTCTATAAACAAAACTAGGACGTGACTACCGCCTTAGGTAGTTTTTTGTTTATGGGCATTTAATGCCCTTTTTTATTTGCAAAAATTTACATACAATATATTTCGTTCTATAAAAGATTATTTAAATGCTTTATAAAGTTGTTATAAGTAAATATAAAGAATAGATTTATAAATAATATAACTGTTCTTGTATTTACTTTAAAGGTTAAAAAGAGAAAATTCATATTTAAAGATCTAATTAAGAAAGTTTATTTATATTGTTGTTTTAGAAATAAATAGACTTATATAAGCTTATAGACTAAGGAGGAATAAAATGAAAAGAATAGGACTAACAACCACAGTGCCAGTGGAAGTTCTTGTTGCAGCAGGATACAGACCAGTAGATTTAAATAATATGTTTATAACTTCAGAGAATTATTTAAAATATATAGATATAGCTGAAAGGGATGGTTTTCCAAAGAGTTTATGTGCTTGGATAAAGGGTATCTATGGAGCATGCCTGGAAAATGATATTAATGAAATAGCTGGAGTTATGGAAGGGGATTGTTCTAATACTAAAGCTCTTATTGAGGTTTTTAAACTAAGAGGAATAAAAATTTATCCATTTTCATTTCCCCATAGTCATAGTTTAGGAGATGTAGAAATTGAGATAAGAAAATTTATGGATATTTTCAATGTTAAGGAAGAGAGAGTAGAAAAGATTAGAGAAAGATTAAATAAGGTTAGAAAACTAGCTAAGAGAATAGATGAAATGACTTATATAGATAATAAAGTTACTGGTTTTGAAAATCATCTATATCAGGTAAGTTTGAGTGACTTTAATGGAAATATAGAAGAATTTGAAGATCAGCTTAAGAAAGCCATCGAAGATACTGAAAAAAGAAAACCAATAAATAAAAAACTAAGATTGGCATATATAGGAGTTCCACCAATGACTGGAGATATATATGAGTTTGTTGAAAACTTAAATGCTCGTTTTGTATACAACGAAGTTCAAAGGGAATTTGCTTTTCCTAGGGGAATAGAAAAACCAAATATATTTCAACAATATTATGATTATACTTATCCTTATGATATAAAATTTAGAATTAAAGAATTAAAAAAACAAATAAAGGAGAGAAAAATAGATGCTATAATTCACTATACTCAGGCTTTTTGTCATAGAGCCGTTGAAGATATAGTATTAAAAAAAGAACTAAATGTTCCTATATTAAATATTGAAGGTGATAAGTTAAATACATTAGATGCAAGAACTAAGCTCAGATTGGAAGCTTTTCTTGATATGTTACTGGATTTAAAACAGAAGTAATAAGTAATTTTGTATAAGGATTCCTGTTTTTATATAATATTGGATTTAAAACTTAAATAATAGATAAGTTAATAAAAATGTTTTTGATTTAAATAGATTATTAAATCAAAACTATAAGGGCAAATTAAGTGCCACAATTTCATTATATTTATTACATTTTAGAGGAGATTAATTAATGAGATTATTAGGAATAGATCTTGGAAGTAGAGAAGTTAAGATTGTTTTAATGGAAAATAGTATTATAGTGCAAAAGAAAAAAGTAAGTACAATGAAATTTTACAGAGATTACTGTAGCTTTAATGGCAAGGTTATAGTAGATTTAGAAAAACTACATATAAAAGGAATTGATAAAGCAATATCAACAGGTTATGGGAAAAATAATACAGATTTAAATCTTTTCACACCGATAAATGAGATAAAAGCTCATGTTTATGGAGCTATTTATCAAAGTAGTTTAACAGATTTTATACTTTTAGATGTAGGTGGTCAGGATGTTAAAGTAGTAAAGGTAGAAAAGGGGATTGCTACTGATTTGGAGCTGAATGAAAAATGTGCAGCTTCCTGTGGTAGATACTTAGAAAATATGGCAAATGTCCTTGAAATATCTTTAGATGAAATGAGTAGGTACTCAGAAAATCCTGTAGATTTAAATTCTACATGTGCAGTATTTTCAGAGTCGGAATTAATTGGAAAAATGGCGGAAGGAATAAAGATAGACAGGTTATGTGCTGGAGTTAACTATTCTTTGTATAAAAGGTTACGACCTCTTTTAAATAAATTTAAAGGTAAAAAATTAGTTTTAACTGGTGGTGTTGCTAATAACTACTCAATAAAAAAATATTTAAATAATGATTATGAAGAAATAGTATCTATAAAAGATCCTCAATTTAATGGAGCTATTGGATGCTGTTATTTTGGAGAGAAGTTTTTAAAATAAACATAGGAGGAGAAATATGTATACTTTAAAAGTAGAACATAGTTTTGATAGTGCTCATTTTCTTGCAAATTATGAAGGTAAATGTGGAAATATTCATGGACATAGATGGAAGGTTGAAATTCAAATTAAGTCAGAATCTTTAGTACAAGGTGGTCAGCTTGATGGAATGGTAATAGATTTTGGAAATTTGAAAAAAGATGTTAAATCTATGGTGGATTATTATGATCATGCATTAATAATAGAAAAGGGAACGATGAGAGAACAATCACTAAATTCATTAAAAGAAGACGGATTCCGTATAATAGAAGTTAATTTTAGACCAACAGCAGAAAATTTTGCAGCATTTTTCTATAAAACTATTAAGGACAAAGGGTACAACATAAAAAGTGTTACTGTTTATGAAACACCTAATAATAGTGCTACTTATGAAGAGAGTGGGGTAATTTAAAATGGACTTTAAGGTGGTTGAAAAGTTTGTAAGTATAAATGGAGAAGGAAGACGTGCAGGACAGTTGGCTATATTTATAAGATTTGCAGGTTGTAATTTAAATTGCAGTTATTGTGATACATCTTGGGCAAATGAAAAGGAGGTATATTATGAATTAATGACTTCCGAAGATATATACAAATATATTAAGTCACAGGATATTAAAAATATAACTTTAACAGGTGGGGAACCTCTTTTGCAAAAGGGAATAGTGGAGTTATTAAAACTTTTGTCTCAGGACAAAGAACTTAATATAGAAATTGAAACTAATGGCAGCATATTATTGGACAAGTTTTTGGGTATAGAAAATCCGCCAAGTTTTACTATGGATTATAAGCTTCCTTCAAGTAATATGGAAAATAGGATGGCATTAGATAATTTTAAATATTTAACAAATAAGGATACAGTGAAATTTGTATCTGGCAGTATTGAGGATTTAAAAAAAGCTACAGAAATAATAGATAAATATAGTTTAATAAATAAAACTAATATATATATAAGTCCAGTCTTTGGGAAAATCGATTTAGAAAATATTGTGAAATTTATGAAAGATAATAAAATGAATGGAGTTAATTTACAAGTACAACTTCATAAAATTATATGGGATCCTAGTAAAAAGGGGGTATAGAATGTGGCAATTGATGTTAAATCAATCGAAGAACATATAAAAGGAATTTTAATAGCCTTAGGAGATAATCCAGAAAGAGAAGGATTAAAGGATACACCAAAACGTGTAGCTAAAATGTATGAAGAAATATTTAAAGGTATGTCCTATAGCAATGATGAAATTGCAGAAATGTTTAATGTGACTTTTCAAGATGATTTATGTGTAAATGAAAATGTAGGTGATATGGTTTTTATGAAGGATATAGAAATATTTAGTCATTGTGAACATCATTTAGCACTTATGTACAATATGAAAGTAGCCGTAGCATATATACCTAATGGAAAAATTATTGGTTTAAGTAAGATAGCTAGAATAGCAGATATGGTAGGACGTAGATTACAGCTTCAAGAGAGGATTGGGAGCGATATAGCAGAAATACTGCAAAAAATAACTGACTCAGAGGATGTAGCTGTTATTATAGAAGGGGAACATGGATGCATGACTACTAGAGGGATAAAAAAGCCAGGAACTAAAACTATCACAACTACCTTAAGGGGAAAATTCAACACTGATTCTATTTTAAGCAATAAACTAATGATGATGTATGCCAAATAAAAGAATCATTAGTTTTAGACCAGATAGTAAAAGTCAATAAAAATAAATAATATTTATAAGTGTGAATAGGTTGAAAATAAGTATAAAGTTGCATATATGATAAAAGTATTTAAATTTATAGCTGTGACAAGGGGCTTTATACCTTGTACGTTACATAATAAAAGGATGTGTAGTCAAATGAATAAGGAAAAAGCAATAGTAGTATTTAGTGGTGGACAAGATAGTACAACATGTTTATTTTGGGCAAAGAAAAAGTATAAAGAAGTTATAGCTGTATCTTTTGATTATAACCAAAAGCATAAATTGGAGTTAGAATGCGCAAAGGATATATGTAAAAAATATAATATTGAACATAAGATTTTGGACTTAAACTTACTAAATCAATTAGCGCCAAATTCACTAACAAGACAAGATATAACTGTTGATAAAAGTGCTCCTAAAGAAGGAGTTCCCAATTCTTTTGTAGATGGAAGAAATCTATTATTTTTAAGTTTTGTTGCAGTATTTGCAAAACAAAGAGGAATAAATACTATAATAACTGGTGTATCGCAAAGTGATTTTAGTGGATATCCAGACTGTAGAGATGTATTTATCAAATCTTTAAATGTTACATTAAACTTAGCTATGGATTATGAATTTGAAATACTAACACCACTAATGTGGATTAATAAGGCAGAAACTTGGAAAATGGCTCATGATTTAGGCGTTCTTAATATTGTTAAAGAAGAGACTCTAACTTGCTATAATGGGATAAAAGCGGATGGATGTGGAGAATGTCCAGCTTGCAAATTGAGAAAAAAAGGATATTTGGAGTTTGAAAAAGATTTAATGAAGTAAAATTAATTTAGGAGGGCTAGTAATCTAATTACTAGTCTTTTTTATTGTGAAACTATGGATATTTATGATATAATTAGTCTGAACTTAAGTAAAACATTGTAAAATTATGAAGTTTATATAGAAAAATAATATGTTTTTACAAAGGACAACAAGGTGAATACTATGGAAATATCAAATAAAAATACAGGTATATCTATAATAGACAGTATTATATTATTTTTTGAAATTAATATAAAGTTAGAAATATATATGATACCGTTTTTGATTTTATCTACATACTTTGAACATAATAAATCAAAAATTACTTATTTATCTATTAAACAATTAGGAACAATGGTATGTTATATCTTTATTATAAAAAATATATATAAAAGATTTAAATCTGAAGAAAATTTTAAATTTAAAGTTGAATGTAAACTTACTTTAAAAGAGTATATTTTTATAATCATAGTAACAATGGCATATATTTTTGTATTTGATAATACTATAGGGATAATACTACAAAATATTCCTGAAGCCGAGTGGATTAAAAATGCTTTTACCGAGCTTAAGAATGCACCTTTATTATTGCAATTTATTTCATTGTGTGTAATTGCACCAATTTTTGAAGAAATAATTTATAGAGGAATAATGTTAGAACAATTAAATAAGAGATGTGGAGCTGTAAAAGCTGTCCTAATTTCTTCACTATTTTTTGGTATAATACACTTTAATGTTCATCAAGCAGTAAATGGATTTTTTATAGGTATAGTTATGGGATTTATTTATATTAAAACAGACTCATTGTTAATCACTATGTTTTTACATTTTATAAATAATTTATATTGTTTAATAGTGAGCTATATACCATATCTAGACAAGATTGAATCTGATTTTAGTATAGTTATATTACTGTGTGGAGTTATATTACTTTTTGTAGCTTATAGGTTTTTTAATAATTTAAATGGCAATATAGATAGGAATACCAATCTAAAGCTTTAAAATATGTTAAAAGGAAAAATTAATTCTAAATAATAATTTTATAAGTATTGATTGATCATACTACCTCTTTATATTGTATATTCAGTTTTTATAAATTTTGTCGATAATTTATTATGTTATTATAAGTATGCAATATTAGGAGGATTATATTATGATAAATATTTTTACAAAAAAAGATAGTAAAAAAGAAAATAAAAATGATACTATTGATCATGAAGTTATTGAAGAAAAATATAAATCAGAAACTACAGATACAATGAAATTTTTAAAGGAAATGACTGTACAAATAGAGGAAATAATAAATCAGCATAACAAAGTTAATGGTGAACATGAAGTTCTTGAAAAATTAACGAAGCAGATTGAAAATCATATGGAGATAGTGTCTAATTTGACTAAAAATACTAATAAATCAACGGATACTCTTTTTAATCAAGGAGAAGCTTTATTAGAAGTTACAAAAGACACTGTAGATAAATCTTTAGAAGGTAAGAAATCCATTGAGGATATGGTTAAAGTAATTGAAAATCTAGATATAGAAACAAAAGATACGTATGAAAACATTAATGCTTTAGGTGAGAAATTAAAAGAAATTGGAGAAATAGCTCAATTAATAAGTGGCATAGCATCAAAAACCAATCTTCTTGCTCTTAATGCTGCCATAGAAGCAGCTCGTGCAGGAGAACAAGGAAAAGGCTTTGCAGTAGTTGCTGATGAAGTTAGAAAATTAGCGGAGATGACTGGTGAAAGTAGTAGTAATATAAGTAATTTAATTACCGGAATAGATTCTCAAACCCAAAATGTTTTAAGTAGTGTAGAAAAAAGTACTTTAGTAGTCACAGAGGGGGTAGAATCTTCTAAAGGAGCTCTTCAAAAAATAGAAGAAGTTTTAGATTCATTTAATAAAGTTGAAGATGATGCTGATAAACTAATTAAAACAATTGATGCTCAGAAAGAGGATATAAGTAAAATTTTTAATGGGATAAATGAAGTAAACAAAGTTCTTGCTGAAACCAATGATCAAATTATAAGACATATAGACGAAGCTCACAAAGTAGATGAGAAATTAGAAAAAAGTGTTTATCATATAGCGCAGCACTTGAAATAAAACTAAGAGAATGAATTTTATAATTATATATACACAAAATTTTAAGTTATAGATTTGATATAAAACCAAGAAATTAATGACTAAAATATTATTTATAGAATAAAAATTATACTAGGAATCAATGTAAAAATTTATAAGGAGAACAATTAAATGTGGACACGAGAACATATCAAAAAAAGAGCTAAAAGAATGTTGTCACTTAATTATTGGAAAGCTTTTTTAGTAAGTTTAGTTATAAGTATTGCAACTTTAGATAATTATGGAGAAGTAAAAAATAATGTTAACAAATTTAATGATGAGTATACTATTTTTAATAATACAATATTTGATGAATTAATAAGTTTGGCTGAAGAATTTATGGTGTTTTTAGCATCCATAGCCATAATTTTAATAATTTTAAGAGTTATATTAGGATACATGCTTGAAGTAGGGGGAAGAAAGTTCTTTATTAAAGCATCAGAAGGGGAAACTAATATGGAATACCTTGGATATTGCTTTAAAAAAGGAAGCTATTTTAGAGTACTTTTAACAATGTTATTAAGAAGTATTTATACATTTTTATGGTTTTTATTATTAATAATACCAGGAATAGTTAAAACATATGCATATAGCATGGTACCATATATATTAGCAGATAACCCTGAGATAGGGGCTGAAAGGGCTATACAATTAAGCAACAGAATGACAGATGGAGAAAAGTGGGATATGTTTGTACTTGATTTATCATTTATAGGATGGTATATTATAGGGGCATTAGCGTTAGGAATAGGTGTATTATTTGTGAATCCATATGTTGATGCTACAAAGGCTGAATTATATTTAATTCTTAGAAAAAAAGCAATAGATAATAAATTAACGTCTTATGAGGAATTAAATATTGTAAATTTCAGTACAAATATTTAATTAAGGATTAAAATAGGATATTACATTAAAAAAGTAAATTATATTAATAAGTAAAAAGTGATATTTAGGACTAAGTTTATAATGACTTAGTCTTTTTTATACAGTTTACTAATATGGAAAAAAGTGAAAAATTATATTTATTTTTATTTCAATAAGTGATATCATGAATATGCAAATAAATTTAATAAGTAAAAAATGGAAAATAATTTATAAAAAATATAATAATATAGTTGAGAGGAGACATAAATTATGAAATTATCTAAGTATATTGATCACACATTATTAAAACCACAAGCAACAGAAAAGGATATATTAAATCTTATTGAAGAAGCTAAAACTTATGATTTTGCATCTGTTTGTGTAAATCCTAGCTGGGTTAAATTGGCACATGAAAATTTAAAAGATACAGACATTAAGGTCTGCACTGTTATAGGATTTCCTCTTGGAGCCACTTCAACTGCCTCTAAAGTGTATGAAACACAAGTTGCTATAGAAGATGGTGCAGATGAAATAGATATGGTTATTTCTGTTGGACAACTTAAATCAGGAAATGATGAATATGTAAAAGAAGAAATTAAAAAGGTTGTAGAAGTATCAAAGGATAAGTTAGTTAAAGTAATTATAGAAACCTGTTTATTAACAGAAGAGGAGAAAGTAAAAGCATGTACTTTATCTAAAGAAGCAGGTGCAGATTATGTAAAAACTTCAACTGGATTTTCAGCTGGTGGAGCAACCCCAGAAGATATTAAATTAATGAGAGAAACAGTAGGAAAAGATATGGGGGTTAAAGCTTCAGGGGGAATACATACTAAAGAAGAAATGGAATCTATGATTAAAAATGGAGCTACAAGAATTGGAGCAAGTTGTGGAGTACAACTTATAAAATAAATATGATTTGTTTATATAAGGTTGGATTTTAAATGGGTATGAATGATATTAATTCGTTACATACAATTATTTAAATAAAAAATCAATCTTTCAATATAAATATGTTTTAAAATAAATTATGTAATTTTATCAAATGTTAAAATAAGAGAATATGTATGGATAGCATTATATATTGAAAGGTAGGGAATAAAAGTGGATATTGCAGTTATTGGTTCAAATATGGTAGATTTGATAAGCTATATAGATAGAATGCCTAAAGAAGGAGAAACTTTAGAGGCATCAAGCTTTAAAATGGGATGTGGAGGTAAAGGCGCCAACCAAGCTGCTGTAGCTGCAAGATTAAAATCAGAAGTTATGATGGTAAGTAAGGTTGGAGATGATTTATTTGGCGAAAATACTATTAAAAATTTAAAAAATAATGGTATAAATACAGATTTTGTAACTGTTGAAAAAAATCAAGCTAGTGGAGTTGCACCTATTTTTGTTGATAAGGAATCCAAAAATAGTATTTTAATTATTAAGGGTGCTAATAAAAATTTATCGCCTAAGGATATAGATGATGCAAGCGAAGAATTAAAAAAATGTTCTTTAATTATTTTACAATTAGAAATCGAATTAAAAACTGTTTATTATGCTATAGATTTTGCTAATAAAAACAATATTCCTGTATTATTGAATCCAGCTCCTGCTACAAAAGAACTTGATTTTAATTATGTTTGTAAATGTGATTTCTTTATGCCAAATGAAACAGAGCTAGAGATTTTAACAAATAGGCCTGTAAATACAATAGATAACATAAAAGAAGCTGCTTATTTAATGGTGGACAAAGGTGTTAGAAATGTAGTTGTAACAATGGGAGATAAGGGTGTATTATGGGTAAATAAGCATAAAGAACATTTTATAAAAGCACATAAGGTTGATGCAGTAGATACCACTGGTGCTGGAGATGCCTTTATTGGATGCTTTGCTCATTTTTATATAAATACAAAAAATATATTGTTAGCTCTTGAGAAAGCTACAGCTTATGCAGCACTTAGTGTTACAAAATATGGAACTCAAACATCCTATCCTACAAAGGAAGAATTTGAGCAATTTTTAAAATTAATTTAGATATGTAAATTAATTTTTGTTTAGTAATATATTAAATTCTAAAAAACTTCTATACATTAGTATAGAAGTTTTTTAGAATTTAATATACTTATACAGGAGTTTTTATATAGCAATTTATAAATTTAAATATTATTATTTTAGTATATAAAAATTGTTTTTTAGATTGAATAAAGTATTTAAGATATGAATATTTATTAAGAAAGTTTTTGGTTTATTGTGAGTAATGCAAGTAAAAAATTATAGAAAAAAAGTTATAGAATTTAATCTTGCGGAATAAAAATTAATATACGGATTAACCAATAAATTAATTTACCTATATCATAAATATAATAACTTAATATTTTTATAAAAATATTAAGAGGATGAGAGGAGTATATCATGTCAAAAAATAAGGATAAGAAAATTGTTTGGTATATGCTTGCTTTTATGGCGTTTTCTACTGTATGGGGTTTTGGTAACGTTATCAATGGTTTTTCAGAATATGAAGGTCTTAAAGCAATTGTTTCTTGGATTATAATTTTTGTTATTTATTTTGTGCCATATTCTTTAATGGTAGGTGAATTAGGATCAGCATTTAAAGAGTATGGAGGTGGAGTAAGTTCATGGATACATGAAACTATAAGTCCTAAACTCGCTTACTATGCTGGATGGACATATTGGGTAGTTCATATGCCTTATATTTCACAAAAGCCATCAGGTCTTATGATTGCAACAAGCTGGGCTATTTTTCAGGACAAAAGAATTAGCTCAATGAATACAAAGCTTATGCAATTGATTTGTTTGGCAATCTTTTTAATCGCTATTTATATTGCATCTAAGGGATTAAATCCGTTAAAGAAATTAGCAACACTTGCAGGAACATCAATGTTTGTAATGTCTATTTTATTTATTATTTTAATGATAGCAGCACCTGCAATTACAAGTGCAAATTTAAATCAAATTGATTGGTCTTTTAAAACATTTATGCCAACCTTCGATACAAAATTTTTTACTAATTTAGCTATTTTAGTATTTGCTGTGGGAGGGTGTGAAAAAATATCACCCTATGTTAATAAAATGAAAAATCCGGAAACAGGATTTTCAAAAGGTATGATTGCTTTAGCAATTATGGTAGCTGTATGTGCAATTCTAGGTACAATTTCTCTTGGTATGATGTTTGATTCAAATAATGTTCCTAAAGATTTAATGACTAATGGGGCATATTATGCATTTCAAAAATTGGGTGAATATTATAAATTAGGCAACACATTTGTAATTATATACGCAATTACAAATATTATTGCTCAATTTGCTGTATTAATTATATCAATTGATGCACCTTTACGTATGTTACTTGATAGCGCAGATGAACGTTTTATTCCTAAAAAGATGTTTGAAAAGAACCAATATGGGGCATATAAAAATGGTAATAAACTTATTTTAGTAATTGTATCAATTTTAATTATAGTACCAGCTTTAGGGATTAGTAGTGTAGATGAGTTAGTAAAATGGTTAGTAAAATTAAATGCTGTATGTATGCCGCTTCGTTATCTATGGGTATTTGTTGCATATATTGCATTGAAAAAAGCAGGTGGAAAATTTAATAGAGAGTACTATTTTATAAAGAATGATGTGATAGGTATTATTTTAGGTGCATGGTGTTTTATATTTACAGCATTTGCATGTATTGGTGGTATGTATTCTACCGATATGTTTAAATTAGCACTTAATATTATAACGCCATTTGTATTACTAGGTTTAGGTGTTATTATGCCTTATCTTGCAAAAAAGAATAATATTTAGCAATTTTTAAATAAAATTTAATTTAGAAATTATTCACAATAAAAATTAATTGTTTTAATAGAGTTGTTTTATTAGCAAATATGATCCATAAGAGTCTTTTTAAATTTGTTATTAAAATTTATAATTTAATTATGAAAGTACAAAAATTTCAGTATATAAAAAAACTGTCTGCTATTTAAAGCAGACAGTTAAATTTTAGGAAATCCTTATGCATTTGCATGAGGTTTTATAATAGCTAAATTTTTATGTTATAGCATTTCGATTTTTATATACAAATATTTCTTTTTTACACGATAACATATTTTTGTAACCCATTTTTCAGGATTCTGTGTTTCATAAGGACTGACATAGTATATACAAAAATATATAATCTATATGAATAAAATATTATTTAGCATATAAAAAATACGAGATATATTAAGGCAAATCTAATAAAATGTTTTGATATTATAAAAATAATTTATAATCTATATATTTTATAATAATAAATATTTATTGGACGAACTATTGTTTAAAGTGATAATGTTAAATAAGTAATGTTAAAATTATGTGAAAAAAACGATTTATATAGGGAGGCTATTATATGCATAAAGATGATCAAATGACACCAAATGAACGGTTAGCTGCATTTATGACAGGAAAATCTATGGATAGAATCCTTGCTATGCCAGTTGTTTGCTCTATGTCTGGACTAGCATTAGGAATGACTCATAAGGAAAAAAGAAGCAGTGCTTTAAATGAAGCTAAAGCACAGATTGCATGTTATGAAAGGTTTGGGAATGACTTAACTGTTATTGAATATGGATTACATGGTGTAGGTATGGCTTTAGGTACCCAAATGACTGATCCAGAAGATTCAGTTCCAGCAATCACGAAATATATATTAGATGATTTGAATAACATTCATAAATTAGATATATCCAAATTGGAACTTAAAAATGATAAGGCATTTCAATTATATATAGAAGCTTGTAATATTTTAATTGATAAAGTAGGGAAAGAGGTTCCAACTGGTGTTTTGATATCTGGACCTTTTACTGCCGCTGCAAGTGTTTATAAAACAGAAGATCTTTTAAGAGCAACTAGAAAAAATCCTGAAAAGTTACATCAGTTGATTAAATTTTGTACCGAAGGATTAAAAATGATTTGTAGAGAGTTTATAAAGACAGGCTCTCTTATTTTGTTATGTGATCCTATTGCATCAGGAACAATTCTTAATCCTAAAAAATATATAGAATTTGTTTTGCCATATACCATAGATTTAATAAAAGATATTCATGATGTAAAAGGAACGGTTTGTTATCATATTTGTGGAGATACAACTGCAATCGTAGGAGATATGGTGAAATCAGGTTGTGATATGATTAGTGTAGATAATCGAGTAGATTTGGAATATACAAAACAAGTAGTAGGAGATAAGGTTCCTATTCTTGGGAATGTAGATCCAGTAGGTACTTTAATTTTAGGCAGTATTAATGATGTGGATTTAGCAGTAAAAACTTGTATTCAACAAGCATATGATAGTCCTTGTGGATATATTTTAGCATCAGGATGTGATCTTTCAGGAGGAGTTCCTTTAGAAAATATAGATCAGTTTATGACTTCTGCTAGAAAATATGGAAAGTGGCCATTAAATCCAAATAATTTTTTTAAAATTTAAAACTATTAAAACCTAAAATAGAAAATGTAATACTGAACTTGAAAATTATTAAATTATTTTATTACCCAATATAGACATAATAAAAATTAAGAGTCGCTATAAAAGCGGCTCTTATTATGGTTATATGAATATAATCATAATTATTTGTTATAAATTTTAATAAGAGAGATATTAATTGTGGCAAAATTTAAGGAGTAAAACACAATTTCATAAGTAACATTTGTTTTTAAAAAAATATATATTAAATATAGGGGGTAATATTATGAAAATAGGAATAGATTGTGGTCATACTTTGTCTGGAGCTGATTATGGAGCAGTAGGAATAAAAGCAGAATCAAATCTAACCAGAGAAGTAGGCACTAAAGTAATAAATAAATTACAAGCTCTAGGGCATACAGTTATTAAGTGTTATAAAGATACTTGTAGTAGTTTACAAGATAGTTTAAGTTATAGAGTTAATACAGCTAACAATAATAATGTAGATTTATATGTATCTATTCATTTTAATGCTTTTAATAGTAGTGCTTATGGAACCGAAGTATTAACTTATGGAGGAAAATATTTTGAAGAAGCATCAAGAGTATTAAATAATATAGTTTCCTTAGGTTATGCAAATAGAGGTATAAAAGACGGAAGTAATCTTTATGTAATTAGAAATACAAAATCTAAAGCTATGCTTATAGAATGTTGTTTCTGTGATAATTCTGGGGATATGAGTAAGTTTAATGCAGATAAGATGGCTGATGCTATAGTAAAAGGTTTAGTAGGAAAAATAACTAATGTTCCATCAGGTGGAAATTCAGGTTCTGGCGGAACTAGTTCAGGTTCAACCATATATGGTAATCATTATTTAATAAAAGAACTTCAAAAAGAAATAAACAGTCAAGGTTTTGGAAATTTGAAAGTGGATGGAATTGTAGGAGAAGCCACATTAAATGCATGTCCATCAGTTAAAAAAGGAGCTAGAGGAGGGATAACTAAAGTAATACAAAAAATGCTTATAAATATAGGATATCCTGTAGGTTCTTTTGGAGCAGATGGTATATTTGGAAATGATACTGAAACAGCAATAAAAGCTATACAGAAAGATTGTAATCTTTTCGTAGATGGTATTGTTGGAAGAGAAACATGGAAGGCTCTATTTAGAAATTTAAAATAGGTTGGTTAAAGGTAGTTTCTTTATTGAAACTACCTTTTTTAATTTTTGGAATAAGAATATAAATAATCGTTTATAACAAATACTAATGTATTAAAAAAATAAAAATTAATTGAAATATTACATATGATAAAAAATATAATTTTTCAAAAAAATTTATACAAAAAATGCATTTTTAGTTATAAATATGTTATAATTATAACTAAATTTTTATTTTTTTATATTAGGTTTTAAAAAACAATAAAAGTACAAGTAATTTGATACAAAGCATTAATTAAAATATTATTGATATAAAGTTAATTATTAAAAGTAATGATAACTTTTTTATTATTAAGGAGGATTATAGAAATTTATGATTGAAGTTAAAAATTTAACTAAGCGATTTAAAAAAGATGTAATAGCAGTAGATGGTATAACATTCAAAGCAAATGATGGAGAGATACTTGGTTTACTTGGAGAAAATGGAGCAGGTAAGACAACAACCCTTAGAATGCTTGCAACTATGCTTAAAATCACAGATGGAAAAGCACTAATAAATGGTCATGATGTAAGTAAAGAAGCGGATAAAGTAAGAGGAGAAATAGGTATTTTATTTGGTGGTGAAGTTGGACTTTATGACAGACTTACGGCAAGAGAAAATATAAAATATTTTGCAGAACTTAATGGTATGTCTAAAGAAGAAACTAATAAAAGTATAGAAGAACTTGCAAAAAATTTAGACATGACAGAATATATTGATAGAAGAGTTGGAAAATTTTCAAGAGGTATGAAACAAAAAGTAGCCATTGCAAGATCTATAGTACATAACCCATCTGTTGTTTTATTTGATGAACCAACAATAGGATTAGATGTTACTTCTGCAAAAATTGTACAAGATTTCATATTAAAATGTAAAAGTGATGGAAGAACTATTATATTTTCAAGTCATACTATACCAGAAGTTGAAAAATTATGCGATAGAATCGTTATAATTCATAAAGGGAAAATAGTAGAAGAAGGAAAACTTAAGGAAATTGAAGAAAAATATAATAATAGCATAGAAGAAATATTTATAAATTTAATAGCAAAGTAAAGAAGGTGATTGTATGAAAAACGTAATAGGAGTAGTATTAAAAAAAGAACTTTTAGATTTATTTAGAGATAAGAAAACATTAATATTAAGTATATTAATTCCAATAATTCTCTTACCAATAATGTCTTTTGTCGTTGGCAAAATGGCTAAGTCTGATAGTGATAAGGTTCAAAACAATCTTAAAATAGCTATAGAAGATCAAGGAAATAGTAGTTTTTCTAAATTTATAAAATCTCATAAAAATGTTAAGGTAATAAAATCTAAAAATATTGATGAAGATATAAAAGAAGGAGATGTATATGTACAAATTAAAATTCCAAAAGGATTTGACGATAACCTAGCTAAGGATTTTAATGAAAAAATAGAATTAAAATATGATAATTCAAGCAATGATGCAATGACAGCTGTATCAATGATTAAAAATTACATAGATGAATATTCAAAACAAATAGTTTCAAAACGATTTAAAAAGAAAAATATAGATCAATCAATATTAACACCAATTAATATTGTAGATAATGTGGTTGGAGATAAAGATGATGGTTTTGGGAAAATAATGGTTTCAATGATGATCCCTTTACTTTTAATGCTTTACAGTGCAACAAGTACAATTGGAGCAGCGGTAGATCTAGGAGCAGGAGAGAAAGAAAGAGGAACACTTGAACCACTTCTTACAACAAAAGCTGGAAGAACATCTTTACTTGTAGGAAAATTTCTTGCAATAACAGTAATGGGAATATTAATGTCCTGTGCTTATTTAATTGGAATAATACTAACAATGAATCAACCCAATGGAATGTTTGGAAATGCAGGACTAAATCTAGGACCAGCTACTTTAGTTCTTATTATGATTTTACCTATTTTATATACAATGGTATTTGGAGCACTTCAACTTGCCATTAGTATCTATGCAAAATCATTTAAAGAAGCTCAAACGTATCTAAGTCCTATAACTATTATAGCTATGGTATTAATTTATATGGTTATGATGAAAGACCCTAAAAATATAGGAATGCTTTATTTTAATATACCACTTACAAATGGAGTTTGTCTTATGAAAGAGTTTTTGGCCGGAATTTATAACTATACTCATATAGCAATAACCTTTGGCTGGATAATTGTATATATAATTGCATCTATTTCATTTGCAAGATATATGTTTTCAAAAGAAGAAGTTATATTTAGAACATAAAATAAATTAAATAAATAAAATTTATTTTTCAAAGTATTTATATAAATTTTTAGTTTGAATTACCTTAGTCTTTAAATAGTAGGGTTAAGGTAAATTTTTTATGTATCTATTCATATCTTTTTTATATAAATTTATATAGAAATAATAGTTTATAATCTATAATCTATAAATATCAATACTTAAATTGCAAAAGGGAGATTATGATATATAGCTTTAAATGTGATTATGGTCAAGGGAGATATTTTAGAATTTTAAAGGTATTATTAAAGTTAAAACATAAGCAAGAAAAAAGCTATGAAAATGCTTTTGTAGAGAAGGATTTATCTTAATACAGATTTAATTTTAAGATGTCCTTCTCTTTTTATATTTATTTATGGAAATATCAGCAGTTTAATGAAAACAGTAATTAATTGAGTGATTACTGTTAGTAACGTTATCAATTTTATTAATTAAAATATAAAAAAATTTGTATATTGACAAATAAATAACATTGAAATATTGGTTAATTTGTAATATATTTGATATTAATAGCTCGAATGATAATCTGAATTTAAAGTATAAATTTATCCTTTAAATGGTGTGGATAATTTTTTATTTTATTAATTTATATATTAATTAATTTTAGGAGGGGAATATTGTGGAAGTATTAAACAATTTAGAACCTAAATCAGTATTTTATTTTTTTGAACAAATAACTAAAATACCTCATGGATCAAGAAATGAAAAAAAGATTAGTGATTTTTTAGTTAATTTTGCAAAGGAAAGAAATTTAGATGTTTATCAAGATAAAGCTCTAAATGTAATAATTAAAAAACCAGGTACAAAAGGATACGAAAACGCACCAACTGTAATAATACAAGGTCACATGGATATGGTTTGTGAAAAATTAAAAGACGTAGAGCATGATTTTGAAAATGATCCACTAAAGTTAAGAATAAAAGATGATTATATTTATGCTACAGGAACTACATTAGGTGGAGATGATGGCATTGCTATAGCTTATGGACTTGCAATATTAGATTCTAAAGATATAGATCATCCGCCAATAGAATTTGTCGCTACAAGTAATGAAGAAGATGGCATGGATGGAGCTTTTGCATTAGATACTAAAAATTTAAAAGGAAAAATGCTTATAAATATAGATGGAGAAGAAGATGGTGTATTTATAGTAAGCTGTGCAGGAGGTATTACAGCTACTACAAAAATAAAAACAGAGTTAGAAAAGTGTGAAAAGGATGCTATTACAATAAAAGTAGCAGGTTTAAGTGGTGGACACTCTGGAATGGAAATTGTTAAAGAAAGAGGAAATGCAAATAAGTTAATGGGTAGAATTTTGTATACTTTAAGCAAAAATATTGATTTTAATATTGCACATATAGAAGGTGGAACAAAGGAAAATGCTATACCTAGAGAATGTAGTACTGTAATAACTTTAGATAGAGAGGAAATAGAAAAAGTTAAAGAAGTTTTAAATAAAGTTCAAGAGGATTTAAAAGCTGAATATAGTGTACAAGATCCTTCAGTAGAAATAAAAATTGAAAATTCAAATAAAGTAGACAAGCATTTAAGTAAAAGGAACACACAATCAATTGTTAGATTTTTGACAGCAGTTCCAGATGGGATACACACTATGAGTCAAGACATAAAAGGTCTTGTAGAAAGTAGCTTAAATGTTGCAATAATAAATACAAAAGAAGATGAAATTGAAATTATATCTTCTATAAGAAGTTCTGTTTACAGCAGAAAATTTGAAATAGCAGATAAAATTGAGGCATTAGCAGAAGCTGTCGGTGCTACTTTTGAAAGAGAATCAGAGTATCCAGGATGGCAATACGATAAGGACTCTAAAATAAGAGATATATCTGTTTCAGTTTATAAAAAACTATTTGGTGAAGAACCAATTATAACAGCAATTCATGCAGGACTTGAATGCGGTTTATTTAAAGAAACTATGAAAGATACAGATATGATAAGTTTTGGACCAGATATAATAGATGTTCATACAGCTAATGAACATTTGAAAATATCTTCAGTTGAAAAATATTGGAGATTATTAAAAGAAATATTAAAAAATATTAAATAAATCTTTAATAATATTAGTTAAATTTTATTTGGCATTAGTTTTAGTTGAAACTGAAATAGTTTATGAATTTGCTAGTATTTAAATTTTTTTAGTAGTTTTTTGGATTTATTTACGACTATATATTTAAATAGTTTATTAAATGGAGGAATATTAAAAGTATTGGAGAAATAAATAAAAATTTTTTAAATTAGAGGAAGGAATTTTTTAACTTTTATAGAAAATTATATATAAAGCTGTTCTGTAAATTAGGCATTATTAGAGACCTCCTTATTAAAAAAGAGCCCTAGATAGGGCTTTTTTTTTATTATCAATAATTACAATTTATATTCATATGAAATTATATAAAATTCATACTTTGACAAATGAAATTTATTAATATTATATGTTAAATAAAATTTACATATATAAATATTAATAAGCTTCAATCGAATATAAGGATATAAATTTCAACAAATTTATAAAGAGATGATCCTGAAAAATTCTATTATAAATTATGCAATATTTAATAAAGGCAGGTGATATATATAAGTATGTTATAAATGTTTTCAAAATTTTAGATATACTTTTTAAAGAAAAAAAGAGCAGTTTTTTTAATAATATAAATTTATTAAGTTATCAAAAATATTTATAAAAAATAGATTTATATTGCTTGAAATGTAGTAGAAAATGAAAAATACTTAAATATTTATATTATATATTAGATGACTATGGATATAATATATAAAAGCAATATGAAGAAGTATAAATAAAGTTTTTATAGAATAGAAAGGTATGTTATATTGATTTATGGATAAATATTCTAATAGAAGGAGATCGCATATTCACATTATAAAACAGTATAATGTTGAAAATCATGAATATACAGGTACAAGAATAGTAGTGTTAATAAAAGGGAGAAAGAAATATATCCAAGATATAGATAATTTTAAAATTCATAAATATCAAAATCCTAAGGAAAAAAAACATAGTATATCTATATGGAGGAGAGTAGATTCAAATATAGAAAAACTTATAAAAAAGGAAATGATTAATTTTAGTGAAGATAAAAAGTTAAAAATGTATCATAGTTTATATGAATCTATGGAATTAAATTTAAAGGATTACTATTTACAAGTATTTAAAGAAGAAAATATAAATCCATCAGAAATTAAAATAAAATTATAAATTAATACTTTTTATAATATAATTATTTATATATAATTATTAAATATATCACAATAGATTTAATTTTATAGTTAAAATCCCTGTAGGTGTAAAGCCTATAGGGTTTTATTTTAAAAATTTTATTTCATCGCCTTTAATAGTTGATACATGAAATATTTTTACTTTAGGATTTAGACATTTAGCATCTTTATAAAATTGATTTAAATAAAGATTATTTTAAGAGGATATATAAATCTTGTTTAGTATAATTAAATCAGCAATTTGAGATGTAAGATAGAATATAATTTCAAAAGGTATACTTACTTTTAATAACACTCATAATTTCTTGGAAAATAAATACTCTTAGCATAAGTTTTTTTGTGATAGATTAAAAAATTTATGTATTTTAAAGGAAATAAATATAGTCTAAATAATGTTGATTTAAAGGTAAATCATTGTATAAAAAAAAGTTTTAAAGTACAAAATAAAATTGATGCTGCTTTATGAGTATGTTAATAAAAAATGTAATGAAATTATAAAAATATAAATAAAATAACTACTCTATATTTTAAAATAAAAATTAGTTATTTTATTTTTGAGAAAGGAAGTGAAAAAAGTACCATTGGCTTATGGTATAGCATTATAGAGATATGCTATTATGTACATTACTAGTATTGTAATATTGATTAAGCTAGTAGTTGTATGAATAAAATCTATAATATTTTTATAGATTTTATAAAGCTAAGTGTGTTATGGGTGAAAGTATATTAGAAAAAGCTGAAGGGCGTGTAAGTTATCATGATTCAGTGGAGGAAATGTTAAAGCGTATAAGAGAAGATGGAATGTCTAATGTATTTGACAGATGGATAGAACAAGAAAAGATACGTTGTAAATTTTGTCTTCAGGGTTTAAGTTGTCAACTTTGTTCTCAAGGACCCTGTAGAATTAATGAAAGAGGACCACAGAAGAAGGGAGTATGTGGGATTGGATCAGATGCTATGGCAATGAGAAATTTCTTGCTTAAAAATATAATGGGTGCAGGTACATATAGCCATCATGCTTATGAGGCCTTTCGTACATTAAAAGCTACAGCAGAAGGAAAAACTCCTTTTACTATTAAAGATATAAATAAATTAAAATGGATGTGCGAAAAGTTGGGGATTGACACGAATAAAGATACAAATCAAATGGCTATAAAGTTAGCGGAATTATTAGAAGAACAACAAAAAATAGATGTAGAGGATAAAAATCTTATGGTAGAAGCTTTTGCACCAAAAAAGAGAAAAGAGCTTTGGAAGAAATTAAATATTTATCCAGCTGGAACTGTTCATGAAGAGCAAAATTGCGTAGCTAGTTGTTTAACTAATGTGGATGGTAATTATAAATCTTTAGCAGCGAAGGCTTTACGTTTAGGAGTGGCTACTATATATAATTCTCAGATTGGACTTGAAATGGTTCAAGATATTTTATTTGGAACCCCTATGCCTCATGAAGTAGATGTGGATTTAGGCATTATGGATCCAGAGTATGTAAATATAGTATTTAATGGACACCAACCTTGGGGAGGAGTTGCTACAATTCAAAAGGCTAAAATGGCTGAAGTTCAACAAAGGGCTAAAGCTGCAGGGGCAAAAGGACTTAGAGTGGTAGGTTCTATTGAAACAGGTCAAGAGTTACTTCAAAGGTTTGAAGTAGATGATGTTTTTGTAGGTTTAATGGGTAACTGGTTAGCTATAGAGCCTCTTTTAGCTACAGGTACAGTGGATGTTATGGCTATGGAGGAAAATTGTTCACCACCAGCTATAGATCATTATGCAGAAAAATATGGAGCAACTTTAGTAAGTATAAGCACTATTATAGATATACCAGGACTGCAACATAAGATTCCTTATGATCCTGAAAAAGTAGATGTTATGGCAGATAGTTTAATAGATTTAGCTATAGAAAATTTTAAAAATCGTAAAAATAAAGTTAAACCTATGGTGCCTAAAATCACGCAAAAGGCTATTGCTGGTTTTTCTACAGAGGCAGTTTTGGGGGTTCTTGGTAATAAACTTGATCCTTTAGTAGATGTAATTGCTGCAGGTAAGATTAAGGGAATAGTTGCTCTTGCAAACTGTTCAACTTTAAGAAATGGACCACAGGATTGGAACACAGTAAATCTTACAAAAGAATTAATTAAAAAAAATATATTGGTAGTATCTGGAGGGTGCGGAAATCATGCTTTAGAAGTGGCTGGTCTTTGTACACTACAAGCAGCTAATAATATAGCTGGAGAGGGATTAAGAGAAGTTTGTAATCTTTTGAAAATACCACCAGTATTAAGCTTTGGAACTTGCACAGATACAGGAAGAATATCAATGCTTGTAACTGCCCTTGCAGACCATATGAATTTAGATGTGTCTGATCTTCCAATAGCTGTTACTGCTCCAGAATGGATGGAACAAAAGGCAACTATTGATGGAATATTTGCAGTAGCTTATGGAGCATATACTCATTTGTCACCAGTGCCATTTATGACAGGCGCACCTGAACTTGTAAAATTATTAACAGAAGAAGTAGAAAATATAACTGGAGGAAAAGTTGCTCTTGGAGATGATCCAGTAGAGGTGGCAAATAATATAGAGGCACATATTGTAGCTAAGAGAAATAAACTAGGTTTAAGTTAAATAAAATTAAAACCTTATTGGAAAATATTAAATATAAATAATTTTAACATAATTTAAATTATATCTTTAGTTTAAAAAATTATATCAAAATAAGGAAAATAGTATATCTATGCCAATATGATGCAATATGAAGTGTATCATATTGGCATATTTGATATAAAAATATAAATTTATGAAAAATAATAATTTGCTACTATAATTCATTTAAAAGTTTGTTAATTAATAATTATTTATTATAAATATCCATAGACATTTTAAGTTAAATAAATTTAAATTTTAAAATTAAGTTTTTGTATTAAATAAATTTATAAAAATTAATGAATATAAATTTTAAGTAACTTTTGTTACAGAATTCAATTATTAAGTGATATAAAATATAAATATAATTAAACAAAGTATTAAATTAATAATTAAGATCTATTTAAATTAAAAAATTAGCATATGGAGGTATTAATATGAGCTTATATTTAGGGAAAATACATTATTGGTTATATAATAAAATATCATGGTTTGAGAATTTAGAAAAAGAAATAATAAATTTTGCTAAGAGTAAAAAATTACCTGTTGAGCAATGGAATGAAGAAAATATATCAAAATATGGTCCGCCTACAAAAAATAAACCATTAGAAGAAATAATAGACATTTCTAATATTCATGGATGGCTTCAAAACAAGATTCATGCAGCAGAAACAAGACAGGCAGTTTTGATTACAGCTATATTAAAAGAAAATGAAGAATATAAAAAAGATTTAATGGATATATTTACAAAACAAGGGAAAAAGTGTGCATTAGAGTATAGAGAAAGAAATAAACCAATATGTGTTGAAGATATGTACAATGCTTTAAATGATTATATATTGGAAGGAATGCCTTGTGATAGAGTGAATGTTATTTTAGAATCTGACGAGAATCAAATAATTTGGAAGACTAATAAGTGTTTGCATAGTTCCTATTGGGAGTTTGTAGGTGGCAAAGTAGAAAACTTTTATAATTTAAGAGGAGCATGGATTTTTGCTTTTGTAAATTCTTTGAATAATGAATTTTATTTTAAGTCATTAGGAGATTATACTTATTCAATAAAGAGATAAAATATTTATTGTAATAAATTAGGAGGGATAAAAATGAATTCAATTGAACTTATGGTAAATGAACATAAGAATATAAAGCGTATGTTGGTTGTTATAAGAAAGTATTGTTTTAAAGTACTAAAAAATGAAGAGATAGATTATAAAGATTTTTATAAAATAATTGATTTTGTAAGGAACTATGCAGATAAACATCATCATAAAAAGGAAGAAGATTATTTGTTTAATAGAATGATTGATGAAATTAAAGGTCCTACAGAAAAATTAGTAAAACAAGGTATGTTGGTAGAGCATGATCTTGGAAGATTATATATGCAAAATTTGGAAAAATCTCTTAAATATTTAGAAAATGGAAAAGAGGAAGCAAAGATAGATATAATAGCCAATGCTGTATCATATGCAGATTTGTTATACAGACATATTGAAAAGGAAGATGATGTAGTTTATAAATTTGCAGAAAGAAATTTATCTAAAGAAACTTTAAAAAAATTAAACGAGGATTGTAAAAGAGTTGAAAATGAAGCTAAAGAAAATGGTATACAAGATAAATATATAAATTTAATTTGTGAACTTGAAGAAAAAGTTAGATAAAGATTATTAATAAATATGAATATAGTTATATTATATATTTAATTAAAAGGAGCTTTTATAATTAGTAGAATTTAAAAAGCTAGTATAATAACTCTTTTATTTAGTAAAATCATATTATGCGTAGAATTGTATTTGATAAATTCTGAGATTCTATCAATATATGATTTTATTTTTATTTGAAATAAAAAATGTATTTTTATATATGTTTTCTTAGTAGTAAAATAGTTAATTAAAAGTGATATTTAATTGCAGTTGAAAGGTAATAATTATTATTGTATAATAAAAAGTAATTAATAAATACGCAAAATAGGGGTGAAATAATTGAGAATATTTAAAGAAAATATTTTGGAAAAAGAAATACTAAAGATATCCCAAGACTTTGGGGAAGAAAATATACATGCTTTAGAGAATATAGAAAAATCTACAAGTAAAAATAGAATAGTCAGATTTACTGCAGGTATAGCTAAAGTAGTACGAGTTATATCTCCTAAAGTAAAAAAATTGATAAATGGAATATTGTCGATTACTACTAGAATAAGCACTTTTTCTGTAAATTTAGATTATTCTGGAGAGAATCTTAAAAAATCAGCAGATAAATTATATAATTCTTCTGAAGTTTTAAATTCATCTATTAAAGAGATAAAAGAGGCCGTAGAACAGATAACTTTAGCTATTGAAAAAGATACTGAAACAGTTGAAGATATAAATAATGGAAATATAGAGTTGATAAAGCATATGGATGAGAATAAAGAGAATTTAGGACTTGTAAAAAATGTGAATAAAGAGTTAGAATTTAAGGCTCAGTCTATGGAAAATGATATGTTAGAACTAAATTCTATATTGGAAAATATGAAAAATATAGTTGGTGGTATGAGTGAAATAGCATCTCAAACTAATTTATTGGCATTAAATGCCAGTATAGAAGCAGCAAGGGCAGGAGAAGCAGGAAAGGGATTTGCTGTTGTAGCAGAAGAGGTTAGAAAACTTTCTGAGAGTACATCAAAACAATTAGATAAAATGGAACAATTTGTAAACGATATAGGTATTTGTTCTAATAATAGTAGTAAAAGCGTAAAAGATACTATAATAAGTATAAATAAACTAGGAAAATATACAAAAGCTATATCTTTATCTTCTTCTAAAGTTAGACAAGCTATAGATATTGAAATAAAGAGTATAGATATTTTAGCCAAAAGCATGCAAGAGATAAATGCTTCTAGTGAGGAAATAAATACTAACATGGATATTATAGGAGAAAATGTAAAGGATGTAAGTAAAGAAGCTTCTAATTTAAGCGAAAAATCTTTAGAAATAAAATCTTTAGCAAATGAGATGGATAAAATAGATAATGAAATGTCTAATTTAGCCAAATTAGGTGGTGATATAACATCCGAAAACTATTTTAAGATTACAAATAAAGATTTTATTGTAGCTATAGATAATGCTATAAAGGCTCATAAAAGCTGGGTGAAACAGTTAGAAAGTATGGCTATAGAAAATAAAATAAAGCCAATACAAACAGATGGACAAAAATGTGGATTTGGTCATTTTTATAATTCCGTAATGCCCAAAAATCATGAGATAAAAGAAATTTGGATTAAAATAGATGATATACATAGAGAGTTACACAAAATAGGTGAACTTGTGAAAAATAATCTAAATAATAAAGATATAGAGAAGGCTAAAGAAAATAGTAGAAAAGCTACACAACTATCTCAAAGGATTGTAAATATGCTATCAAATATAAAAAATATAGCTATAGAAGTTGATAAAGAAGGATGTTCAGTTCTTTAATAATTACTTTTTTTATAAAAGATAGATTAAATATAATTGATTATATATAATTGATTATATTTATATTTTTTTATATAATATTTAATGCATTATAAAATTATAATGTGGGTGGGAGAGGGATAAAAGAAAAGGACGAAGGAGAAGTGGAAAAAAAAATTAATAATTTATTTAATCTTAAAGAGTATAATACTACAGTTAAAGGAGAAATGCTAGCTGGTCTTACCTCATTTTTTGCAATTGTGTATATAATTGCCGTAAATGCATCTATATTGTCTGATGCAGGTTTGCCTTTAGAAGGGGCAATAATAGCTACTGTACTATCTTCTTTTGTGGGATGTGTATTAGTAGGTTTTATAAGCAATGCTCCATTAATTTTAGTACCGGGTATGGGAGTTAATGCTCTTTTTTCATATACTATTGTAGGTTCTATGGGACTTTCATGGCAACAAGCTTTAGCAGCGGTTTTTGTATCAGGTATTTTATTTGCTGTAATAGCATTTACAAAATTTTCTAAAATTCTTACTAAATCAATACCAACTTCTTTAAAAGAAGCTATAACTGTGGGCATTGGTATTTTAATTACATTTATTGGATTACAAAAAAGCGGAATTGTAATAGGAAGTAAAACAACTTTTGTTACATTAGGCCATTTTAATAATCCATTGGTTTATGTTACTTTTATTAATTTAATAATTACAGTGATATTGTTTATAAAAAATGTGCCAGGAAATTTTTTAATAAGTATGATAACTGGAACAGTTATATCATATTTTTTTGGACTTGTAGATACATCAAAGCTTATTTTTACAAGTTTTCCATTAGATTCTTATAAAGATCTCTTCTTTAAAATGGATTTTAGTAGTATGAGCACTATGAATTTTTATATAGCAGTATTTTCATTAACATTAGTACTTGTATTTGAAAATTTAGGACTTTTGCATGCCCATATAAATGTTATGTTGAATGAAAAAAGTAAATTTAAATCTTCTTTTAAGGCTTGTTCATTATCGGCGATTACTTGTGGATTTTTAGGAACAAGTCCTACAGTAGCCACCATAGAAACTGCAGCAGGTATAACAGCAGGAGGAAAAACTGGATTAACATCTATTTTTACAGGAATTTTATTTTTATTATCCTTATTTTTACTTCCAATTATAAAAATTATACCTAATAGTGCAATTTCACCTATACTTATTGTTATAGGAGGTTTAATGATAAAGAATGTACTAAATATTAATTTAAGTGATTTTTCGGAGGGCTTTCCAGCTTTTTTAATTATAGTTATGATCCCATTAACTTTTAGTATTGTAGATGGTATGGCTTTTGGATTTATTGCTTATCCAATTGTAAAAATAGCAGGAAAAAAATCAAAGGAAATTTCTTATACAATGTATATAATTTCGATTTTATTTTTGATAAATTTTATATTACATTCTATAAGTTAAGTTATAATTATTTGTTTTAATAATACCTATATATAGTTATTTAAAAATATAGCTATATATAGGTTAATTTTTTTATGACTATACAAACAATAAAATTTTAATTATAAATAAATATGTTATAATAAGAAAAAATATACAAAAAATACAAAAAGGGGAGACGAATATGGAAGAAAAGTAAACATTATCTAATTCACAAATAAAATCTAAAGCTAAAGAGGCTTTAAAGGGAAACTGGGGGACGACAGTTATTACATTTATTATATTTAATATAATAATGTATTCTATAACTTACGTATATAATATAAATAAAATTTCAACTTATACACAAAATTCTTACTTAGTTTCAGAAAATGCAAATTTTAGAGCATCAAGTATTTTATTTTTTATAAAGTTACTTTTAGCAGGTCCAATGACTTATGGAATAACTAGATTTTGTATGAATTTAGTTAGGGATAAAAGCCATAAAATAGAGAATATATGTAGTTAATGTTTGAATAATAAGATATGTAGAATGAGATTTAATGTTAATATTTTGATAAATAGTTTAAATTGCTATATTTTTAAGTATAATCATTACATTATTATAGGAAATTTAATATTATATCAAATTTTTTAGCATTTTGTTAATTGTATAAGGTAAGACTCATATGTTTAGCTTTTAGTAAAAATTTATTTTAATTTAAAAAATATATAAAATATAGCTGTTTAAATAAATATATAAAGAAAAAAATAAATAAAAATTTGTTAATTTTTTTAGAATTTTAACGATATTATCTAATAATAAATATTTTAATTATAAATAGGGGGGTAGTTATATGAAAAGCATAAAATCGAAAATAATAGCTATAATATCTATTGTTTGTATATTAAGTATAGGTTTATGTTCTTCTATAAGTTATTATTTTTCATATAAAACAATAATGAAAGAAAGTACAAATAAGGTTAGTATGGCATCTCAAAAATATTCAGAAATAATAGAAGGTTGGTTATTAACAAAAACTAAATTTTTAGATTCTATGGTGCTAGATGTTCAATATAATAATAAATATGATAAAAAATATCTAGAAGATTATTTTAGAGTACAAGCTAAAGAAAATAAAGATGTCGTAAGTATATATTGTGGATTTAATAATAAGGAATTTAGATCTATTGAAGGAGTTCCACCTAGTTCCAATTATGATTGTACGCAAAGGCCTTGGTATAAAGATACAATAGAAAAGGATGGAGTAATGTATTTGTCACCTTATCTTGATTCCAATACAAAAAAATGATAATAACTATAGCTAAACCTATTAAAAATTATGATAAATCTATAGGAGTTTTAGCTATAGATATAACATTAGATTATATTAAAAATTCTATTGAACAAGCAGTCCCTATAGAAAAAAGTTATGGGTTTTTATTAGATAAAGATAATAATTTCATAGTACATCCTAATAAAGATTTTCAACCTAAAGATGGGAAAAGCTATAATGTAAAAGAAGTTATGAATAAAGGATTAGAAGACTTATCTTCATTAGATTCTAAAAATAATGGGGCACTAACTTTAAAAGATTATGATAATAATAAGAAGGTATTTACAAGAACAATAATACCATCTACTAACTGGTCTATAGGATTTGTAGTTCCTTTATCAGAATTTAAAAAGCCTTTAAATAATTTAATAATTGTATTTACATCAGTTACAATTTTGTGTTTAATAGGTTCTATATTATTTTCAATATATTCTGCTAAAAAAATATCTGATCCTATTTTGAAAATAACTGAATTGGTAAATCAGACTAAAAGTCTAGATTTAAAAGATAATACTAACTATGACTATATAAATGAATATAAAGATGAAATAGGTGTTATAGGAAGAGCAGTTATTTATTTAAGGGAAGAATTAAGATATATTATAGAAGAGTTAAAAAAATCTTCTAATGATGTTTTGAAATATTCAGAAGCAATAAATGAAGCTACAGGAGAAACGGTACAAGCTATAAATGCAGTTTCAAAAACTGTAGATGAATTAGCACAAGGAGCTGTAGATCAAGCTAAAGATGCTCAAAATGGATCAGAAAGATTGATTACATTAGCAGAAGAAATTAAAGTAACAAATAAGAGTGCGGATTTAGTAAAAAAATATTCAGTGGGAACGAAGGAAAATAGCGAAAAAGGTATAGTAACTATGGAGCAGACTATAGAAAAATTCAAAGAAAATAATAAAGTGAATAGGGAATTAGGAAATAATGTAGATATGTTGGCAGATAAATCTGAATCTATAGGAGAAATAATAAACTCCATTCAATCTATTGCAGAACAAACAAACTTATTGGCTTTAAATGCAGCTATAGAAGCAGCTAGGGCAGGTGAGGCAGGAAAAGGTTTCGCAGTAGTGGCAGAAGAAATAAGAAAGTTAGCCGAGCAGACATCAACTTCTACTAAAGAAATAGAAGGTATAGTACAGGAAATACAATTTGAAATTAATACAACTAAGGGCAATATGGATGTATCTCAAAGAACAGTGGAAGAGGTAAATGAGGCTATGGCCATATCTAAATAATCATTTGACAACATTACAAATTCTATAGAAAATATAGTAGAACACATTAAAATTTTGGTTCAAAATGTTAAAAAGGTAGATTCAGATAAAAATGAAGTTTTATTATCTATACAAGGTATATCTGCTATAGCTGAGGAATCCGCAGCATCTACAGAAGAAGTATCAGCAACAGTTGAAGAACAAGCAGCATCTATGGAAAGTATAGCTCAAACAGCTAAAAATTTAAAAGAAATATCAAAAACATTAGATACAGTAGTAAATAAATTTGAAATTTAAAAATAAATTTTATAAGAAAGTATATAAATAAAATTATCTCTAATTTAGAAACTGTCAATATAAACAATACATATTGATAAGTAGTTTTAATTTTGATCCTATTATAAAAAAATAGTAGCTAGTTTATATATAATATAAATGTATAAACTAGCTACTTGGTAAGTTCTAATAAAATAGATTTATTTTTAATCTTTTGAATACTAATAACCTTCCTTTCTGAGAATGTTATTTTAAATTTTGATTATAATTGACAGGCGATACAAATCTTTTATTCTAATTTGATATTAGATAAATTTAGTATTTTGAGTATATGTTTATATCAAGTTAACTATAGAAATTTAAAGTATAAAAAAAATTTTAGTTAACATATAATTTGAATTAGAACTTACCTAAGTAATTTTAAAAATCTAATTGATCTATAAATCTTCTTTCTAAAGAATAAGATATTGAATAAAATTTAAATCTTGTGGTGGAATCCCTCCAATCTTTTTTTTTATTATCAATAGATATAAAATTTAATGAGAAGTTTAATTAAAATATATCTATTGAAAATGATACTATAGCTGTATAAAAAAGTAAATATTAAGAATAAATAAAATATTATAAAAATAAACTATATTTATAATATTTTTATTATAAATATAATTAAGAATTTTAATGTTTTAGAGTTGGTTTTATGATATAATTTTCAAGGACAATATTTGGCTAAAATAGTATATTTATTTAAACAAATTTAATGACTATTGACTATGATACTGTAATTTTTTTCAATTTAAGGATAAAGATAGTAATAGTATATATAAATAATTATTTTTGCTCTAAGATGGAATAAAAACCTATCTAAAGATAAAAATATTTTTAATTTAAAAGTTAAAAATAATCAATATTATTAAGTGTAATGTAAAAGTAAGTGAAGTTGAATTTGGTATTAAAAGAGATTATAAAGGAGAATTTTAGATATTATGATGGATATGAGACTTTTTCCTGTAAAATCAAAAGGCAAATATGGATATGTTAATATTAAAGGTGAAACTTGTATAGAATATAAATATAGTTATGCTGAAGAGTTTATAGGAAACTTAGCAGTAGTAGCTATAGATGATTATTTTGGATTTATAGATAAAAGAGAAAATGAAATAGTTAAAATTGAATATGATGATGTTTATGATTTTGTTGACGGACTAGCTGCTGTGGATAAAGGAGGTAAAATAGGTTATGTAGATGTTAAAGGAAACGTAGTTATACCTCCTCAATTTAAAGAAGCTAATGATTTTAAAGAAGGTTTAGCAGCTATACAATTAGGCTACAAGTGGGGATATATAGATAAAAAAGGTAACTTTATAATTGAACCTGAATTTTTTGATGCTGGAGATTTTAGTGAAGGTTTAGCTATGGTGCAATCAGGAGGAAAAGTAGGATATATAGATAATGATGGAAATATGATTATAGAAGCTAACTATGAATATGGTAAGAAGTTTAGTGAAGGTTTAGCTCCTGTTAAATTACAAGGAAAGTATGGATATATAGATAAAAAAGGGAATATGATTATAAAACCTAAATATTATGAAGCTAATATTTTTAAAGAAGGTTTAGCAGCAGTAAAAATTAGGGATAAGTATGGTTTCATAGATAAAAATGGAGAGATGATAATACCAGCTAAATATGAATGGGTAGATGATTTTAGAGAAGGTATTGCAGCTATAAGTATTGAAAATAAATATGGTTTCATAGATAAAAATGGAAAAGAAATAATACCAATAAAATTTGATGAACTAGGAACTATTAGTGAGGAATTAATAGCTGTAGAAATGGATGGTAAATGGGGGTATATAGATAAGAGTGGTAAACTTATTATAAATGCTGTTTTTGATAAAGCTGAAAAGTTTATAGATGGAGTAGCAAAAGTTATATTTGAAAAAAGAATGAAATATATAGATAAAAATGGAAAATATGTAGGGGTAAGAAACATTTAATTAAGGTGTTTTTATGCTTATTAGTTCCTATTTAGTTTGTAAAAATATAGCTAAATGGGGATTTTGAATAGTTAAAAAAATATATAAAATGCAACAAAAAAAGAAAAAATAATAGATAAAGTAATAGATAAAAATTTAGATGAAGAAGTATCATTATCTAATATAAATAAAGAAGAGATGGAAGAACTTTTTAAGTTTTAATATATTATAAAAAACTAAAATAAAATATTTGAAAATAGATTTAATTTTAAAAGAATAAGTATAAAAATCAAATCTATTTTTAAATGTAATATCTTAAATAATTAATAATTTTTTGTGGCATTTTTTAATAAAATAATACGATTCAATGCTATATCTAAAATATAAAAATTATTATAGAGAAGGTGAATATCCTAATTTTTTTGCTCTATAATAACAAGATACAAGAGCAGCAACATCATACCTAGCATCATGAAATCCAACATCGTCACAGCCAAAAAGTTTTTTAGCTCCATTTAGAACCACTTTTTTATCTATATTAAAAAAATCAATAGTTTCTTCTAGTCTGGGTTTTTTTAACTTACCGGTTTTAGTTGTAGCTTTTACAATAGGTTTAAAATATTCCATAGTACAAAAAAAATCTTTTGGATACCAGTTAATGTTATTTAATCTATTAAATTCAGCAGTAACAAATTTTTTATCGAAATTAACATTATGAGCTATAAATATTCCATCATTTAAATCAGAACTAATCTCTAAAGCTAAATCTTTAAATTTTTTGCCTTTAGATAAAACCTTTAGTCTTTCAACGCTAAATCCATGAATAGCTTTGGCAGATTCTTCAATATAATCGACATTGAAAAAGAAGTTTTTAGCAAAAGAAACCTTATCTTCACCTTTAGAATTTATATCACAAACACAATAAGTGAGTTGTATAATTTCACCAGGTTCTAAGTCTGTAGTTTCTGTATCTATAAAAATTTTCTTCATAAATCAAATCTCCTTTATGTTAGGTCTATAAGCTAAATAGTTATAAAACTTTATTTAATTATATAATATATAAATTTTCGAATAAAGTCCAAAATTAATATTAATTTATAATAGAAAGTTAATAAAATTATAAGTAATTTGTAACTATATTTATACTTTTTTATATTTGGATATGTAGTATAATATATGATGATAATATAAATCTATCCTATTTATCCCATAATTACTTCTTCTTCTGCTGTTATCTTTTTCAAAGTTTAGGTAAAGAGTGGGATAGATAAGGGGTTATATATCATTACACATAAAATATAAAGGAGACTGAAAATATGAAATGCAAAAAAGTAATTAGTAAATTATTAATTTTAGTGTTTACTTTTTCTTTAATGATATCTGCTTCTTCAGTTAATAAAGTTCACGCAGATGCTTTTAAAGTAGTTACATTAGGAGCAGATTTGTCCAATGAGCAAAAGGAACAAATGCTTAAATATTTTGGAGTAACTACAAAAGAAGCCAATGTAATAGAGGTTGACAAAGAAGAAGAAGATAAATATTTAGCTGGAATAGCTACACGAAATCAAATAGGAACAAAATCTATATCTTGCGCATATGTAGAACCTACAGATAAAGGTGGATTAAACATATCTACAAACAACATATATTGGGTTACTGAAAGTATGATTAGAAATGCTTTAATAACAGCAGGAATAGAAAATGCAAATGTTAAAGTAGGATCACCTTTTAATGTATCTGGTACAGCAGCACTTACAGGTATATTAAAAGGGTTTGAAACTAGTAAAGGTGGTAAAAAAATAGATGAAAAGAAGAAAAAAGTAGCTAATGAAGAAATGGTGGTTACTGGTAATTTGGGAGAAAAAATAGGACAAGACGAAGCAGCTAATTTAATAAACGAAGTTAAAAAGGAAGTTATTAAAGAAAAACCTAAAACAGAAAAAGAAATAAAAAATATAGTAAAAGATACAACTGATAAATACGAATATAAATTAAATGATGAAGATATGCAAAAAATAACAGCTTTAATGGATAAAATAAATGGATTGGATTTAGATTTTAAACAAATAAAAAATCAATTAGATCAGGTTAGTAATAAATTAAAAGATGTTGTAACTAGTGAAGAAGCTAAAGGTTTCTTTAGAAAATTGTGGGAAGGTATTAAAAATTTTTTTGATAGTATTCTTAACAGTGATAAAGAAGAAAAAACTACGTCTTATAATATAACAGAAATTCAGCATATGAATTTTAATAATTTAAGAATATAATTAAATATTTTATATAAATTCTATTTGCGAAACTACTAAAAAACAGCCTCTAAATGTAATAGAGGCTGTTAATATTATATATATTTAAAAAATATAAAAATTGTATTTTTATTGAATATCAATTTTTTTCTGTTATAATTTCCCTTATCTAATTTAGATAAATTAATTTTTAAAACACCATCTTTAAAGGAAGCTTCTATATTATCTCCATCTACATTACTTATATAAAAACTTCTATTCAATTCTCCATAATGTCTTTCTTGTCTAACAAAATTTTCTTTTTTATTTTCTGTAGAATAATTTCTTTTAGCACTAATTATAAGATAATTATTTACAAATTCTACTGTTATATCTTCCTTATTTACTCCAGGTAAATCTGCTTCTACTAAATAATTTTCATCAGTTTCTTTTAAATCTACTTTAAAATTACCTTGTAAATTATTCATTAGTGAAAAGAAATCATCATTAAAGAAATTATTAAAAAATGGTGAAAAGAATTCATTTCTTTTATTTAAATTATTTTTTCTAAAAGGTATCATATCAAACATTCTTTAACTCCTCCTTATTATTAGTAATATACATTTATAATAAAACAAGAGTCAAAGAAAGTCAAAGTCTAAAATGTTAAGCTTTAATAAAATAAATAAAAAAACTATGAAATTTGTACTTAATTTTTTAAAATAAAAATTTTTGAATATAAATCTATAATTTTAAAATAATTTAAATGTACATAATAATCAAAATTTACATTAAAAAATTTTTATTGACAATAATAAAATATAGGTATTAATATTAATATGGAAACTTAAGAAACGATTATAGTTTCCTTAGTAAATTTTAATGCAAGAGGTGTTTTATGAAAAATAATGTATTTTCAAAAAAAGAGTTAATGTTTATATGTACACTAGGATTTGCCTTAGGTATAAGACAAATGGCTATGACAATGGTTATGCCATTTATATCTGTTTATAGTAAAACTTTGGCTTATAGCACTCCGGTATTGGCTGGAATAGCATTAGGTATATTTGGTCTTATGCAAGCTTTTTTTCAGATACCTTTCGGCATTTTAAGTGATAAATTTGGAAATAAAAAAGTTATTTTAGTAGGACTTATGCAAGTTATTATAGGATTATTATTAGCTTATTTAGCGAAAAACATTTATTTGTTAATAATAGCTAGAGCTTTGCAAGGAAGTGGTGCTATAATTGCCGTAGGATATTCATGGATTTCTAGCAGTGTGCATTATGATAAACGAACAAGAGCTATAAGTATAGTTGGAATTATATTAGGTTTTGCAGCTACAGCATCTTTTGCTTTAGGACCTATAATACATAAATATGTGTCTGTAAATAATATGTTTTTATACTGTGCTTTGTTAATATTGTTTAGTTGGATTATAATATTGATATTTTTAAAAGAGGAAAAATCTTATGATAAAAAGGAAAACAGTTTTCAAAATAGTATTAATACAAAAAAAGTGTTCCATATTTTATTAAGAAATAATTTATTTGTAAAATTAAATATAGCAGGATTTTTTAATAATTTTATAATGGCAGCAGTATTTTTTGCTATACCACAATATTTAGAAAATATTACAGGTATTGATGGTATGTGGAAAATATTCATGCCGTCAGTGCTTATAGCAATAGCTTTTATGGCATGGGCTGTAAGATTTTCAGAAAAAGGTTATGGAATGAAATTAATAAATGTATCCTTTGCTATCGCTGCTTTAGGAATAATTTTTTATTTTAATAAAAGTTCATTTACATTTATATTAATAGGAACTATATTATTTATGACAGGATATATATGTATATGTACATTAGTACCATCTTTTGCTAATAATATAGCGGAAGAGAGTTATAGAGGTACAGCTAATGGTATAATCAATAGTTTCCAATATATAGGATCTTTTGTGGGGGCTCTTGTTATGGCAGCTTTATGGGTAAATTATGAAAAGATAGCATTAATTTCACTTATAATAATTTGTATGCTAGGTATGGTTATGCTTAAACATTGTGATTAGGGAATTGTATCATTTTAGACTTTATTCTAGAATAAAAGAGTAAAAACTCTAATATAGAAAATATATATTTTTAAAAGCATTTAATATAGAAAATACAATTTTTTATATATTTAAATATATGGGGGAGAATAAAATAATGAAAGAAAAAATATTAGATATAGCTTCTAAAAATATAGAATTATATGGATTGAAAAAATTTACTATAGATAATATATCTAAGGAACTAAAAATAAGTAAAAAAACTATATACAAATATTTTAAGAGTAAAGATGAATTAATAGCTCAATATTTTGATGAAATAATAGAAAGTGATAAAGAAAGTACTTTGAAATTATTAGAAAGAAAAATACCTTTAGATGAAAAATTATATCATATAATTTATTCTTATCATAAGTATAAATTACCAGTAAGGATTTTAGATGAAGCTTATAAACTTTATCCTGAAGAATTTAAAAAATTCAACAATTTAAAAATTTAAAGTGGATTTAATAAAAAAATTTTAAATGAAAGTAAAAAACAATAAGGAATAGGAGAAAATATAAATATAGATATAGTAAGTTTGATTTTGGAGAATATTAGTGATTTATTTCTAGATTATAAATTTTTAACTAATAATAATATTACTATGAAAAAAGCTATAGAAGATTTAATGAATATATTATTAAATGGCATTCTAAAACAAAAGTAAATATATAAAACTAAGTGGAAAAGGAGCTATCAATCTTATTTTGAGATAGTCTTTTTTTATATTCAAAAAGTCTATTAAAATCTTACAAATATGATTAATTGCAGAGACTATTTAATTATACAATTTTTTAGTAAAATGGTTATATAAATTTAATTGAATGAATATGAATTATTTTGAATGAATTTGAATAAAAATGATTGATTTTGATTTTAAATAGGTGTATTATAAATATGAGGAAGGGATGAAAATGTTAACAGAAGAAAGATATGAATTTATTCTTAAAGAGTTAAAGTGTAATTCTGTGGTTTATGTTAGCGATTTAACTGAAAAATTAAATGCATCGGAATCTACAATTAGAAGAGATTTAAATACACTCCATAAAGAAGGAAAACTTACTAAAGTTCATGGAGGAGCTATAGCTTTAGAAAAGGGAATTAATACTACAGATCGTAAAGTTATAGTAAGACAGAGTTTAAATACTAATGAGAAAATTCAAATAGCAAAATACGCAGCTTCATTAATAGAATCAAATGATTTTGTCTATTTAGATGCAGGAACTACTACTGAATTTATGATAGATTTTATAACAGAAAAGGAAGCTATTTTTGTAACTAATGGAATAGATCATGCTAAAAAACTTATTAAAAATCAATGTAGAGCTTATATGTTAGGTGGAGAAATTAAATGGACAACAGAAGCTATAATAGGTATAGAAGCCATTAATAGTTTGAAAAAATATAATTTTACGAAAGGTTTTTTTGGAACTAATGGCATATCTAAGGAAAGAGGATATACAACACCTGATATTAGAGAAGCTTTAGTTAAAGAAGAAGCATTAACAAGATCCAAAGCTGCTTATATACTAGCTGATAATTCTAAATTTGATGAAATAAGCTCTGTAACTTTTGCTAATATTAGTAAAGCCACTATAATTACTACAAAAATTTTAGATAATGGATATAAAGACTTAACAACCATAGTGGAGGTGACAGCATAATGATATATACTATTACTTTTAATCCAGCTTTAGATTATGTAGTTAAAGTAGAAGATTTTAAAGTGGGTAATTTAAATAGAACTAGCTATGAAAAAATTTATGCAGGAGGTAAAGGTATAAATGTTTCTATAGTTTTAAATAATCTAGGAATAGAAAATATAGCCTTAGGATATATAGCTGGTTTTACAGGAGATGAAATAGAAAGAAGAGTTCAATCTTTTGGATGTAAAACTGATTTTATTAGATTAAAAAAAGGAATATCTAGAATAAATATAAAGTTAAAAGCAAAAGAAGAATCTGAAATTAATGGAACAGGACCTTCCATAGATGATAAAGCATTAAATGAATTATTTAATAAGCTTGATTGTCTAGAGTCAGGAGATTTTTTAGTTCTTGCAGGAAGTATTCCTAATACTCTTCCTGAAAATATATATGAGACAATAATGGAAAGGCTTAAAGGGAAAAATGTAAAATTTGTAGTAGATGCTACTGGAAAGCTTTTATTAAAAGTATTAAAATATAAACCTTTTTTAATTAAGCCAAATCATCATGAATTGTCAGAATTATTTGGCGTAGCAATTAAGAATGAGGAAGAGATTGTCTTTTATGGCAAAAGACTTCAAGAGATGGGGGCAGAAAATGTTCTTGTTTCTATGGCAGGAGATGGAGCAATACTTATTTCGCATAAAGGAGAAGTTATAAAAAGTGGAGTTCCTAAAGGGGTTTTAAAAAACTCTGTAGGAGCTGGTGATTCTATGGTAGCAGGTTTTATAGCAGGATATTTAAAAAATAACAATTTAGAGAATGCCTTTAAGATGGGAATAGCAACTGGTAGTGCTAGTGCATTTTCAGAAGGATTAGCTACTAAAGAAAAAGTGGAAGATATATTAAAACAAATTTTATAAATCAAAGGATGATAAGGAGGAAAATTATGGGAATAACTGATCTTCTAAAGAAAAGTGGTATAGAATTAAATCCTAATATAAATACAAAAGAAGAAGCTATAGATAAGTTAGTAAATTTAATGGATAATACAGGCAATTTAAATGATAAAGAAGCTTATAAAAAAGCAGTATTAGATAGGGAAGAATTAAGTACTACTGGAATTGGAGAAGGAATTGCAATACCTCATGCTAAAACAAGAGCTGTTAAAAATGCTGGACTTAGTGCTATGGTTATTAAAGAAGGTGTAGATTACAATAGTTTAGATGATAAACCAGCTAAATTATTTTTTATGATAGCTGCTCCAGAGGGAGAAAATAATGTGCATTTAGAGGTTTTAGCAAGACTTTCTACTATGTTGATGAATGAAGATTTTAAAAATAGTTTGATAAATGCTAAAGATAAAGATGAATTTTTAAATTTAATAGATAGCAAAGAAAATGATAAAATTAATGAAGAAAATAAAGAAAAAGATAAGAGTGTGTATAGAATATTGGCTGTTACAGCTTGCCCAACAGGAATTGCACATACTTATATGGCAGCTGAAAGTCTAGAAAATAAGGCAAAAGATATGGGAATATCCATAAAAGTTGAAACTAATGGTTCTGGTGGAGCTAAAAATGTTTTAACTAAAGAAGAAATAGAAAAAGCTGAATGCATAATAGTAGCAGCAGATAAAAAAGTTGATATGGCAAGATTTAATGGTAAAAAAGTTATACAAACCAAAGTAGCTAATGGAATACACAAGGCTGAGGAATTATTAAATGAAGCTATAAGTGGAAATACATCAGTTTATTGCTATGATGGTGATAATCAAATTACAGAATCTCAGATAGAAAAGGAAAGTATAGGTAGACAAATATATAAACACCTAATGAATGGAGTTTCCCATATGTTGCCGTTTGTTATAGGGGGAGGTATATTAATAGCTTTAGCTTTCTTGTTTGATGATTATAGCATAAATCCATCAAAATTTGGGTCAAATACACCTTTTGCAGCTTTTCTTATGAATGTAGGTAATACAGCCTTTGGGTTTATGTTACCAGTTTTAGCTGGTTATATCGCTATGAGTATTGGAGATAGACCAGCTTTAGCAGTAGGTTTTGTAGGTGGTATGCTTGCTAATTTAGGTGGATCAGGATTTTTAGGTGCTCTTATAGCAGGATTTATAGCAGGATATTTAGTATTGTTTTTAAAAAGAATATTTTCTAAACTTCCAGATAGTTTAGAAGGAATAAAACCAGTTTTATTGTATCCTCTATTAGGTATATTATTAATTGGTGCTATAATTACATTTATAATAAATCCTCCAGTAGCAGCTATTAACAATGGAATAACAAATTTGCTAAATAATATGGGGGAAAGTAGTAAAATAGTTTTAGGTGCAGTATTAGGTGGAATGATGGCTATTGATATGGGTGGTCCAATAAATAAAGCGGCTTATGTGTTTGGTACAGCTTCTTTAGCAAATAATCAATTTGAATTTATGGCTGCAGTAATGATTGGAGGTATGGTACCACCACTTGCAATTGCATTAAGTACTACTTTCTTTAAAAATAGATATACTAAAAAAGAGAGACAATCAGGATTGACCAATTATATAATGGGATTATCATTTATAACTGAAGGAGCTATACCTTTTGCAGCGGCTGATCCTCTTAGAGTAATTCCGGCTTGTGTAATTGGTTCATCAATTGCAGGTGCTTTATCTATGGCTTTTGGATGTTCTTTAAGAGCTCCACATGGAGGAATATTTGTATTACCTGTTATATCTAATCCATTTGGTTATTTTATAGCATTAGTTATAGGTTCTTTGATAGGAATGTTATTTTTAGGAGTTTTAAAGAAAAAAATTACTTAATAATAAAAGTCCCACATTTTATTGTGGGACTTTTATTATTAGTCAAATTGTTCGGCCATATTAGTTAATTTTTTATTAAGTGCAAATATTATTATAGCATTTACAATAAGAGCTACAGGTATAGCTATAAATACTTGTAATGGTCCTAATTTATCTATGAATGCTTGACCATATCCAGCTAATTTATTAGCTACAAAAGTACTTAAGAACCAAATTCCCATTAATACAGAAGCATATTTAGGTGGAGCAAGTCTATTAACCATTGAATTTCCAATTGGGGAAAAACACATTTCTCCAGTAGTTTGTAATACATAAAATAATAATACCCAAATTACACTAGCTTTTACTGCAGGGTCAGAAGATCCACCTCTTTGTAATACTGCAAATATCATAAATACAAAACCAACAGCTAATAGTACAAAACCAAGAGCCATTTTTTGTGTTATATTTAAATCGCCTCTTTTTGAATTTTCAAGTTTAATCCAAAGGGCAGACATTATAGGTCCTAATATAACACACATAAATCCATTAAATGAATCTAGCCAAGGAACTGGCATGGTAAAACTTCCTATACTCATATCTATGAAATCTCTAGTATATAAGGCTATGGATGTGGAAGCTTGATTATAAGCTGTCCAGAAAAATATAGAAAAGAATGTTAATACAAATATGACTATAGTTCTATTTTTTTCTGCTTTTGTCAAAGGTGCAGTTGATTGTTTTTTATTATTATTCTTTGTTGTGGCAGGAGCAAGTTTAGCAGCTGCTATTTTACCAGAGTCTCCCATTGTCTTTTTTACACCAATAGCAAAAGAAAGGCCTGATAAAAGACAAGCTATAGCTCCGCCTAAGAAAACAGCTCTATAACCATAATGAGTTATTTCTCCATTTATTTTTGTAGCAAATATTTGATCTGCAAAAAGTCCAAATAAAAGAGGGCCAAACATAGCTCCTATATTTGTAAATGAATACATAATTGAAAATGCACCATCTTTTCTGGAATCATTTTGATCATATAAAAGCCCAACCATTGTATTTAGATTTCCTTTGAAGAAACCAGTACCAATGGTTACTAAAATAATCATTGCATAGACTCCAAATTTGCCTTGGTTTAAGAAAAGAACAAGGTTACCAGCGGCCATTAATAAAGTTCCTAATACTACACAGTATCTTGCCCCTAAATACTGATCACAAATCCAGCCACCTATTACTGGTGCAAGATAAGTTAAAGCTGCATAAGTGGATACTAAAGATGCAGCATCTGCTTTAGTTAAACCAAAGCCTCCTTTAATAATCTGAGTTGCTAAGAAAAGAATAAGTACAGATTTTACTCCGTAAAATGAAAATCTTTCCCAGGCAACTGTCATCCCACAAACATAAAGTCCTGAAGGATGCTTTGAATTTTTAGTTTTTGACATTTGCTAAATCCCCCTTTATCTAAAAAATAATATTAAAAATATATTACTTAAGTTAAAACTTGAAATATAACAAAGTAATGTAAAAGGAAATTAAAAATAAATGAAAGGTTGATATTTAATTTACAAATTAGTCGTACATATTAAATAATTCAATTATAATAATATTATTAATCGATATAAAAATCAATATATTTACATTAAATACAAACAATAACTATATTACCTTTTTTAACAAAATTATTTTATTTAAAAAAGTAATTACATATTATGATTATATTTTAATAATGATTTAAAAATAACAATAAATATTAATATTATTGAAATTTTTTAACTTATATTATATAAAATATAAAGATATCTATAAGTTCAATTGAAAAGATTCTAATATTATAAAAAATTATGTTTTTTATATAAATAAAAAATTAAAAACTATTTAAATAGAATAAAATTATTTGAAGTTTCAAAAATAAGAAATAATATACAATAGATAAATAAACTCAATGTACAAGATAATTTAAATATAATTTTGAACTGCCAATATAATGTAAGTAATATATCTAAATTAAATAGTTAAAAATATTATTAAATAGATAGGATTAAAATAACAATGATTTTTAAATTATATTATATGTGTAAACTAAATTATAGTACATTAATATTATATAGTATAAATAATTTAAAGGATGAGGATAACTTATGATGTCCCTGCCTATTTATTTAGATAAGATGTTGATTCAGGATTTATATTCTATTTTAATAAATGGATATTTACAAAGTACTAGTATAAAATATGTTACAGATAAAACAAATTCTGTTAGATTACAAAGGGGGCAAGAGAAGCGGTGTAGAAATGAGAATACTTATTCTAAAAAGAAAAATAAATTTCATAATAGAGAAAAAAGTATATGTAATAAAGATAAGGAAAGATTATCAATAAAAAATAACTGTATAAGTGATGAGTCAAATTTAACAGGAAGTTTAGATGGGAGAAATACTAATATAAAAGAATTTGGTGTTACCAAGAATTTTACTACTTTTCATTTATTTTTTGATGTAAGAAATATGATGATGAAACAAAATATGATAAAGCAAATAACAGAAAAAGATATTATAAATAATAATATAAGTTGCGGAGATTATGTAGAATTTGAGGCTAATATGGATAATATATGTATAGTTTCTCAGTTGAATTCTGTAATAGATAGTATAGAATGTCAGGATATTGATAAATTAAATAATATAATTAATGAAAGAAATAAATATAATAAAAGTTATTATATAAATGACTATAATGTAATACTACAGGAATTGAAAAATCTAAATAAAAATTTAAAAAGATATAATACTAGGGATATAGTTGTAAGATTTAAAAATTGTAGTGGAGTATTAAGTGTAAACATAAATGATTTTCCTAAAGAGAATCCTTACATGTATGATATAACTTATTGTAATTGTAAGGTTTTATGCAAGGTACTTAAAATAGTGCAGGATAAAAGCAATATAGATTTACTTAGGAAAACTGGAATGAGTAGTTATTATAATAAATTTTTAAAATCTATAAATCCATATTTTAGTATATTGAATGATAATGATATTTTGACATTTAATAATATTGTTACAAGTATACAAGGGCCAGCTATTCAAGCTTTGCCTATAGCTATGTATGTATAAAAAATGAGTATTATTATTTATTAATCAATTTTAAATTGTTTAAAAAGGGGTTGTTGTATAAAAAAATGAACTGCTTCCTGTTTACTCCACAGTAAGCAGTTTAAAAATTTATATGCAATATATTATTTTGCAAATTTAAAGTTAATACAATATATTGTAGGATTTATTCTTAGTGCAATAACCACTTAGTGTAAATTATTTATTAATATTAAAATTTAATTGAAATTTATTTTAATAAGTTTATAAGCTTATTTTTAAAAAATGTGGATTAGCATATTTTACTGAAGTTTTAATTGGAATATCTAACTCGTTAAAAGTATGCTGTGATATTAAAGGTTCTTTATTTTTAAAAGAAGTTATTATTGCAGAATGAAATATACGTTTATTATTATCTTCAAAAAATACCAAATCTCCAATATCTAAATCATTTTTATTATAAATTTCTAATCCTTTTGCACCCAAATAGTTTCTTTCTTGATTAACCTTTAAATAATAATATAGAGAGTGAGCTACAGACCAACATATAGACCAAGTATCATCCATTACATTTATAGTGTTGTTGTTATTATACCACCAAGAATATTCTTTATTAAATTTCATAGGAGCTCCACCAGCTAACAAACATTGAGATATAAAATTGGTACAATCTCCACCGTTATTACCTACTATAGGTAAATATCTGTATTTAGGATTAGGAGATAGGGCATAAGTAACGGCGTAGGCTACAGCATTTTCTCTTAAGTATCTATTCTGTTTTCTTATTATATAATTCATTTAGAATTAAAACCTCATTAAAATACTTATAGTTAATATCATATGATAATTTATTTATTATAGTGAAATTATAAGTGAGTATAAATAAAATTAAAATAACCTTTTTAAGGACATATGGTGATAAAATTAGTAAAAAAATATATTTGTAAAAATTGTGGACTGTTCATAGACTTAAGAAAATAGTATAATATTCAAGGGAAAAGCGTGTGTTATTATTAAAAATATATAGTTTAGAGGAGAATAATATGAATAAAAATGCTATAGAAAAAATGAAAAAAATAATAGAAGAAAATAAAAATAAATCTTTAAAAAATGATTTAAAGTTAAGAGCTGTAAAAAATATTGGAGAAAGCAGAAAAGCTATTAGAAATAAAAAATCTGGTGGATTGTTTGATAAATAGTGTATGGGGGTTACTAGAGATGAATTTTTATAATAAACCTTATGTTTTAGTTATTGGAGCATCTGTAGTAGATATCTTTGGTTTTAGTTGTTGTGATTACAAAGCTTATAATTCTAATCCAGGTAAAATAAAGATATCATTTGGTGGTGTATGTAGAAATATAGCAGAAAATTTATCTAAAGTAGGGGTGAATACTAAACTTATATCTATATTGGGTGAAGATGACAATGGAAAATGTATGTTAGAGCATTCAAGAAAAATAGGATATGACATGGAAGATTCACTTATATTAAAGAATGCAACTACTCCTACTTATATGGCTATATTAGATGAAAAAGGAGAAATGGTTTCAGGAGTAGCTGATATGAAAAGTATAGATAAAATGGATTCTAAATTTATAGATTCAAAAGCAACTATAATAGAAAAATCAGAATACACTGTTTTGGATTCGGATAATGCTAAAATATTAGAATACATATTAAAAAAATTTAAAGGAAAAACTAAATTTATATTAGATCCTGTATCTGCAGAAAAAGCTAAAAACATAAAGCATTTAATAAAATATTTTCATACTATTAAACCTAATATACATGAAGCTGAGGTTTTATCAGGGTTTAAAATAAAAAGTATAGAAGATTTAAAGAAAGCAGCAGAATATTTTATATCGTTAGGTATAGAAAATGTATTTATAAGCTTAGATGCAGAAGGAATTTATTATAAAAATAAGTTTGAAGAAGGAAAAATAAAAGCTAATAAGGTAAAAGTTAAGAATGTTACAGGAGCTGGAGATGCTTTTGTTGCAGGTATAGCGTATGGATATATGAATAAATTATCTTTAAAAGAAACAGTTAAATTTGCTATAACTATGGCTAATTTAACTATAGCTCATGAAAATACTATAAATCCAGATTTGAATTATAATATTGTAGAAAACAATATGAAAAATATTGAATGGATTGAAGAATAGTTGTAATTATTTATAAATTATATTATAGTCAGTACATAAAATAAGTATTAATACATTTAATTTTGATATTTAAAAGCTATAAAATAAGGAAAATAGTATTCTTTATTTTATAGCTTTTGTTATAATTAAATAAATATATTTATTTAATAATGTAATTTGAAAATTTTATGTATATATAATAATTCACTTTTTTATACATTATTTAAAACTGCATTTTATATATTATTTTATAATAAGATAAGGCTAAAATTTTATTATAAAAATATAAGAAGCAATATTAATAATATTCGAAATATAATGAAAAATAATTTAAATATTAAAATTAATTAATATAATTTTTAATATTATGAATGATTCAAATATTAGGAATTAATTTAAAAAAGATAAAAAATTTTAATATAATTAAACTTATCTTGATCAAAAACTAATTATTTAATTCAATTTTAAGTGATTAAGTATTTAGTTTTTGCACACTACAAATATTTAAAACTAAATACAAATAATAATTTATTATAAAATAAGAATTAATGAGAAAGTTTTTATGAACTTTAATGTGCCATTATATAAGACCAAATAACACTTTACTTGGGATAAGCTCATATCCTTGATTTGTTCATATCTTAAATGATTTATATTTTAAGTTTATAGATTCTTTTTAAACATTTACCATATACTTCAGTTATTCTCTATATATATTGGAGCTGTACTTATTTGTAATTATATAAATATCCATTTTAAAATTGATATTTATATAATCATTATGAAAAATAAAAAATATTAATAAAATTAATGTTATGTTATTTTTAAAATAAACAGTATAATATTAATTGTTAATTATTATATTTTAAATATTAGAAATATAAATAATATTATGAAAAAAGAAATAGATAGTGTAATTTATTACATTATTTTATAAAACAAAAATATACCTAATGATAATATATACATTTAAAAAGATTTTTTATAAGGGAGTAAAAATTAAAAATACTAAAATATTAATTATGGATATCTTAAGAGCTAATATAATATTAAAGTTCATAATAGTTTTTTGTATAAATAATTATTATGGTAGAAATGTTAAAATGGAAAGATTAAATTTAGTGAATCAACATTTTAAAACAAATATAATTGATTATTTTATATTTATTTTAAAATAATTAATAAACTGTAAAGATTTATAAAAAAAATATCGAATAATAAAAGGAAATTTAGTAATTTTATAAGGAGGAATAATATATGAAATTTAAAACTATGAGAGGAAAGATGCTTACATATTTTTTATCCCTTTTTTTAGTTATTTGTATTGCTATATCATTTATGTCATACTTTATGTCTAAAAAAATGATAGAGAAAAAAGCTTCAAATCTTATGTTAGAAGTAAGTAAACAAGCTGTTCAAAATATAGAAGCACGCCTTAAAGGAACTACTGATTCAATGGAGTCTTTAGCTAATATTCCAACAATAAAAGATCCAAAATTGGGTTGGGATAAAAAGAAAGTTATATTGGATGAGGAAATAAAATTACATGGGCATATAAAAATGGGTATAGTTAATAAAGATGGAATATCTGTTCAAACTGATGGAACTAAAGTAGATATAAAAGATAGAGATTATTTTAAAAAAGCAATGGCAGGAAAAAGTGCTATATCTGAACCTACAGTAAGTAGAGTTAATGGTAAAGTGGTTATAGTCTATATATCTCCAATTAAAAATGGGAACGAAATTGTCGGAGCACTTACAGCTGTAAGAGATGGAAATGATATAAGTAATATTTCTAATAGTATAAAAGTAGGAGAGTCTGGAGGAGCATATTTAATAGATTCTAAAGGAACGGTAATAGCTCATAAAAATAAAGAGTCTGTTATTAAAAGGGAAAACAGCATAAAAGAGGCTGAAAAAAATCATGAATTAAAGGAAATAGCTTCTGTAGAAAAATCCATGATTGAAGGAAAAGAAGGTGCTGGGGAATATAAGTATAAAGGTGATGAAAAATATATAAGTTATAGTCCTGTGAAAAGTACTGGTTGGTCTTTAGCCATATATGCACCTAAAAATGAAATTTTAAAGGAAGTATCAGAAATTACAAGAAATATAATTGTGGTATCTATTTTAGGTATAGGTATAGCTTTAGTTTGTATATGGTTTATTTCTACACAAATATCTCGTAAACTAATATCTATGAAAGATAGTTTAAATGTAGTATCAACAGGAGATTTAACTAATAACATAGATTCTAATATACAGAAGGAAAGAGATGAAATAGGGCATATGGCAAAGGCTCTATCTAAAACTGTACTTTCTATAGGCAGTATGATAAATAGCTTAAAAAATAATTCTTTCAATATAGATGATAAAGCAAATAATTTGGCTGCTATATCAGAAGAATTTACAGCCACTACAGAAAATGTATCTACAGCTATACAAGAAGTAGCTACTGGAGCAACTAATCAAGCTCAAGCTTTAACAGAAATAGTATCTATGCTTAATGAGTTTAGTGATAAAATAAATTCTACAGTAAGTAATATAGAAGAAATAGATGGAATGTCCAAAGAAATAGATGAAAAAGCAAATGATAGTAATAAAGATATGAATGAGCTTTTAAATTCTATAGAAAATTTAACTAAGGTATTTGAAAGCTTTGAAACTAAAATATGGACTATGGAATCTAATGTACAAAAAATCAATGAGATAACTAATCTTATAAATAATATAGCAGAACAAACTAATTTATTAGCTTTAAATGCTGCTATAGAAGCGGCTCGTGCAGGTGAATCAGGTAAAGGATTTGCGGTAGTAGCAGAAGAAATAAGAAAGCTTGCAGAAATGAGTAGAAAGTCTTCAGAAGATATATATAATATAATAAATGGGGTTCTAGAAGATACTAAGGACATGGTTAAAAGCTCAAAGGAAGTAAATGAAAAGTTAAATGGGCAAAAAACTACCGCAGATGAAGCTGTTAATTCATTTATGGAAATATCAAAATCTGTTACAAATATGATACCTAAAATAAGAAATATCAATGAGTCAGCTATTATTATAGAAAAAAATAAAAATGAGATTTTGAATAAATCTGAAACCATAGCGTCTATATCTGAGGAAATATCTGCTTCAGCAGAAGAAATATCTGCATCTTCAGAGGAAATGAGTGCATCTTCAGCAGAAGTAGCTAATACAGCTCAAAGTTTAAATGAAATGACACAAGACATGTTAAATGAAATGAATAAATTTAAAACAGAATAGTTAAAATATTATATTAAAAAAGAAATAAGAAGGAATAAATTTACCTACTTATTTCTTTTTTTAGAATATAAATTTGTAAATATTAAAAAAAATTATATTCTATTTAATTTCTAAATATTCATCATAAGTAACTTTTTTATCCACAAATTTTGTTTCGGATATTTCTATGATTCTATTGGCTATAGTTTGAATAAATTGATGGTCATGGGAAGTAAATAATAAGTTACTCTTATAGTCTATTAATCCATTATTTAATGCAGTTATAGATTCTAAGTCTAAGTGATTAGTTGGTTGGTCTAATATAAGTACATTAGCATTGATTAACATCATTTTTGCTAACATACATCTAACCTTTTCTCCACCAGATAAAACTTTAACTTCTTTTAAAGCTTCTTCGCCTGAGAATAGCATTCTTCCCAAAAATCCACGTAAATAGCTTTCAGATTTTTCTTCTGAGTATTGTCTTAGCCAATCTACTAGATTTAAATCCACATCATTAAAATATTCAGAGTTATCCTTTGGAAAATATGCTGTTGTTATAGTTATGCCCCATTTATAAGTGCCGCTATCTGGTTCTAATTCACCTGATATTATTTTAAACAAAGTAGTTATAGATAATTCATCGCCTACAAAAGCTATTTTGTCGTTTTTACCCATTATAAAGCTTATATTATCTAATACTTTTGTTCCGTCTATGGTTTTAGTTAACCCCTCTACTCTTAATATATCATTTCCAACTTCTCTTTCAGGTTTAAATGCTATGTAAGGATATTTTCTACTAGAAGGTTGTATATTTTCTAAATCTATTTTATCTAATAATTTTTTACGTGAAGTAGCTTGTTTAGATTTCGATGCATTAGCGCTAAAACGAGCAATAAATTCTTGCAGTTCTTTTACTTTTTCTTCTTTTTTCTTATTTTGATCTTTAGCCATCTGAAGTGCTAGCTGGCTAGATTCATACCAAAAATCATAGTTTCCTACATATAATTTGATTTTACCAAAGTCAACATCTGCCATATGAGTGCATACTTTATTTAAGAAATGTCTATCATGGGACACTACGATAACTGTTCCTTCAAAATTTATTAAGAATTCTTCAAGCCAGTTTACAGATTTTATATCTAAGTGGTTAGTAGGTTCATCTAGTATAAGAACTCCTGGATTCCCAAATAACGCTTGAGCTAGTAATACTTTTACCTTTTCACTACCAGATAAATCCTTCATGTTTTTTTCATGGAGTTTTGTTCCTATTCCTAATCCTTGAAGTAAAGATGAGGCCTCCGCTTCTGCTTCCCAACCATTTAAGTCTGCAAATTCTGCCTCTAATTCAGATGCTTTTATGCCATCTTCATCTGTAAAAGGAGTTTTAGCATATATAGCGTCTTTTTCTTTCATTATTTGGTAAAGTCTTTCATTTCCCATTATAACTGTTTCTAAAACAGGAAATTCATCGTATTTAAAATGATCTTGTTTTAAAATAGACATTCTAACTCCAGGTTTTATAGATACATCTCCAGTATTAGCTTCTATTTCTCCAGATAAAATTTTTAAAAAAGTACTTTTCCCGGCACCGTTAGCACCTATTACACCATAGCAGTTGCCAGGTGTAAATTTAAGGTTTACATCTTCAAAAAGTTTTTTATCCCCGTATCTTAAACTTAAATTTGTTACTGTAATCAAGTTTATACCATCCTTTACTAAAATTTATGTTCTCGCGACATTATACCATAAAATAAGTCATTTAAAAAGAAGGTATTTGCTAATCTTTCAAACCTTTTAAATTAATAAATTATTTTAAATAAAATTAGTTTTTAAAGTAGCATTTTATAAAAATAAATAGAATATTTGATTAATTTAATATGGTATAATATTTATAAAAATCATTATAAGGGTGGAATTATTATTTAATTCTAATTCTTAAATTTAAATTTTAAGAAAAAATATATGATAAAAACAATATATAGCTATGATAATGATAGTGTACATTATATACTATATATAAAAAGAAGGTGAGGGTTATGAGTTTAGAAAGTGTAAAAAAACAATTCGCAGATGAAAATTTAGATTTAAAAATATTGGAATTTAATGAAAGTACAGCTACAGTAGAATTAGCAGCAAAAGCTTTAGGTGTAGAACCAGGGCAAATCGCAAAAACTTTAGCTTTTCATGTTAAAAGAAAAGACATACTTATAGTAGCTAAAGGTGATGCTAGAGTAGATAATAAAAAATTATTTTAATGGAAAAGGAAAAATGATGACTCCGTAGATGGTATTTAAAGTAACGGGTCATTCTATTGGAGGGGTATGTCCTTTTGGTCTTAAAACACCAATATCTATATATTTAGATGAGTCATTAAAAAATTTTAAAAAAGTTTATCCAGCAGCAGGAAATTCAAATACAGCTGGGGTATGGATTGATGTATGTAAATAGTTTGCAACATTAAAAATATAATATTTTATATAATATAAGAAAAAAGTTTTTAGTATAAATATTTTATACATAGATTTTATAAAGTAAATCAAGAATAAATATATTAAAACTATATAAAATTGATGAGTACTTTTATGTGATTATTTGTGTGGTATATATTGCTAGTCTAATAGTGATATATACTTTTATTTTTTATAATGAATCCAAATTTATATAAGTAAATAGTTATTATATAGATAATAAAATAACTATTTTATTATCTATATATGTTATAGTAATATTATAATTGAGAAAGCAAGGAGTATACATAGAACTTATAAAGATAATTTTAGTTAAAATAAAACTTATAACAGTTAATGCAAGTTTGAAAGTTAAAGTAAGGTTAGGTATTCTTAATAAATTAAGAATTTAAATAAAATATATAAAGTAAAATAGGAAGGTAGGTGAAAGGTTGCTTAATACTTAGTTAAATTATTTTTATTTTGATGTTAATAAAAATTATTTGAAATTAATTTCAAATTTAAAATAATTATAAAAAGGCTAGTTTAAAGGCAACTAATGAAAATGATAAGTAAAGATGAAATTTCAAAACTTAAAGGTGAAGGGTTTCTGGAGCAAAAACAAGAAGGTTATTTTTCAGTAAGAATATTAAGTAGAGCGGGGAATTTTACTTCTAAACAAATTATAAAATTGGCAGAAATAGCAGATAATTATGGGAAAGGTTATTTAGGAGTAACTACAAGATTAGCTACAGAAATTCCTTGGATTAAATATGAAGATATAGAATCAGTTAAAAAAGAAATAGTATCTAGTGGTATGTTCCATGGAGGTACAGGTAAAAAAGTGAGACCTTTAGTATCTTGTAAAGGTACTGTTTGTGTTCATGGATTATATGATACACAAAAACTTTGTAGTGAGCTTCATGATAAATACTTTGGATATGAACTACCATCAAAATTTAAAATAACCATAGTAGGATGTCCTAATAATTGTGCTAAAGCTTCTATTAACGATATAGGTATTATGGGACAAGCATTTGTAGATTTTAATGAGGAAAAGTGTAAAGGGTGTGGTTTATGTACTAAAGTTTGTAGGCAAAAAGCTATTACTGTAGAGAATAAAAAATTATTATATAAAAAGGATTTGTGTGTAAATTGTGGTAAATGTGCTTCAGTTTGTAATTTTAATGCTATGATTATTAAAGAACAAGGATTACAAGTGTTTTTAGGTGGAAGATTTGGGAGAGAATGCAGGATAGGTAATAAGTTAAAAAGATTATACAAAGAAGAAGAAATATCAAGTTTAGTGCAAAAGATTTTTTATGTATATACTAAAATGGCTAACCCAGGTGAAAGATTAGCTAAAATGGTAGAAAGAGTAGGCTTTGATAAGGTAGAAGAGGCCATATTGCAATAAAATAATACGTGTAACCTCTATTTTAGAAGTATATAATATGAGGTTACACATATTGTTTATACTTTTTATTATTTTATGGGAAGTATTAGTATTCAGTATTGAGATTAGGTATACAGATTTATTGTTCTTGTTTATTTAGTTTTATTCTATATAATTATCTATAATGGATACTAATTCTCCTATATCAGGTTTGCTTAATTGTTCATCTGCACCCACAGAGGTTCCTTTATGTTTTAAATCATCAGTAATTAAAGATGAGAATATTATAACAGGAAGTTTTTTTAGTATTGGATGTTCTTTAATTTTTCTTGTAAGAGTATGTCCATCCATTTGAGGCATTTCTATATCTGTAATAAGTACTTGCACATCTTCAAGAAAATCTTCACCTTTTTTATCAACTATTTCAAGTAATTTATCTAATGTTTGTTTTCCATCATCGAATATTGTTAATTTTTTAAATCCAGCTTTAGTAAGGGTATCTTTTAAAAGTTTTCTTATTAGTGAAGAATCATCAGCTAAAAATACTTTTATATGAGATCTATCTTTATAATCTACATTAACTATTCTTTCTTCACTTATACCTGTACTTGGATTTATATCTGTAACTATTTTTTCAAAGTCTAATAATAATATAATTTTATCATTTAATAATATGTTTCCTATAACCAGTGGATTGACAGTTATATCATCTGGTTTTAATATTTTATTCCATCCTATTCTATGAACAGCCACTATGTCATCTATTTTAAAAGCTACGCTAATTTTATTAAATTCACATATGATAGTTTTGAATTTTTTATTTGTAGAACATTTTTGACCTAATATATAAGAAAGATCAATTAATGGGAAAATTTTTTCTCTGCATAAAATTAATCCCTCTATGGCTGGATTACTTTGAGGTACCTTAGTTACATTATCTACTTCTATCACTTCTTTTACCTTTATAACATTGATAGCATAATGTTTATTATTAACTAAAAATTCTATTATTTCTACTTCCCCTGTACCAGATTCTAATAATATATTAGTTTCCATTTTTTTACCCTCACTTTCTGGATTATAGCAAAAATGCTTAAATTTTATTTATTGTATATATTCGTATATAAAAAAATTTACTTTATATTTTACTTGTTTTTATGAAGTTTATAATCAATGAGTATTATATAAAATTAATTATTTTCTTGACAAAATTATTTCCTAAGTTTAAACTTATATGAGTTTTTAATCATAAATATAAGTTGTATACATAAATAAAGGAGAATATTATGAATAATTCATTTGATGCATTAAAATTAAATCCTATGTTAGTTGAAGGATTAAAAAAATTAAATATAAATGAACCTACAGAAATACAAAAAAGAGTAATACCCTTAGCTATGGAAAACAAAGATATAATAGGTCAATCAGAAACGGGAACAGGTAAAACTTTAGCTTATCTATTACCTATATTTGAAAAAGTAAATGCAGAAAAAAAAGAAATGCAAAGTGTTATATTAGTTCCTACTTATGAATTAGCTATGCAAATAAATAATGAAATAAAAAATATAGTTTCAAATTCAAATATAGTGATAAGATCTATGGCTATAATAGGAGAAGCAAATATAAAAAGACAAATTGAAAAATTAAAAGAAAAACCACATATTATTGTAGGATCACCAGGAAGGATATTAGAGCTTATAAAAAAGAGAAAGATAACTGCACATACAATTAAAACTATAGTTATAGATGAAGGAGATAAACTTTTAGATAAAAATAATATAAAGGTAGTTAGAGATGTAATAAAGACTACTTTGAAAGAAAGACAGTTAATGTTATTTTCAGCTACAATAACTGAATCTAGTTTAAATATTGCAAAAGATTTAATGAAAGAAGCGGAAATAATAAAAGTTAAAGGACAAAATACTGTAAATGAAAATATTAAACATTTATGTATTACAGGAGAACATAGAGAAAGAATTGAAATTTTAAGAAAACTTATATCAGCTACTAATCCTAAAAGAGCTATTGTATTTATAAATAAAAGTGAAGAAATAAAATTAACTACTTTAAAACTTCGATATCATAAAATTAAAGCTTATGGTATATATGGTGCTGCAGAAAAAGAGCAGCGTAAAAAAGCTTTAGAGGATTTTAGATTAGGAAAAATTCAAATATTAGTTTCATCGGATTTATCTGCTAGAGGACTTGATATAAAAGGTGTAAATTATATATTTAATTTAGATTTGCCTCAAAACCCTAAAGAATATTTGCATAGAGTAGGAAGAACAGGGAGAGCTTCTGAGGCAGGAATTGCTATTTCAATAATAACAGAAAAAGAGAAAACATTGATAAGAAAATATGAAAAAGAATTTAATATTAATATACAGGAAAAAAGGATTTATAAAGGAACTTTAATTGATTTTAAAGGAGAAAAAACTAGTCAACATAAAAGTAAAAATAAATATAGTTGGAAAAATAAAAACAATAATTCTATGAATAAATTAAAAAGTAGTTATAAAAAGAAAAAACATTAAGTAATATGTGAGCCTTAAGATAACGATTATTTTAAGGCTTATTGTTTTGTTTTAATGTATAAATGAATATCATAAGTTATGAAGTATAAAATATTATATGCGTATACAAAATATTAATAAACTTTATTAAAAGAATTAAATAGATGAATATAAGAATTATATGGTATAATATATAAGTTATTCTTATATAGGTAAATATATTTGCTAGTTATTATATTTGATAATTAGTAGTTTTATAATAATGAAATAGATTGTTATATAGATAACATTAAATTAATTATAAAGAAGGTGTAGTATGATAAAATTAGGTGAAATACAAAATTTAGAAATAATAAGAGAAGCTCCTATGGGAGTATATTTAAACTCTAAAAAGAATAAAAGTGAAAATGATATATTATTACCTGGAAAGCAAGTACCTAAAGATGCTAAAATAGGTGATGAAATAGAGGTCTTTGTTTATAGGGATTCAGAAGATAGGATGATAGCTACTGTAAATAAACCTAAAATAACTATTGGAGAAATAGGAGTATTAAATGTTAAAGAAAAAACAAAAATGGGAGCTTTTTTAGACTGGGGCTTAGAAAGAGATTTATTCTTACCTTTTAAAGAACAAACTTATAGTATACAAGAAGGAAAGGAATGCTTAGTTTATTTATATATAGATAAAAGTGATAGGTTATGTGCTAGCATGAATGTTTATAGAGTGTTAAGTACAGAATCTCCTTATAAAGAAAATGATAAAGTTAAAGGTTTTATATATGATATAAAAAAAGAAATTGGAGCTTTTGTAGCTGTAGATAATGAATATCATGGTTTAATACCTAAAAATGAAATATATAATAAACTTAGATATGGAGATATAGTAGAAGCTAGGGTGACTAAGATAAAAGAAGATGGAAAATTAGATTTAAGTATTAGAAAGAAAGCATATAAACAAATGGATGAAGATGCCAATATTATTTTAGAAAAGTTGAAATCTAATAGAGGAAAACTTTATTTAAATGATAGTAGTGATCCAATAGCTATAAAAAAACTTTTAAATATGAGTAAAAATGCTTTTAAGAGAGCAATAGGAAGACTTTTAAAAGAAGGGAAAATAGAATTTATTGAAAATGGTATTAAGCTTAAATAAAATAAACAGCATCTGCTATGTTAATATAATGAAAAGTAGATGCTGTTATATTATTTTAAAGTAAGGCTTTTGTGATTAAAGATTATTAAAAATCTACACAAAAATTTAATTTAAAAATATTAATTATTATAAAGAATTATATAAAAATGAGGATGATTTTATGAATAAGTTAACTTTTAAAAATTATAAATTAAGTGATGAAATATTAAAAGCATTAGAAAAGTTGGAATATAAAAATCCATCTGATGTACAAAAACAAGTTATACCATTAGTATTAGAAAATAAAGATATCATTGTAAAATCTGAAACTGGTAGCGGGAAGACTGCAGCATTTTCGATTCCGGTTTGTGAAAAAATAAAATTAGAAGAAAAATATCCTCAAGCATTAGTACTTACTCCTACTAGGGAATTAGCTCTTCAAATAAAAGAAGAAATATCCAATATAGCTTTATATAAAAGATTAAGATGTACAGCTATTTTTGGGAAGCAACCTATAAGTCATCAAAAGAGAGATTTAAAACAAAGGGTACATTTGGTTGTAGGGACTCCTGGTAGAATACTAGACCATATAGAAAGAGGAAATTTAAATTTAAATAAAATAAAGTATTTTATTTTGGATGAAGCAGATGAAATGCTTAATATGGGATTTATAGATCAAGTAGAATCTGTTATAAAAAAATTACCTAAAGATAGAGTGACTATGCTATTTTCTGCTACTATATCAAATGAAATAAATAATTTATGTAGAAAGTATATGAAGGAGCCTAAAAAAGTAGATATAAATCCACAGAATATAACTACAGATGCAATAAATCAAAATTATTATGAAGTAGAAGAAAAAGATAAATTCTCTCTTTTGCAAAAAATAATATATAAAGAGATAGTTGATAATGCTATTATATTTTGCAATACAAGAGAAAAAGTAGATGAAGTATTAAATAATATGAAGAAAAAAGGGTTTAATTCTATTGGATTACACGGTGGAATGGAACAAAAGGATAGATTAGAAACTATGAAAAAATTTAAACAAGGTAAATTTCAATTTTTGATATGCACGGATGTAGCTTCTAGAGGTATACATATACAAAATATAAGCCATGTTATAAATTATGAAATGCCATATGAAAAAGAAAGTTATATTCATAGAATAGGTAGAACTGGAAGATCAGGTAATAAAGGTACAGCTATAACTTTTATAGAACCTAACAAAGTTAGATTTTTAGAGTATATAGAGGACTATATAGATAAAAAAATTCCTAAAAATGAAGAGCCAACTTTAGAAGAAGTAAATAAAGGCAAAATAATATTTAAAGAAAATATTAAAGGTAGAGTTAAAATATCAAGGTTAAAGGATGATAAAAATCAAGAAGATATAACTAAGATATATATAAGTGCGGGAAGAAAGAAAAAAATTAGACCAGGAGATATAGTTGGTGCTATTACTAATATAGAGGGAATTAATGCAAATGATATAGGAATAATAGATATACAAGATAATCATTCTTATGTAGATATATTAGAAGGAAAAGGTAATATATTACTTGAAAATAGTGAAGATATGAAAATTAAAGGGAAAAGAGTAAAAATACAAAAAGCAATAAAATAAAGTATTTTTTTGATTAAAAAAGTGTAGTTTTATAAAGTTATAGACTTGGAATATAATAAAATTATAAAATTTAAATCCTGTATATAGTATTTTGATTTATTATATACAGGATTTTCTTAAGGAATTAAATATATATACGATAATTATTTTAAAAGAATTTTTTCTTTTAAAATTTAATAATGGAGGTGTTTGATATATTTAGTAAAAAAATTGTAACAAAGATTTTATTATATTCTTCTATAGCTATTGTATCAATATTTAATTACAGTTATGTACAAGCAGCGTCATCTAAGCAATATGAAACAAAATACAATGTTTCATTAGATAAAGTATGGAAAATTAGATTTTCAAGAGAGGTAGATAAAAGTACATTAAATCAACAGAATATAAAGATATTAGATAGTGAAGGTAAAGAAATGCCTATAGATTTATCTTTAGATGCAGACAAACATTATGTAAAAATTGCTCTTAAAAGTGGAACTTATAATGGAGTCCATTATTCAGGAAAGTATGAAAAAGATAAAAAATACAGCTTGATTGTAAAAGAAGGTCTTATGAGTGAACCTTCTAAAAATAAAAAATCTAAAAATCTCGCATATGAGACCATAATGGACTTTAATACTATAGGTGATAATGAATACCCAGGTCTTCCTATAGAAGATGGTTTAGTAGTAATAGGCGATAAAGCTTACTCTATAGAATATCTTTCTAAGCATTCTGCTATAGCTAATGAAATAACTTCTAATGGAAATTATTATATAGCTTATATAAGTAAAGAATATGGAGAAAAAATAAAACAAGTGTTAGGAAGTAACACTACTAAAGGTAATCAAGAAAGAGCAAATAAAATATTATATTATGCACCTAATGGAAATCAATATGAATATGAATGGAATGAATCTTTTGGTGAATATAAAATAGTTCTTCCAAAAGCTTATGTGGATGTAACTCCAGGGGTTATAAATGGTGTAGTTAATTTGGCTGTAAAACAAGTACAAGCAGTGCCAGGAGCAAAATATTTTAAATTAGCTCACAGTAATACAATCAAACCTATAGGAGAATCAATTTCTTATTCTATGACTTATCCAACAGAAAAATTGACTATTTTATCTGCTGATGAAACACCTTTAGCTACAGCTTTGGTAGATGTATATTTACCTAAAACTGGTTATATTAGCTTAAGTAGTGTAAATGAGACACTAGGAAATACAGCAGGTAATATTAGTAATAATGGTAGTGCGGCTATGGATTTAGATTTTTATGTTTACTATGTAAATTCTGCAGATAAAAACTCTTTATATAGGAAAACTCTAACAGGAAAAATGGATACCCAAATAAGCCTTGATAAGGCTCAGTACATTAATGTAATGGGAGATTGGGTATATTATAGTAATTATAGTGATAACGGTAAAATATATAAAATGAAAAAAGATGGTACTAAAAAACAAAAATTATGTGATGATACTGCAACTTATATAACAGTATCTGGTGGTACTATATATTATGCAAATCAATCAGATAAAGGAAGACTGTATAAAATAAATACAGATGGTACCATAGATGGGGGAGCATTAAATAGAGATCCTTCAGGAAAAGTTCATGGTGCACCAGTAATGGATGATTATGGTAATTATAATAAAGCTACAGATCAGGCTAATTTTATAAATGTAGTAGGAGATTGGATATATTATAGTAATTTTTCTGATGGTCATAAGATATATACCGTAAATAAAGATGGAAATATAAGAAGAAAAGTAAATGATGAATGGGCAGATGGAATTCAAATAGTGGGAGCTTGGGCATATTATTGCTCTGGATCTGGTGCTATAAGCAAAGTTAGAGTAGATGGTACCAGTTCTGTAGTACCTTTAAGAGGAACTACAAGAAAGGTGGATAAGGGATATCATTTAAACATAGTAGATGGATGGTTATACTATAGTAACGCAGAAGATGGTGGAAAGCTTTATAGAATAAAAGAAGATGGATCTGGAGAAAAGAAAAAATTAGCGGATTTAACTACGGATTACATAAATATAGTAGGAGATACTATGTATCTAATTAGTGGAGGAAAAACTTATACACTTCCACTTAATACAGATGGAACAATAAAACCTACTTTAGTAACTAAAGATAATAATGGTAATACTGTAGTAGATGTTAAGGATTTAAGTATAACTGTAGCTTATGAAGATGCTAATAAAACTATAGGAGAGTTAGAATCTAAATATTTACCACAAAAGGTTGCAGTGTTTATGAAAGATGATACAGTACAACAATTGCCAGTAGATTGGAATATGAAAAATAGAAAATATAATGGCCAAGGCGTATATACTTATACAGGTACGGTTTTAGGCCATGGCAAACAAATAAAATGTACATTAACTATACCATCTGAAATGCTAAATGCAACTAATATAATAGAAGTGTATAATAATGGCCCTAAAAACGGTTCTATAATGATAAAAGAAAGAAGCTTTGGACCGTCAAAACAGGATCAAGAGTTAAAAGAAAAATTAAAACTTGCCAAACGAGTAGAAATAGGAGACATTATAAAAGTTTATGATAATCCTAACAGTGAAAAACCATTAGGAAATGTAAAAGTGGATGCTAATAACGCTAATGCTCCTTTAGTCAAAGGATTAGATTTAGATATGTATGGAAGAAGTTTTTGGATAACTATAACAAGGAAAGATAAAGCAGAAAGTAAACCAACAGAGGTAAGGCAGTTAGGAGGACCTGTTTTATCAGGAGATGTATTAGATGAGGATGGTGAAGCATTAGGTGTAGATGGAAGAGATATTTCTATAAAGGGATGGAATAATCCTACTATAAGGGATGATGGTTTTATATCAGATACTACAGAAATAACTGCACAAGCAATTAAAAGTATTTATGTAATTCCTGGAACAGGTAAATTAAATATGGAAAATCAAGGTGTTATACCTGTAGGAATTACTAATGCAAATTACTGGAATGGTGGAAATGCTAGAGATTTACTCACTAATTATGATCTTTTAACTAATGATAGTTTAAAAAACAAATTAAAAGAGGGTAATTATAGTATTTATGTAGTAGCAGGTTATGATGGAAAAGCAGAAGAGGATGTAAATGGATTTGGGTCACCTATTGTAATAGGAAAAACAGCAAGTATTCCAAAGGTTATGAAAGCTATAGAGGAGAAAATTCCTAAAGCTCCAAGTGTAACTAAGCAATATGTCAAGTCAGGAGATGAAATAAAAATATCTGGTGTAACAAGTGAAGATGAAATTTATTTGGCACCAGAAGGAGCTAGATATATAGCTAAGGATATAACTAATAAGCCTTATAAATCCCATGATAATTTATTCTTTGAAGAGCAAAATAAGAGTAAAGATGAGAGGGAAAAAGAATACGAAAAGAGCGGAAAACCTTCTATAGAAGATGGTTATCAATGCAAACTTATAAATGGTAGAGTACCTCAAGGAACTAGATCAGGAAAATATAAAATTTATTTAGTAAATGCTATAGGTTCTTCTAGTCCAGCTTCTGGAGAAATTATTGTAGATAATGAAGATCCAATAATTAGAGTAGATTCTGCAAAAATTGAGGAAATAACAAGGCAAATACCAGATCCTAATAATCCTAATGGTACAGTTGATGAATTTGTTGAAAAAAAGATAAAAGTAAATTTTGCAGCTTTTGATAATAGTTTTGATAATAATATAAAAGAAGGAATAAAAGTTTATGTAGCAAAACAATCTACTCCAAAGAGTTATGTAGCATATATGGAGGTTAAAGATAAGGGAGATAATAAAAGCTTTAATATATCAATTAAAGATAAAAATGCTGAGTTAACAGATTATGCTATATATGCAGAAGATAAAACAGGAAATATTACTCAGATAAACTTACAAGATAAAAATCCTTCTAATGAAACAAACAATATAGCTTTAGCTATTAGAACAGCTAATGAAGGTGTGGATTTAATTAAATCTAAATTAGTTGGAAGAACAAAATATGTGACAAAAGATTTAACAACAGTTAGTGATAATTATGAAGTTATTGTAGGTGAAGTTAAATATGTTTTAGAAGAAGAAACTTTAAGAAACTTAGGTTCAAATCCATCTATAGATACTTTTATGAATGCACTTATGCAAGCAAAACAATGGGATATAAATAATAATAAACCAATGGATGATAAACCTAGGTTAAGTTCAAAGGTAAGTATATATAAAGTAAATGATGTAGTATATATAGAAGGAAATGATAATGCTCCTATAAAAATAGAAGATAAAACTAAAATAGGTACAGATACTGCTATAGTAAGCAATATGTTAGGTTTAAATCCTAATGAAAATAGTACAGGAGGAAATTCAAAGCAACAGCAATATATAATAAATGTAACTGGAACAGCTCAAAAGAGTGGTAAATTAAGAGTATGTTTAGCAGGAAAATACTTTGATATTAATATGGTATCTGGTGATGACGCAACTAATATAGCCACAAAAATTAAAGAAGCTATAAATAACAATACAATATTAGATACTTATCAATATCCAGAAGTAAATGTGGAATCTACTGGTAGTGAAGTTAAACTAACTAGAAAATCCCCAGGAGCTGTAGTGCCTACATTTGCTATAGATTATTTCAATTATGATGATTAGCAATATGGTCAAAAAAATATTTTAAAATAATAAAAGGATATAACATGTAATTATTAAAAATTAGTGTTATATCCTTTTTATATTATTATTATTATAAATATATCTTAAATTTCAATTATGAATAGAAAGAGTTAATGAATATCTAAATACACTGATTTCCATAAAAAATTTCATTAATTGAAAATTTTTACTACATAAACGTAAAAAATATACGAAGATAATAAATAGGTGGAATATAGTAATCTATTAAAATAAATGTAAATTTTTTAGTGAAAATATAATTAAAAATAATTTGATATTTATGAAAATAGTGGATTTATTTAAATATATAAATTTATATAAAGTTAGAGTATTGATTAAAGGAGGTACATAATGAATAAAAAAATTCTTATTCCGGTAGTTATGGGGACTTACCTATGCTTTTCATCATTGTCTGTAAAGGCCGAAGATTATTATAAATGGGATAGCAAAGTAACAGCAGATAAAAATAAAATATGGACTATTAAGCTTTCAAAAAAATTAAATAGTAACATTAATGATATAAAAGATAAGGTTTATATAAAAGACTCTGAAGGTAATAAATTAGATTGTAATGTTATAATAAAGCCAAATGAAAAAATATTGGAAGTATTACCACCTAAAAATGGTTATAAGGAAAAAGAGAACTATTATCTTTATATAGATAAAAGTATTCCATCAGATAAAAATAAAAATTTAAAACAAACTGTAAAAATGAATTTTTATATAGATGGTTATATAGAATTTGAAGATAAAAACTTAGAAGAAGAGGTAAGAAAAGCAGCAAATCCGAAAGATAGACCTAAAGGACCGTTAACATATATGGATGTTTCAAATATAAAAGAATTAAATGTTCATAATAAAAATATAAAAAGTCTTAAGGGGATAGAGTATTTAAAAAACATTACTAAATTAGATATATCAGATAATAATATAAAAGATATATCTTATTTAAAAGGACTTGATAGCTTAGAATTATTGAATTTATACAATAATAATATAGAAGATATATCTCCTATTAGTAATATGAAAAAATTAAAAAATATAAATTTATCTAAAAATAAATTAAAAGATATATCTTATTTAAAGGATTTAAATTTATATCATTTAGATTTAAGAGATAATAAAATAGAAAATATAGAAGTTTTGAAAGATAAAATATCCTTACAACATTTATATTTATCCAATAATAGTATTAGAGATTTTTCACCTATATCTAATTTGAAAAATCTACAAATACTATATTTAAGTCACAATTATAGTTCAAATTATGATTATGCTAAAGAATATTATAATAACCTTAAGGATAAAGATTTCAAATTAAATATACCTATAGAATTTAAAGATAAGGTATTTGAGGAATTAGTTAGAAAAGAGATAAATAAGCCTTCGGGCTATATATATCCTAGTGATTTGGAAAATATTAAAGAATTAGATTTTCATAATGCTCATATAGAAAAATTAAATGGTATAGAAAATATGACATCTTTAGAAAAGTTAAATTTAAGTGGAACTGATATAAAAGATATATCTCTTTTAAAACATTTAACTAAGTTAAGAGAGGTAAATATATCAAATACTAGTATAAGTGATATAACAGCTTTAGAAAATTCAATTTATATTAGATATTTAAATTTGAATAAAACAGAAATAACTACTTTAGAAGTTATTAAAAATTTTGAACATATAGAAAAGTTATATGTATCCGGTACAAAGGTAAGTAATATTCCGGTTTTGAATAGTTTAACGGAGCTAGATTTATCTAATTGTAATCTCACAAGTAACAATTTTTTATCATCAGATTTTAATAATTTAGTTTATTTAAATTTAAATAATTTAAAAATACAAGGTAATTTATTATATGAAATAAACAATATTAGTACATTAAAAAAACTTGAATATTTAAGTATAGCTAATACAAATGTAGTTAATATAAATGAACTTAGAAGCTTAGTTAAATTAAGAAAATTAGACATAACAGGTTGTGCTAAAATAGATACTCAGGTTTTAAATCACCTAAGTGATATAGAAATAGTAGGAAATGAAATAGTTACATTTGGAGATAAAGCTTTAGAAAGAGAAATAAGAGAATTAATAAACAATTACTCAGAGCCAATATATAAAAGACAGCTTCTTTCTATAACTAAATTAGAACTTTCAGGAAGAGATATAGTAGATTTACAAGGATTGGAGAGCATGGAAAACTTAATATATTTAGATTTATCTAATAATGAGATTTCTAATATAGATTCTATAAAAAAGCTTGTAAATTTAAAAAAGTTGGTACTTCATAAAAATAAAATAGGATCAATAAAATCAATAGAAAGCCTTAGAAATTTAAAAGAATTAGATTTATCTAATAATATAATTGGAGATATAACAGCTTTAGGCCAATTATCTCAGTTAACTAGATTAGATTTGTCAAAAAATAGAATAGTAAATATAAATAGTTTAGGCAGTCTTATAAATTTACAGTATTTATCTTTATATGAAAATAAAATTTCAGAGGGAGAAGAATCCTTAAAAAATTTATATAGTCTTAGAGAACTTTATTTAAAGAATAGTGGAGTATCAAATTTTGATGTAACATTAGTCTATTATAATAATTTAGAAAAAAAAGATTTTACAACTAATTCAGATTTTATAGTATTTGATGAAAAACTTAATAGTGATTTAGCTAAGATTATTAGAGAGATTTTAGGTAAAAATGAAAATACTAATATATATAAAAGTGAGGTAGATGCTATAACAGACTTAGATTTAAGTGAAGAAGCTATTTCAAAACTAAATATAAGCTCTACATTAACAAATAATAATGTAATTGATTTAGATGGTATACAATATTTTTCTAATTTACATTCTATAAATCTAAGAGGTCATGGTAAATTAGAAGGGTTAGAAAATTTAATACCAATTAAAGGATTAATTAAATTAGATTTACAAGGAAGAGAAGTAAACTATACTTCTTTATATTATATTAGATATTTAACCAATTTAAGATATCTATATTTAAATAACATGAATTTAAGTGGAGATTTATCATTTTTAGAAGATCTTACAGATTTAAGAGTATTAGACCTATCTAAAACTGGAATATCTGATATAAGAGTATTAGATAAACTAAGAAAATTAAATGAGTTATATTTAGGCGGTAATAATATAACAAAACTATCCTATTTAGAGAATCTTACAAGTTTAGTTAAATTAGATTTAGTTGAAAATAATGATATAACTAGTATATATGGACTAAGAAATTTAATTAATTTAAGGTACTTAACTTTGCCAATAACAAATCCTAAAAAAATACAAGATTATAGTGCTGTGGCATCATACTATTGTAATCTTACTTACAAGAATTTTGAGTTGGAAGATGGTAATGTAATAATTATAAAAGAAATAAGACCTATTGAAAAAGAAGTAAATAAAGGCGATAAATTTACTCTTCCAGATTATGTTGAAGCAACAATGAGTGATGCCTCTAAGGATAAGTTTAAAGTGCATTGGAAGGAAAAGAATGTAGATACATCAAAATCAGGAATATATACTTATATAGGCTCTGTAGATGGGTATGCAGGGGAGGTAAAGTTAATTCTAAGGGTAAATGGAGAAATACCTTATGGTATGGGCAATTCTTCTAGTAATATATTAAATGGAGGATTCATTATAAAAGATAGTGAATATATATATTATATAAATAGAGAAGATGGTAATGGTAAAATATATAGAAATAAAATAAATGGAGCGGAAGACAAATTACTTTCTAGTAATGTAGCAGAATTTTTAAATATATATGGAGAATATATTTATTATGTGAGCAATGGTAACATATATAGAATAAAAAAAGATGGTAGTGAGGAAAAGCTAATAAAAGAGGCATCGGCTTCCTATATGATAGTATATAATGATTTTATTTATTATTTTGATAAGAGTAAAACTGGTATATATAGAGTTAAAATAGATGGGACAAGCTATAGTTCTGTAGTATCTGGTGGGAAGTGGAGATTAGATTCACAATTTATAATATCAGAAGAATGGATATATTACACTAATTATGAAGATAAGTCATCTATATATAAAATTAAAATAGATGGAACAGGGAAGGAAAAATTAAATAATATACCTTGTAGTCAAATGAGTATAATAGGAAGTTCAATATATTATATTTCAAATGGAAATCTATATAAAATATCTATAGATGGAAGCAATAATAGCTTAATATATTCAGGAAATATAGCTAATATAAATGTGTATAATAATTATATATATTATATAGATAATAATGATAATGAAACAATGTATAAGATGAATTTAGATGGTAGTTATAGGGTTAAATTAACTAAAAAATCAATTAAGTATATAAATATATTAGAAGGGGAAGTTTATTATATTTCTTTAGATAATGTAGATAAAATATCTAAGTTTTACGAAGGATAATGATTTAAGATAAAAACTTCAGTATTATAATAATTTTGAACATATATAATAGTAAAGAGAATTAACATTCTTTATATTAAAAGAGTTAATTCTCTTTATTTTATATTGTATAACTTAATAAAATAAAAAATATTTATTATAAAATAGTATAGTATTATTTTAAATTCAATTAATATTACTATACTATTTTATATTTAGAATAAAATAATTTACGTAATAAATATTATGTAAATAAAATAAAAAGTAAACCAAAACTATACTATAAAATAATTTATTAATTAAAATTTTCTTATATATTTATTAATATTAATTTGTAAAGTAATTTTTTTATATAAATTATATATTTTTTTGATATAATAATCTTTAAAAAGACACATATATTACATAAAAAAGATTATGGAGGATTTTATGAAAAAAATAGTAGCTTTATTATCAATTTTTACTATTTTTATAATATTTAGTTTAATTACTTTGAATAAAACAAAAGAAAAGTTTTTGCCAGAAAGTATAATGAATATTTATATTAAAGCTGCAGATGAAGTTAGTCAAAACAAATTACAAGTTAATTGGAAGTACATAGCTGCTTTAGATATAGTAAAAAATGAAGAGGATTTTTCCAGAGTTAATATAAAAAATGCAAAAATGTTAGGGGAAAATTTTTTAGAAATTAGTAAAAATAGAAAGTTTAAAAATACTAACTATAGATTATTAAAATTAGATGAAGTTATGAATAAAAAATCTTTTAGTGAAACTGAAAAAAAGAAAGTATATAATTATTTAAATAAACTAGATGATGTTTATCCTATAAAACCAGATAAATATAAAGCACAATTTATAGAGGAATTAATACCATCATCAAAACAATTATATAATCAATATGGAATCTTACCTTCTATAGTTATAGAACAAGCTATATTAGAATCAGATTGGGAAAGATCAGAACTTAGTAAAAAAGAAAAGGAAATAATTTATTCGGTATTAAAGCCACCTCTTCTTGGCAAGGTAAGGTTTTAAATATGGAAACATCAGAAAATTATAATGATAAAATTAAAGATGTTTTTAGGTGTTATTCGTCTAAAGAAGAGTCTATAAAAGATTATGCAGATTTTTTAGTTAATAATAAAAGATATAGGGAAAATAAAGTTTTTAAGGCTACAGAATATAAAACTCAAGCGAAGTCTATAGAAAATGCGGGGTATAGTACTAAAAAGGATAAAGATGGTAATTTGTTATATAGTAGTTTACTTGGAAAAATTATAAGAGAATATAATTTACAGCTAATAGATAGTAAAATTCAAGAGGATATAAGCAATTATTGAAGAAGATAATATAGAATTTTCTCGTTATGACATATTTGCTTATTGCATAGTTAAATAAAAATATTCAAATAAAAACAACTATTAAAGGTTAAAATAGTTGTTTTTATTGTATATATTTTTTATTATTGTCTAAAATAATATATGAGCTATCAAAGTAATTATAGGTAAAGTTACTAACGTTCTTTCAAGAAATATAATAATTAAATCTTTTAATGAAACAGGTATTTTAGATCCTAATAGTAATCCACCTACTTCAGACATATAAATTAATTGAGTAACTGAAAGGCAAGCTATTATAAATCTTGTCATTTCACTTTGAATAGTCGCTGCAATAACTGAAGGTAAAAACATATCTGCAAAACCAACTATAATTGTCTGAGAAGCTAAAGTAGCTTCAGGTATTTTTAATAAATTAAGAAGTGGTATAAAGGGTATCCCTAACCATTTAAAAATTGGAGTATATTCAGCTAATATAAGAGCTGATGTTCCCATAGCCATAACTACAGGGGTTACACCTAAAAGCATATCTAATACATTTTGTAGTCCTTGTCTTATAAAATTAATAGGATCATCATTGGAACTTGCTTTCTTAACAGCTTTTTCAACTCCCCATGTGAAAGCTGTATATCCTTTTGGAATAGCTTCGGAGTTGTTACTTTCTCCACCATTTAAATAAGCATCTGGTTTTTTTGAAAGTGGTGGTATACGAGGAATTATAATAGCTGCAATTATGCCTGATAAGCAAACCGTTAAATAAAAGGGTACAAACATATGAGCAAGTTTAACTTGAGATATTACAACCAAACTAAAAGTTATAGAAACGGCTGAAAAGGTTGTTCCAATAACTGCAGCTTCTCTTTCGCTATAAAACCCTTCTTCATATTGCTTACTGGTAAGTAACACACCGATAGTCCCATCACCAAGCCAAGAAGCTATACAATCTATAGAGGAACGACCAGGTAAATTAAAGATCGGTCTCATTACTTTAGTAAGTAAGGAACCAGCAAATTCTAATAAACCAAAGTCTAATAATAAAGGAAGTAACATTCCTGCAAATATAAATACTGAAAATAATATAGGAAGTAAATCATGTAGTAATAATCCGCCTGTATTTTCTGACCAAATCCATTCAGGTCCTATTTTAAAAAATGTAGAGATAATAAATATAAAACCTAATATTCTAGCTAATACCCATGCAGGAGATACATTGAATAAATTATTAAAGAATTTACTTTTTAAAATAGCTTTAGGCTTAAATATTTTAGTAATTATTGTACAAATAAAAGTAATACAAATGATAATTCCCATAAGTTGAGGTAAAATACTACCTAAACTTGCTAAAACAACTTTTGAAAGTACTGCAATAGGAATTGTTATTTCTCCATCATAAGGGATAGGAATTATAAATAGTATAAAACCTATTAAGGATGGCAAAATAAATTTAAGTAGTTCGTTGACTGAATATTTTTTATATTTTTGATTTTCCAAAAACTCATCTCCTTTAATTTTTTTTATTCATATTATTTAAAATTATAATGCATAATTATAATAAAATCAAGCTAAATAAAGATAAAAAGTTTAGGAATATACATAAAATATAATGAATAACTAAATTGTTTTCGTATAATTATGCATTATTAAATATGATTATTATTATTTTATATATAAGAAAAGTTTTAAAATAGCATTTTTCTGAAAATTGGCACAATAATTGAGGTTATATTTCATGGATAAAATATTTTATATTAAATTATTTTTATGTAGTGTATCATAATGCAACAAATATCAATGTAATCTCAAACTGATATTAAAATAATAGCATTTTGAGATTATGGTATATAAATAGTATATAATATATTGAAGTTGGGGTCTTTCTAAGTATTGGCATGAAAATTGCTTCTTAATATAAACGGGGTTAATAATTAACTTATATATTTTATAATAATTTCCTTCTTTCTTAATAAATATGTTTTGAAAAATATGAGAATAAAATATATTAAGGTATCTTACTGTATTATTAAAGAGCATATGCTCTTTATTTTTTTTATATTTTTTATATATTATATGATTATTTTATATGAAATATATGTATTAAAAGTAAAACTTAATCATAATTACCTGTAGTTTTATATAATAATAAGTGCAAAACTACACATACTTATAATACAAAACTTAATAAAGCATAAATAAAACAAAAGACAAATAAATAGGAGGTAATATTTATGCCAAGTAAAAATAATTCTAATAAATTAGTAGTACCAGAAGCAAAACAAGGATTAAATCAATTAAAAATGGAAGTAGCAAATGAAGTTGGAATATCAAATTATGATACAATGGATAAAGGAAACTTAACTTCAAGACAAAATGGATATGTAGGCGGAAACATGGTTAAGAAAATGGTAGAAGCTTACGAAAAGAATCTATAATATAAATAGTAAAGTTTTAAATTAAAGATAAGTATATAGGAGGTAATATATCATGGCCAATTCTAATAAATTAGTAGTACCAGAAGCAAAACAAGGATTAGATAAATTAAAAACAGAAGTAGCAAATGAAGTTGGAATAGCAAACTATGATACAATGGATAAAGGAAATTTAACTTCAAGACAAAATGGATATGTAGGCGGAAATATGGTTAAGAAAATGGTAGAAGCTTACGAAAAGAATCTATAATAGTTAAAAATAATTATACTATACTAAGCACATTAATATAGAGATGTTTATTTGAAGTGATCATATAAAAACTTATTTTATATGATCACTTCTTAATTAATAATATAATGTGTATTTGTTTTAGTGTTAAAAAATAATACTAACAACAACCTGAACAAGTAGAACAACCAATGTTTTTAGGAGGTGTTACAGGTTCTATAGAAAAACCATTTTTACCATTCTCTTCAGCACATTGTATTATGAAACTCCCAAATTCTGAAAAAAGATCTTTATGTATTAAAAATACAAGTTCACCAATAGGTGATAACAGATCCTCACTTGTTTGCTCGTCAAGAGTGATATTAAAAATTGGACCACTACAGCTGTTGCTAGCTAAAAATATTCTAAATATATTTGAATTGATATTTTTTTCTTTTATAAATTTTTTGAATTCTTTATACGCTAAGTCGCTCATTTTAACGGGCATCATATAAACATCTCCTTTATTATATATAAGTATCGTAAAAAAATATTAATTTTAAGCTAATATAATAATATTAATATATATTGTAAATATATTCAATACATAAAAAAGTTATTTATTATAATTGTTTATATATGTTTTGAATTATAACTGTTTTAAAATAATATCTATTTAATTAATAAAAATCAATTTCAATTCATATAAATGTTTAATATAAGAAAATAAGTATATAATATAATAAAATATAGCCTAAAATATTTTTTAATATTATATTTTATTAAGCTATTTTGTGTTTATATGTTAATTATATAAAATTATAATGGAGAAAATATAATGTAGAAAAAAATAAAATTCTTTATTATACAAATAAACTTAAAAATCGTTTTAAAATAAAATAATGGTAAAATATGTAATAAAATGTTTCCACAAGTAAACTTAGTAATTGTGCACTAAAATTAATTTAATAATAAATAACATCTTTTCGCACAGGATGTTGAAAATAATGATGTTATATATAGTTAAATAAATGATATATATTATCAATTGAAATAATTTAAATGAGAATAGGGTGGAAATAAAACTTAATATTGATAAAGAGATAATTGTTTTTATAATTTGAATAATTATTTTATTAGTTTTATATATTGATTGGAATAAAAGTAAAAATACTTCTTTGTTGTATATATGTGAGTTATAATATACATGTACTAGAGATTAAATATTCTATAAAAAAGAAGGATTTTACTCCTTTTTTATAGAATATTATATTCGTGAAATGATTATTTCGCGAAGTTGTAGTTATTTTTAGGCTAAGGAGGTACATATTTTAAATGAAATATAATATTCAACAATTATACGATACTAATCTTCCTCAAAGATTAAATGATTTTTTGAATTATCTTAGAACCATAAAAGGAAAATCAGAAAATACAATTGAAAGCTATAAACTAGATTTGATTATGTTTTTTAGATTTTTAAAATTATATAAAGGTATGGTTTCTGAAGAAATAGAATTTAATGATATAAAAATAAAAGATATAAATGATGAGGATATTAGCAGTGTGTCCTTAGGAGATTTATTTGCTTTTATATCTTTTGTAGAGAATTATAGAAATAATGGTAATTATGCTAAAGCTAGAAAGGTAGCTACATTAAAATCTTTTTTTAGATTTTTACAAGGCAAAGTAAAAATTATAAAGGAAAACCCTGCTATGGAGTTAGAAAGCCCTAAAATAAGAAAAAGAAATCCTGTATATTTAACATTAGATGAAAGTAAAAGGCTGTTATCTACCATAGATGGCAAATTTAAAGAAAGAGATTTGTGCATAGTAACTATTTTTTTAAATTGTGGTTTAAGACTCTCAGAATTATGTGGTATAAATATATCTGATATTAAAAATGATGTATTAACTGTTATAGGTAAAGGAAATAAAGAAAGAACTGTTTATCTTAATAAAGCTTGCATCAAAAGTATAAATAATTATTTGAATGTAAGAAAAGAATTGGGAGAAAAAATAGTAGATAAGGATGCTTTGTTTTTAAGCAAAAATTATACAAGAATAAATAAGCGATCAGTAGAAATGTTAGTAAAAAAATATGTAAAAAAAGCAGGATTAGATGAAGAAAAGTATTCTCCTCATAAATTAAGACATACGGCAGCTACATTAATGTACAAGCATGGTGGTGTGGATATAAGAAGTTTACAAATGATATTAGGTCATGAAAATATATCTACAACTCAAATCTATACTCATGTAGATAGTGATAGATTAAGAGAAGCAGTTAAATCAAATCCTCTAAGCGATGAATAAAAATTATAAATGAAAATGACTATTAAATAATTATTTAATAGTCATTTTCATTTATATTGTATATTATAATAATTGATATTTTTTTACAGTTTGTAATGTTCAAATATAAAATTATATTTATTTCTTTTTTATTTTTATAAGTCCAGGAAATTCTTCGTAAGCTACTTTTTTTAATCTAGATTCATCTTCCATAAGTTCACTTAATCCATCTATATCTTCTATATAATCTATCTGTACACCTTCTACATTTTCTATAGCATATATCCCCTGATCTTTAAAATTTTCATCATAATCTTTTAATAATTCTGCATCTTGTGGAGATTCATTTTCTAAATCTTCATCAAATTTTGGGGAAAATTCTAAATCCTCTTCATCTTCTTTTAGTACTTTTTTTAAATCTTCTTCATTTACAAAGTTTTTATCTTGTTTTATTTCATCAATTTTTATTGCTTGAGTATCTATCCCTTCTCTTTGTAAGCATTCTCCACAATTATCACATTTTTTATTTGGAGTCAAATCACAAATTTCACATTCACCACAATCAGTACATTTTTTAGTATAATCAAAAATACAAGTTTCTCTGTTCATATATACACTCTACCTTTCTTTATGGTATATTGTTACAAACAATTTATAAGTTTATTATATATTATATATTTTAAATTTATTATTTCTTATTAAAAAGATGTTATAAGTTATTTTATTATCCATAAAAATACCCTTACTATTATAACAAAAATATAGATTATATGCATTACAAAATTTTGTGTAATAAAAATTTGTACTCTTTTATGATTATTTGAACATTAGTTTGCAGCTTTCCATTTTTATGGTATAATTTAATTATTATTTAAGTAATGAGGTGTGATTATGAATAAAAGCAGAATTGACAAACAAAATGAAGTTTATAATTTTATAAAACTACAAATTAAAGAAAAGGGTTATCCTCCTTCTGTGAGAGAAATTTGTAAAGCTGTAGGCTTAAGTTCTACTTCATCAGTACATTTTCATCTTAAAAAATTAGAAATGGAAGGTCTAATAAAAAGAGATAGTAGTAAAACTAGAGCCATAGAAATCGTTGATCCTACCTCAAAAAAAGAAGTTATAAATGTCCCTATTATAGGAACTATAACTGCAGGGAATCCTATTTTAGCTATAGAGAATATAGAAGATGTATTTCCGATACCTATTGATTATGTAAAAAATACAAAAGAATTATTTATGTTAAAGGTATCTGGTGAAAGTATGATAGAAGCTGGTATATTAGATGGCGATTTAGCTATTATGGAAAAAACTGATTCTGCTAATAATGGAGATATTGTAGTTGCTCTAATAGATAACGAAGCTACTTTAAAAAGATTTTTTAAAGAAAGTTCTCATATAAGGCTTCAACCTGAAAATAAAAACATGGAACCAATAATTTTAAAAGATTGTAAAATTATTGGAACATTAGTAGGAATATATAGAAAGTATTAATAACATTGTTATTTAAGTGAATAAATATTTATAAAAAATTAATTACTTTTTAAAATATTATTGATTAAAATAATTCCCAGAGGTATTTCGTTAATACTTCTAGGAATTATTTTAATATTAATAAGATATTTAACTATTATTAAAATTAACTTAATTAAAATCAATAGTTAATTTAAGTTAATACTAATATAAATAATAATTAAGATTTAAATATAAATTTATTATTCTAATATTTTTGATAAAGAAATTAAAATACCTATTTTAGCATGATCAAAAGTAAGTCCGCCTTGTAAATATGCTATAAATGGATCTCTTATGGGTGCATCTGCAGATAATTCTATAGAAGATCCTTGAATAAATGCTCCAGCTGCCATAATTACTTGGTCATTATATCCTGGCATATCCCAAGGTTCACAAGAAACAAAGGAGTCTATAGGAGAGCCTTGTTGTATTCCCTTACAAAAATTTATAAGCTTTTCCTTATCGTTAAATTTTATAGCTTGAATTATATCGCTTCTATCATCGTTATATTTTGGAAGTACATCAAAACCAACTAATTCCATTATTCTTGAACAAAATACAGCACCTTTAACTGCTTCCATAGATATATGTGGTGCTAAGAATAGTCCTTGATACATTTGTCTAACTACTCCAAATGTAGAACCACACTCTCCTCCTATTCCAGGAGTAGTTAACCTATAAGCAGCCTGAGTCACGTATTTTTCTCTGCCAGCTATATATCCGCCAGTAGGTGCTATTCCACCACCTATATTTTTTATTAAAGATCCTGCTATTAGATCTGCACCTACATCTGTTGGTTCTTTGGTATCTATAAATTCACCATAACAGTTGTCTACAAAGCATATAATATCCTTTTTTATAGATTTTACAAAAGATATTAGCTTTTCTATTTCAGATATTAAAAGAGCTTTTCTCCATCCATAACCTGTAGAACGTTGAATATGTATAAGTTTTATTGAAGGATCATTTTTTAATATATTTTCTATTTCTACATAGTTTAAAGAATTATCCTTTTTTAGATCCACCTGTTTATATTTAACTCCAAAATCTTTTAAAGAACCTATGTTTTCTTCTCCTTCTATACCTATTATATTATGTAATGTATCATAAGGCTTTCCACATACAGACAACATAGTATCTCCTGGTCTTAAGTTACCAAATAAAGCAGCTCCAATAGCGTGTGTACCATTTACAAAATGAGGTCTTACTAAAGCACTTTCTGTATTAAATATTCTAGCATAAACTTTATCTAAAGTATCTCTTCCGATATCTCCATATCCATAGCCTGTTGAATTTGTAAAATGAGATTCACTAACTCTTTCTTGTTGCAAAGCATTTAAAACTTTTATTTGATTAAACTCTCTTATTTCATCATATTTTTGAAATTGGTCTTTAATATCTTCTATGGCTTTTTCATATAATTTTAAAACTTTAGGATTTATATTGTATATGTTTTTCAAAGTATCTTTTGTTATATGTAACATTTTGTTTCCATCCTCCTCTATATGTAAGAAAAATAATAACTATGTATTATTAGTTAACATTGTATATATTAACATATAAAAAAAGAATAGGCAATTAACCTATTCTTTATCTTTATAATCATCTCCATTAGGATTTTGAACGAATAATAATGCTTTTGCTGGATTAATTGTAGAAATAGCATGTTTATATATCATCATTTGTTTACCGTCTGAATCTAATATTACTGTAAAATTGTCAAAACCTTTAACAAAACCTTTTAATTGAAAGCCATTTGTTAAATATATAGTAACAGGAATTTTATTTTTTCTAGCACCATTTAAAAATATATCTTGTAGATTATTAACAACTTTAGTCATATAACCTTTCCCTCCTAAAAAATTACAAATAATTAGAAACTTATTCTTATATAATTCTATAAATAAATTAAAAATCCTTTTAATTTTACTTATATTTTACCATTTTTATAATTTTATCTACTATTTCCTCTTCAGAACTATATTTATCTTTATCTACCCATATAGCTCTTTTATCTTTTCTAAACCAAGTAAGTTGTCTTTTAGCATAATTTCTGCTTCCTTTTTTTATTAAATAAATAGCTTCATTTAATGAAATATCTCCATTTAAATAGAATAGAATTTCTTTATAACCTATACCTTTCATAGATTGCATATCTGGAGTGTATCCCATAGATTTTAATTTTTTTACTTCTTCTATTAAACCTTTATCTATCATTATATCCACTCTTTTGTTAATTCTATCATAAAGTATTTCTCTATTCATATTTAAAACAAAGTAATTTATATTATAAGGGATATCATATAATTTTTTTTCATTTTCTTTTGTATATTCACTTATAGATTTACCTGTGATTTTATAAACTTCTAATGCTCTGATTATTCTTTTTAAGTCATTAGGGTATAATTTTTCATAAGATTCCTTATCAATATCCTTTAATAAGCTATGAACATATTCTTTACCCTTATCATTTGCTAACTCAGTAAGGTAATTTCTATAATTTTCATCTCTGTCTGCATCTGTAAAATCATAATTATAAATTAATGAATTAATATATAAACCTGTACCACCTGTTATTATAGGAAGTTTTCCTCTACTCCATATATCTTTAATAGATCTTTCCGCTAATGTCTTAAAGGAGGCTACGTTAAATTCTTCATGAGGTTCTACTACGTCTATAAGATGATGAGGCACACCATTCATTTCTTCTTTGGTTATTTTAGCTGAACCTATATCCATATATTTATAAATTTGCATGGAGTCTGCGGATATTATTTCTCCATTTAGTTTTTTTGCAAGTTTTATAGAAATATCTGTTTTGCCTACTGCTGTAGGTCCTGTAATTATTAATAAGTTTATCATTTTATATATCCCCCTTATTGTATTCTTTTAAATTTTTTTTCTAAATCTTTTAGTGTAAATTTAATCATAGTAGGTCTTCCATGGGGGCAAGTATATGGATTGTTTAAAGTAAGCATATCTTCTATTAGTTTTTTTATTTCTTCTTCTTTTAAATTGTTATTAGCTTTAACTGCAGATTTACAAGCTAATTTAGCAATAGCATTATATTTTATTTTAGATGTTTCTTTAGATTTCATATTTTTTAAATTATAAAGTATATCCATAAAGAGATTTTCTACATTAGGTTTGCCTAAAATTAAAGGTACTTCTTTTATATTTATAGTACATTCTCCAAAAACTTCTATTAAAAAACCTGAGTTATTGAAAATATCCTTATTATCTTCGTATATGTTAAATTCATCTTCTGAAAGTTCTATGACTACAGGAGATAATAATATTTGGCTTAAAACGTCTCCGTTTTCTATTTCTGATTTAAATTTTTCAAATAGTACTTTTTCATGAGCTGCATGTTGATCTATTATATAAAGTTCTTTATCTTTTTCTATTAATATATATGTATTATTGAATTGTCCTATAATTTTCATATCTGTATAAAAATTATTAGGATAGTGCTCTTTAATACTTATTGATGAACTGGATATATCTTTGTTATTTAAATATAAGGTATTTAAATTTTTATTATCTTTTTTTAAAACATCTTCTTTATTTATTGTAGCTAAATCTTTAATATTTTTTTTGTGCAATTCATTACTTTTTTCATAAATATAAGAATTATCACATATTTTAAGTGTATTTTCCTTATCAATGTTTTCACTTTTAGTAAGTTCAGAATTATTATTTATTAAATTATTAATTGAACTATCTATATTATTACCAGAAATATGAATTTTATTATTGTTATTTAAATCTATTGGTATCTGTACTTCTTCTTTTTCTGGTTTTATAGTTTCACCTATAGATTTTTGAGAATGATATATATTGACATCTTTTTTATTAAAGAAATTTGTAAAAGATTCTTTCAATTCTCCTTTTATGGCTTCATGAATTGTATCAAATACAGTTTTAAATATAGTTCTTTCATCTTTAAACTTAACTTCTGATTTAGTAGGATGTACATTTACATCAATATATTCTGGAAAAATATCTATAAATATTACAAAGAAGGGGTAAGTATTTACTGTTGAAAAAGACTTAAAAGCATTTTCTACTGCAGCAGTTATAAATTTACTTTTAACATAGCGTTTATTTACAAATATGCTTTGATTTGTTCTGCTTTTACGACTTATTTCAGGCTTCCCTATGAATCCATATACAGATATTATATCTGTATGATTTTCAAAGTTTATAATATTTTCACTGATTGTCTTATTATATACACATCGTATAGAATCTTTTAAATTTCCAGTTCCATAACTTTTTATGCTTTGCTTTCCTTTATTTGTTAAATTAAAAGATATATCTGGATGAGCTAATATGAACCTATTTACTATGTCTGATATAGCAGTATTATCACTTCTTGTGCTCTTTAAAAATTTAAGTCTTGCTGGAACATTATAAAACAAATTAGAGACTTCTATAGTAGTGCCTACATTGCAACCTGTATCTTTTATGTATTCTATTTTACCACCTTCTATATATATTTCTTTTCCAAAATTATAAGAAGCCACTCTACTTTTAAGTTTAGTTTTTGATACAGAAGAAATGCTAGCTAATGCCTCACCTCTAAATCCCATAGTATTTATTTTATATATATCTTCTATTGAATTTATTTTACTTGTAGCATGAGGTAAAAAAGCATTTTTTATATCAGTAGGATAGATTCCTTCACCGTCATCTATTATTTTTATAAAATTTTGACCCCCATCCTCTATTTCTATAGTTATATTTTTTGCACCAGCGTCTATACTATTTTCTACTAATTCTTTTACCACTGAAAAAGGACGTTCTATAACCTCGCCAGCAGCTATTTTGTTTGTAGTTTCTAAATCTAATAAATTTATTTTTCTCATTAAATCACCACATAGATTATATTTTGTTATATACTAGAGTACCACTTATAAGTGGTATTTAAGTTAGTGCAAATCATAAGATTTTTTATATATTAATATATAACTTATTAAAATTTAACAATGTTATATATCTTTTGCTTTCTTTATTATATCATATAATTTATTAAACCCTTCCATTGGAGTCATATTAAGTATATCTATATTTTTAATTTCTTTAATTATTTTATCTTTCTTTATATATTCAAAATTTATTTGAAAAGAATCCATAGCTACTTCATTTTTTATAGAATTTTCATTGTCTTTTTTTAAGTTAGCCTGTTTCTTAGAGGAAATCGAATTTTCTTTAACAGATTCTGTAGCTATAATATTGGAGTTACTATCTTTAGACAAAATATTATTTTGTGTTTTATTATTATTTTTAATAGTTAAATCATTTGTTGATACTTCCATAGAATTATTATTCTTATATCCATTAAAAATATCAGTTTTAGGTAAGTTTTCTTTTTGTTCTTCTTCAATATGTTGTAATATTTCTTTAGCTCTATCTATTACAGGGGAAGGTAAACCAGCTAATTTAGCAACTTCTATACCATAAGATTGATCTGCTCCTCCTCTTATTATTTTTCTTAAAAATACTATTTCATTTTCTAGTTCTGATACGGATACAGAATAATTTTTAACACCTTTTATATTATCTTCAAGCTTTGTAAGTTCATGATAATGAGTTGCGAATAAAGTTTTGCATCTTAAATTTTTATTATGGCAAATGTATTCTATAACAGACCAAGCAATACTTAAACCATCATAAGTACTAGTTCCTCTCCCTACTTCATCTAAAAGAACCAAACTTTTGGATGTAGCATTTTTCAATATATTCGAAACCTCCCACATTTCTACCATAAATGTACTTTTACCTGCAGCTAAATCATCTGAAGCACCTATTCTTGTAAATATTTTATCACATATAGAAATATTAGCAGATTTAGCAGGAACAAAGCTGCCTATTTGAGCCATAATTGTAATTAGAGCCACCTGCCTCATATAAGTGGATTTTCCAGCCATATTAGGACCAGTTATTAATATGAGTTGGTTTTCTTTTGTATCTATTAAGCTATCATTAGATATAAATTCTCCCTTTGGTATAACTTTTTCTACTACAGGATGTCTTCCTTCTTTTATATGAATTTCATCTTTAGTATTTATGTTAGGTTTTATATAATTATTTTCTAAAGCTACAGTAGCCAGTGAGCATAGGCAATCTATATCAGATATTATTTTTGCAGTTTTTTGCATTCTATTTATATTTTTTTCTATAAAATCTCTTATCTTGGTAAAAAGTTTGTATTCTATATCAACAAGTTTTTCTTCTGCTCCTAGTATTTTTTCTTCCATTTCTTTAAGTTCAGGAGTAATATATCTTTCAGAATTAGATAAAGTTTGTTTTCTTATGTATCTTCCTTCTGGTACTAAATTTAAATTCGCTTTTGTAATTTCTATAAAATAACCAAATACCTTATTATAGCTAACCTTTAATGATTTTATGCCTGTTTCTTCTTTTTCCTTTTGCTCTAAAGAAGCTATCCATTTTTTACCGCTACTTTTTGCCTCTCTCAGTGAGTCTATTTCTTCATTAAATCCTTCCTTTATTATATTACCTTCTTTTACAGATAATGATGGAGTATCTAATAAAGCTTTATCTAGCAAGTTATAAATATCTTCTAAAGTATCTATATCTTTTTCCATGTTTAAAAATAAATCACTTTTAAAATTTGATAAACATTTCTTTATGGAAGGAACCTTTCCAATTGAACATTTTAAAGATATAAGTTCTTTTGCATTAACACTTTTAGAAGATACTTTACCAACTATTCTTTCTATATCATATATAGATTTTAGATTTTCTTTTAAATCTTCTTGTATAGATATATTATTTAATAACTCTTCTACAGCATTTAGTCTATTTTCTATAGCAATTTTATTTATAAGCGGTTGTTCTATCCATTTTCTTAATTGTCTTCCACCCATAGCAGTATTGGTTTTATCCAGTACCCATAAAAGAGATCCTTTTTTAGTTTTTTCCCTTAAATTTTCTGTTATTTCTAAATTTCTTCTTGAATTTATATCTATAGTTAAATAATCTACTATATTGTAATAGTCTATTTTATTGATATTAGATAATATATTTTTTTGAGTATGAAATATGTAATATAAAAGACCATTAGCAGATTTTTTTACTATGGGTTCATATTCATCTTCTTTAAAATTACTAAATTGTTTTTTTAAATTATTATCTATATTATAACTAAAATTTTCTTCTTTTATTTTACTTATAGAAATACTAGGAAATCTTTCTTTTATAATTTGGATAAATTCTTCTTTTGTATTTTCCTCTAAAACTATTTCACGAGGAGCAAATTTTGATATTTCATCCAATACTATAGACTCTTTAAAATTGCTATGAGTTGAGTTAAATTCACCTGTAGATATATCTGCAAAACTCATAGAGCACATATTATCCTCTAAATAAAAACTCATTATATAATTATTTTTATTTTCTTCTAGAAATGAAGAATCAGTATAAGTTCCTGGTGTAATTATTTTTATAATGCCTCTTTTTACTATACCTTTTGAAGAAGAAGGATCTTCTAATTGTTCACAAATAGCTATTTTATAACCGGCAGTTACTAATTTACCTATATATGCATTTGCAGCATGGTATGGAACACCACACATCGGAGCTCTTTCTTCTAGACCGCAATCTCTTCCTGTTAATACTAATTCTAATTCCTTTGATGCAATTTTAGCATCTTCAAAAAACATTTCATAAAAATCTCCTAATCTAAAGAACAATATACAATCTTTGCAGCTTTCTTTTACTTCTAAATATTGTCTCATCATTGGAGTTAATCCCATATTTTTTCCTCCTTAAAATATTTGTTTTAAAAAAAGCTCTTTATAAGAGCTTTTTGGTTTATATTTAAATTTCTTCTCCTGTTAGTGAAAAAGAGTTTGCTTTTGTTATTTTAACATTAACAAGTTTTCCTATAGAATCTTTATTTCCATTAAAGTTAACAAGTTTTCCTGTTCTTGTTCTACCCATTAATTTATTTTTATCATTTTTACTAGTACCCTCTACTAAAACTTCTTCTATTCTTCCTTCATAAGCTTTGTTTTTTTTAGCACTTATTTCATTAACTATTTCTACTAATCTATTAAATCTTTCGTGTTTTATATCTTCAGGTACTTGATTTTCAAATTTAGCAGCTGGGGTTCCTTTTCTTATAGAATATAAAAATGTAAAAGCAGAATCATATTCTACTTCTTTTACTAGACTTAATGTATCTTCAAAGTCTTTTTCAGTTTCTCCAGGGAATCCTACTATTATATCAGTAGAAATTGCTACATTAGGTATAAGTTTTTTTATTTTAGATACTACATTTAAATATTTTTCTCTATCATAATGTCTATTCATTTTTTTCAATATATTACTAGAACCTGATTGTACAGGAAGATGAATTTGTTCGCATAATTTATCACATTTAGCAATTGCCTCTATAACATCATCTGTTAGATCCTTTGGGTGTGAAGTCATAAATCTTACTCTTTCTAGTCCTTCTATATTATTTACTCTTTCTAAAAGTTTAGCAAAAGTAACTTTTGGTTCTAAGTCTTTACCATAAGAATTAACATTTTGCCCTAGTAAAGTTACTTCTTTATAACCTTCTGAAACTAATTTTTTGATTTCATTTTCTATATTTTCAGGAGTTCTACTTCTTTCTCTTCCTCTAACATAAGGCACTATACAATAAGTACAAAAATTATTGCATCCATACATTATAGTAACAAAAGCTTTCATAGTATTTTTTCTATCTATTGGCAGATTTTCTATTATACCATCTTCTTTTTCTTGTACTTTTAATACAGATGTATGCTTCTTTTTCACTTCAGTTAAATAATTTGTAAAGTTATGTAGATTATGAGTACCTATTATAATATCTACAAAAGGAAACTTCTTTTTAATAGTTTCTGCCATACCTTTTTGTTGCATCATACAACCAGTTACAGCTATGATTAAATTCGGATTTTTAGTTTTTAAACCTTTAAGTATTCCTAAGTTACCGTATACTTTAAGTTCAGCATTTTCTCTAACACAACAAGTATTAAATATTATTACATCTGCATTTTCTCTTTCTTCAGTTCGTATATATCCTTCCTTTTTTAACATACCGGAGAGTTTTTCTGAATCTTCTTCATTCATTTGACATCCCCAGGTCTCTATAAAAAATTTACCTACAACATTTATATCTTGTGTACTTAAAATTTCATTCACTATCTGTTCACCTCATAAATTTAAAAAATTTGACTTATACATTATACTATATTTTATTAATAAATTCTAATAATATAATGCATAATATGAACAAAGAATATAATTAAAGTTATAATAATAATTTATATTATATGATAAATTAATAACATATTAAAAGTTTTTCAATATAGTATTTTTTTAAGCCTTATATATTGTAAAAATAAAAGATATTTATTTTAGCATAATTTATATAAAAATATAATTTGATATAGATGACAAAAAAAGCATTAATCATTATTTATTGATAATTTCAGGTAAAATATTACAAAAAAAATGATAAAATTTTAACATTACTGAATTTTTTTGAAAATTTTTTTAATTTTTTATATATTGAAAAGAAGGATATAATGAGTACTTGTAGAATAAATATTTATAAAGGTATTGATTAACCTATTATATTTTTGGAGGGATTTGCTAATGAATATACGTTTTTCAGAAAGAGCAAAAGGATTAAAAGCATCAGAGATAAGAGAACTACTAAAATTAACCGAAATGCCTGAAATAATTTCTTTTGCAGGAGGATTGCCAGCACCAGAATTATTTCCTGTAGAAGAAATGAAAGGTATAATGCAAGAAGTATTAGATACTCAAGGAAGAGAAGCATTACAATATAGCTCTACTGAAGGTTACAAACCATTAAGAGAGATTATAGCAAATGAAAGAATGAAACCAGCTGGTGTAAACGTTTCTTATGAGAATATAGCTATAACTAATGGTTCCCAACAAGGTATAGAATTTTCAGCTAAAATTTTCTTGAATGAAGGAGATATAGTTATTTGTGAAAGTCCTAGTTACTTAGGAGCTATAAATGCGTTTAAATCTTATAGACCTAAGTTTGTTGAAATACCTATGGATGATAATGGAATGATTATAGAAGAACTAGAAAAAGCTTTAGCAGAAAATAAAGGAAAAGTTAAAATGATATATACAATTCCGGATTTTCAAAATCCAACTGGTAGAACTATGCCAGATGATAGAAGAAAAAGAATAGCAGAATTAGCTGCAGAATATGAAATACCTGTAATAGAAGATAATCCATACGGAGATCTTATATATGAAGGTAAAAGACATCCATCTATAAAGAGTTTTGATAAAGAAGGATGGGTTATCTATCTTGGAACTTTTTCTAAAAACTTCTGTCCAGGATTAAGAGTTGCATGGATTTGTGCTGAAAAAGAAATATTAGATAAATATATAATAGTAAAACAAGGTGTGGATTTGCAAGCTGGTACATTAGATCAAAGAGCAGCTGCTATGTTTATGCAAAAATATGATTTAAATGAACATATAGAAAAAATTAAGAAAGTATATGAAAAACGCAGAGATTTAATGTTAGATAGTATGAAAAAATACTTCCCAGAAGGAGTAAAATACACTCATCCTGTTGGAGGATTATTTACATGGGTTGAGTTAAGAGAAGATTTAGATGCTAAGGAATTAATGAAAGATGCTTTAGCTGAAAATGTTGCTTATGTACCTGGTGGTTCTTTCTTCCCTAATGGAGGACATGAAAACTATTTTAGATTAAACTATTCTTGTATGAGTGATGATAAAATAGTTGAAGGCGTAAAAAGATTAGGAAAAGTTTTAGAAAAACATTATAAATAATATTAAATTATTTTAGTAAAGCCTATTTTAGTAAAATAAATTATCTCCTTTTAGGATAAAATAAAACTAGAAGGAGATGATTTATATGTATGATGTAAAGGTTTTAGGAGATGAAAATGATGTATATAAGGACAAATTGAAGTATGATTGTATTATAGATAGAAGTTACTACAATAAGATAGCAACAGAAAATGTTTTAATTAATTTAAAATCAAGTTATGTTCCAAAAGAAAATATGTTTTATTAAATTTTAAATATTCATTAATGGGGGGTAAAAATAATGAGATTTTCAAAAAGAATATCTGATATGCAATTTTCACCAATAAGAAAGCTTGCGCCTTATGCAACTGAAGCTAAAAATAAAGGTATCCATGTTTTCCATTTAAATATAGGACAACCGGATATTAAAACTCCAGAATGCTTTGCAGAAGGTATAAAATCTTATGCAGAACCTGTTTTAAAATATTCAGATTCTAAAGGTATGGATATTTTATTAGAAAGCTTTATAAAATATTATAAACAATGGAATACAAATTTTGATAAAGATGAATTATTAGCAACAAATGGTGGAAGTGAAGCTATTCAATTTACATTAATGTCTTTATGTGATGTGGGAGATGAAATTATAATACCAGAACCATTCTATACAAACTATAATGGTTTTGCTGAGTCAGCTGGAGTTAATGTAGTTCCTTTCTTGACAAAGGCAGAGGAAGGATTTCATCTTCCAAAGAAAGAAGAAATAGTAAGTAAGATATCTGATAAAACAAGAGCAATATTAATTTCAAATCCAGGAAATCCAACTGGTGTTGTTTATACCTATGAAGAATTAAGAATGCTTGCAGACATTGCTAAAGAACATGATTTATTCTTAATTGCAGATGAAGTTTATAGAGAATTTGTATATGATGGATTAAAATATACATCAGCTATGTATCTAGAAGATGTACAAGATAGAGTTATAATAATAGATAGTATATCTAAACGTTATAGTGCTTGTGGTGCTAGAATAGGACTTATAGCGTCTAAAAACAAAGCACTTATACATCAAATATTAAAATTATGCCAATCAAGATTATGTGTTCCTACAGTAGAACAACTTGGAGCAGCTAATTTAATAAATACTCCAGAAAGTTATTTCACAGAAGTGAAAGCTGAATATGAAAATAGACGCAATATAATGTTTGAAGGATTAAAAAATATTCCTGGAGTTGTATGTGAAAAACCTACAGGAGCTTTTTACATAGTGGCTAAACTTCCTGTAGATAATGCAGAAGAATTTACTAAATGGATGTTAACTGAATTTAATCATAATAACAAAACTGTTATGGTAGCTCCAGCAGCTGGATTCTATGCGACAGAGGGCCTAGGAAAAGATGAAATAAGACTTTCTTACTGTTTAAAAGGTGAAGATTTAAAAGAAGCTATGGAAATATTAAAATTAGCTATAGAAAAATATAATAGCAAATAAAAATAACCCTTTTAGGGTTATTTTTTATTATAAATATTTATTTTGATTTTAAGTATTCATTATAAACATATGCTTTTCTTTATATAATAAAAATCCTAAAGATTTATAAAGATTTAATGCTATTTCATTTTCAGAATTTACTCTTATCATTACATTTTGAAAACCTTTGATCTTTAATTTATTTAAAATATGATTTAAAAGCATTTTTCCATAACCTTGATTCCTAAAATTAGGCATTATACCAAAATTTACAATAAAAGGTATGCTGTTTTCTAATATAACTTGGCCATATCCTATATATTCATTATTTTTCTTTATAAAAAAAGATGCATCTTTAATATAGTAGTCTTGGGATTCATCAAAGTATATATCCTCTTTGGTTAGAGGAACTCTAGTATTACTTTTAAAAACTTCATTTTGTATATAACATCTTATTTTTTCATGTTGATTTATTATAGGATTTTCAAATTGAATATACTCAGGGATCCGTATAAAATTATGGAATTTTTCAAGATTTAAACATAATTCTAGAACTCCATACTCTTTTTTAAATCCTATAGATTCTAATATGTTGTAATTATAACCATTATATTCACAGTTATATTTGAAAATTAAATTTTGACCCATAAATTGTACAAAGCAACTATACATTTCTTTTAAATTATCTGTTTTTATAATATTTAAAGCATTTATATCACATACATTTTTATAAGTATTCAACCATATATATCCAATGCATTCTTCTCTTTTATTGTACAGTAATTTTACTCGCTTTTTTAAAAATAATTTTTGTATGAAATTGCAGTTATTATATAAATCAAAAAAATCTTTATTTAATAAGTTAAAACTTTTATTATATTTATTTAATTCTTTGAAATTTATAATATTATCTTTATTTAAATTAATATATTTAAACATAATAAGCCTCTTTGTTAATTATTATAGTTACTTTTATAGTATAAATCTTAATAAAATTTTAGTCAATTTATACTATATTATTCATATTGTTCTAGATATTTTAAATAATTATTTAAAAATTTTTTTTGCATAGCATCATATTTTATAACTTTATTTAATTTTTTCATATATCTGGTTTCAGGCCAATGTTTATGTTTTATATATCTCTTTTTCCCTAGTTTCCAAAACTTATGAGGAAATATAATTAAAGATAACATAACTTCTAGCTCTTCTTTTGAGAGTTTATTTTGGGAATTGTAAGCTTCTATTATTCTTCTAGCTTTTTCAAAATCCCACTGATAGCTTTTTTTAGTCATAAGTCTTCGTATATATTTCCCTAAATCATTTACTTGTATATCTATTATTATACTATCTAAATCTATTATATAGTATTCTGTACCTTTTTTAATTATATTCTGATAATAAAAACTATGATGGCATAAACTTTTATTTTTTTGAGCGTTTTTAGATAATTTATAATAGTCAGATTTATTTAAAAAGGAAAGTGCTACCATAGCCCTTTCATAGAAACTATCTATATGTTTTTTGTAAATAATATCAAATTCATTTTTAATTTTTTTATTTTCTATGTTACTTCTAAATCTATCCATATCTGATATTCTTTTATTAAATTTTTTAGGCCATTTTTTAAGATGATTTTTTATTTTCAATTTATTTATATCAATTTTTTTTGTAGCTTTATGAAATTGAGCTAAAACTTTAGCACAATTTTCTGCTTCTGATACATCATTTAAATCACATTCGTTACCATCTATCCATTCTGTAGCATAGAATATCCATTTTTTATACTTTACATAGTTTCTATTATCTTTAGTTTTGTAATAGGAGGCTACATTGTTAAATCCTACATTTTTCAATTCTTCTACAAAGATAAATCCATTCCTTATTTTATATTTACCATGTCTAGTTCTTTTTAAACATTTATTTCCTGTTGTAGTTTCAATTTTATATACACTTCTTACTTTAGAAAAATCTATAACATTAAAGTTGTATTTACTTAGCACCTTATTGATCATTTGCCTTTCTTTTTTAGTAATGTGACTTTCATCATAATTAATAACTCTTCTATTACCCATCTAGATTCCTCCCTTAGTATATCTATTAAATTATATTAATAGATATAGGGAATATTACTAAAAAGATATATAAAAATAATAATTAAAAAAATAAAATATATGTATTAATATTTTTAGTTAATACATATATTTTATATTTAAGATTATACAAATTTAATTGTAAATATTTTTAAAACTCTTCAACATCTTTTATGCTTAATGCAATTCTTTTTTCAGTTGGGTTAACTTCTAGTATTTTAGCTTTAACCTCTTTTCCTAAAGTTAATTCTTCTTCCGGTTTTTCTATTCTTTTATTACTTATTTTTGATATATGAACAAGTCCATCTACACCAGGTTCTAGTTCTATGAATGCTCCAAAGCTTGCAAATCTAACTACTTTCCCTAATACTATATTTCCTATTGGATATTTTAAGTCTACGCTTTTCCAAGGGTCCTCTGTTAATTTTTTTATACTTAAAGCTAGTTTTTTATTTTCTTTATCAATGTCTAAAATATATACTTTTATTTTGTCTCCAATTTTTAAAACATCTTCTGGTTTTTCTACTCTACCCCAAGACATTTCTGAAACATGCAATAAACCATCTACACCGTTAATTTCTATAAAAGCCCCGAAGTTTGTAAATCTTTTTACTTCTCCTTCTACTATTGTATCTTTTTCTAAGGTTTTCCAAGTTTCTTCTATATGTTTATCTCTAATAGATTTTAATATATCTCTTCTTGATCCTACTATTTTAGTTTTATATCTATCTTTTACAAATTCAATAATATTAACTTCTAACTCTAAGCCTTTATATTTTTCTAAGTCGTCTACATGAGAAAGCTCTATATGAGAAGCAGGAATAAATACTCTAACTCCATTATATATGCATATTAATCCAGCATCAACAGCATCTTTTACAGTGACTTTTATAGTATTTTCGTTTTCAAAAGATTCTTTTAATTCTTTTAATGATTTTTCACGCTGAAGTTCCTTTAAGGACAATACTACATATCCATCTTCATTTTTTATTCTAATTATTTTAGCTTCTATTTCATCTCCTACTTTAAAGGAATCTTTTAATATACCTTCTTCATTTAAAGTGGTTTCTTCTTTAGGTATAATACCTTCAGACTTATATTTTAAATCAACCAATAATTCATTTTCATTTAAAGAAACTATAGTTCCCTTTACTACTTTACCAACTACTATTTGCTGCTCTTTTTCATTCATATATTCAAGCATTTCATTTTTTGATACTTCTACTATATTGTTATTATTATTCATTTTATTAATGGCCTCCTTTATAATCCAATCTGGTGTAGATGCTCCAGCGGTAACACCTATAACATTTGAGTTCTTGTATATATACTCAGGTATTTCATTTGCATTTTCAATATGTACTGTATTCTTGCAATAGTTTTTACATATTTCATAAAGCTTAGTGGTATTAGAACTGTTTTTACCACCTATAATTACCATACTATCTACTTTTTCAGAAAGTTTTTTTGCAGCCTGTTGGCGCACTTGTGTCGCATTACATATAGTATTAAAAGCTAGTATTTCCCTAGAGTTTTTAATTAATATATTAAGAACTTTTTCCCAATTTTCTTGTTTTTCTGTAGTTTGACATAATACACAGACTTTTTTATTTAGGTTATTTATGTTTAGTCCATCTTTTGATATAATAGCAGAATTATTACACCAACCATTTATTCCAATAACTTCTGGATGATTTTCATCTCCTACTATTACTATTTGGTAACCTTCTTCATAATATTTTTTAGCTTTAATTTGTATATTTGCTACATGAGGGCAAGTTGTATCTATAATATTTAACTCTTTATCTTTTAAATAGTTTATAGTTTGAAGTGGTACTCCATGAGATCTTATAATAATAGTATCCCCTTTATTAAGTTTATCTACATTTTTTATACTTATAGGTTCTACATCTTTTTCTTTTAAAAGATTAACTACATCATTGTTATGTATCAAAGGCCCTAAAGTATAAATTTTTCCTTCAAATTTTTCTTTGGTATTTATTGTTGTATCCAAAGCTCTTTTAACACCAAAGCAAAATCCTGCTTTATCTGCTAAAATTACATTCATCTCTTATTCTCCTAACTTTAGTAGTTTTATAATAATAAAATGGTACAGAGGGTTTTTTTAAACTTTTAAATATTTTCCTAAAACAAATATAGTAATTATAAATAATTAATTGTTGTTTTTTAGATCATTTTGTATTAAGCTACATATTTTATCAACTACTTCTTCTATAGTCAAATTGGAAGTATCTATTAAAATAGCATCTTTACTTTGTTTTAAAGGATTAATTTTTCTATTACTGTCTATATAATCTCTTTTTTTAATTTCTTCTAGTACATCCTCAAAATCTATATTTATTCCTTTTTCATTTAATTCTTTTAATCTTCGTTTTGCTCTAACCTCTGCACTAGCTGTGATGAAAAATTTATAAGGAGCATCTTTAAGAACTACTGTACCTATATCTCGTCCATCCATTATTACATTATATTTTTTGCTTATTTTTTGTTGCATAGAAACTAAAAGTTCTCTTACTTCTTCAACAGCTGCATATTTAGAAACATTGTTATTTATTATAGGCATTCTTATAGCTTCTTCTAAATCTTTTCCATTAACAATTATATTATTACCATTAAAACTTATGTCCATAGAATTAATTAAGGCTTTAAGTCCTTTTATATCAGATGGTTCTATATTATTTTTTAAGGCCATAAAAGTTACCGCTCTATACATAGAACCTGTATTTATGTACATTAGATTTAATTTATTGCCAATAATTTTTGCTATGGTACTTTTCCCTGCACCTGCTGGTCCATCTATAGCTATATTCAATATTATTCCGCCTTTCCTTAATGCATTTTATAATTAACACTATATAATTTTATATTCTATAAAATCTATAAAAATTCCTTTAATTTGGTGAAAACAAATCTTTTCTAAGAGTCTTTGCTTTACCAAGATAAACATATTCTATATTATTTTCTGTATATTTATTTTTTTTATCTACTAAGACTAAAATCCTTATACATAGAGGCAGAGAACCTTCAACATACATCTCGTTAAAATGCATTATAGCTATATTTTGCAATTTAAAATTTTCTCTAATATATTTTCCAGGATAGCCTTTATCTATGTCTTTTGTACAGGAAATAAAGATTGATACTATATCATCTTTATTTAAATTGTTTTTTGTTAGTATTTCTGAAAAAAGCTTTATTGAAGCTTCTTTTATATGATTTATTTCATTTTTTTCTATAGTTATAGCCCCTCTTATAGATTGCATTTAAATCTCACCTACCTTTAGACCTGCTAAATAGCCTGTAGATAATGCAATTTGTATGTTAAATCCACCAGTAAAAGCATCTACATCTATTAATTCTCCTGCAAAATATAAATTATTTATTATTTTAGATTTCATAGTTGATGGATCTATATTTAATACATCTACCCCACCAGATGTTACTATAGCTTCTTTTATAGATCTTTTACCTTTTATAGTCAAAGGCAAATTTTGTAGCAAATGTACTAAATTTTTTCTTTCCTCTTTTGTAATAGAGTTTACTTTTTTATTTGGATCTATTCCACTTAGTTTTATTATAATATTTATAAGTTTTTTAGGTAATAAATCATTTAAAGAATTACTGAAGTCTTTATTACAGTATTTTTTGAAATCTTTTTGTATTCTTACATCTAAATCGTTAAATGAAAGAACTGGTTTTAAATTTATGAAAGCCTTTAAATTATCTTTATTTATTATACTACTAGCTGTAAGTACAATAGGACCAGATATACCAAAATGAGTAAATAACATTTCTCCAAAATTTTTGTATAATACCTTGTTTTTAGAATCTAAAATTTTTAGTTCTACATTTTTTAATGATAATCCTTGCAATTCTTTTACCCATTCTTCTTGTGTATCTAGTGGAACCAAGGACGGTTCTAATTTTTTTATATTGTGACCTAATTTTTCAGCTATTTTATGTCCATCACCTGTAGAGCCGGTTTGAGGATAAGATATTCCACCAGTGCACAATATAAAATAATCACCTTTTATTTTTTCACCTTCTTCTGTTTCTACATATTTTATGCATGAATTTTGTTTATGAAACTTTGTTATTCTTTTGTTAAATAATATTTTTACATTTTTATTTATAAGCTCTTTTTCTAAAGCATATATTATATCTGAAGATTTATCTGAAGCAGGAAATACCCTATCTCCTCTTTCCACTTTTAATTTAACATTTCTATCATTAAAAAATTTAATAGTATCTTCATTTGTAAAAGTATATAAAGGACTATATAAAAAATAAGGATTAGTTGGTATGTAATCGAAAAATTCATTTATATCTTTAGAACTTGTTACATTACATCTGCCTTTGCCAGTTATGTACAATTTTTTGCCTAATTTTTCATTTCTTTCTACTAATATAACATCATGATTTTCTGATGCTTTAATGGCTGCCATCATCCCAGCAGGTCCACCACCTATTACTATAACTTTTGACACCTTATCACCTCTAAGTTTCATTTTCTAATAATTATTATATAATAAATTCATTACTATAAATATATTTTTATTATAATTATAATAAAAATATATTTATCTATAATTAGTCTAGAAATTAAGTATTATCTTCATAGTAACTTTATTTTAACTTATAATAATATAATTTGTATATTTAAGAATAAATATTTAATCATTTTTTTCTAGTTATTTTTACTTTTTTAGCATATATGTATAAATACTATGTTATACTTAAATGGCTATTATTACCTAATAAAATATTATTTTTTTATGAAAAATTTCTCCTTTGATTTTATATTAATAAGTGAAAGCTATTAATTTATTAAAGCAAGGTGTTTTTTAAAACTAAAGATTTTATGGGCGAAACTAAAAAGAGGTTTGAATTATCAAACCTCTTTTTTACTAAATTTAAGATTAATACCAACCTCTTAATTTCATAGCTGCTGCTACTTTTTTAATTGAGTACATGTAAGCTGCTTCTCTCATTGTAACATTATATTCTTCTTTTATAGACCAAATTGCTTCAAAAGCTTTTACCATAGCTTCTTCTTCTTTAGCTTCTACTTCTTCTTCTGTCCAGTAATAGCCATATAAGTTTTGTACCCATTCGAAGTAAGAAACTGTAACACCACCGGCATTAGTTAGTATGTCTGGAGTAACTGTTATGCCTTTTTCTTTTAATATAGCATCTGCATCTGGAGTTATAGGACCATTTGCAGCTTCACAAACAAGTTTTGCTTTAATTAAAGGAGCATTTTCGTTAGTTATAGCATTTTCAAGAGCTGCTGGAATTAATATATCTACATCTAATCCCCAGAATTCATCTAAAGATATTTTCTTAGCTCCTGGGAATCCTAATAGATTACCATGTTCTTTAACATATTCTATCATAGCCTTTCCGTCTAAACCGTTTTCGTTATAAATAGCATAAGTTCCTTCTTCTTTGCACCATTCAGCTAAAGCTATAACTGTTCCACCTAATTTTTCGCAGTTTAATACAGTGTGGCTTCCAACATTACCTATACCTTGAATAGCTAATTTAGCTTTTTTCATATCTATTCCTAATTTAGCAGCGGCTTCTCTTGCTGTTACTGCAACACCAAAGCCTGTAGCTGCAGTTCTTCCTAAAGAACCACCAAATTCAACTGGTTTACCAGTTACAACACCTATAGCACTTCTTCCTACTAATTTATTATATTCATCTACCATCCAAGACATTATTTGACCATTTGTATTTACATCTGGAGCTGGAACATCCACTTTTTCACCTATTAATTTATAAATACCATCTATATATCCTCTACTTAATCTTTCAAGTTCCCCTTGAGATAAAGTTTTTGGATCAACTATAATTCCACCTTTTCCACCACCATATGGAATTCCTGTTACTGAACATTTAAATGTCATCCAGATTGATAACGCTTTCACTTCGTCCAAAGAAACATTTGGATGAAATCTTACTCCACCTTTTGTTGGGCCTACTGCGTCATTATGTTGAGATCTATAACCTTTGAAAACCTTTACTGAGCCGTCGTCCATTTTCACTGGAATTGAAACTTCAATTACTCTTTGAGGTTCTTTTAATAACTCATATACTGCTGGTTCCATACCTAATTTGTCACAAGCTATTTTAACTTGTTTTTGCGCATTTTCGAATGGATTTAAATTTTCTTTTGCCATATTGATTACCTCCCAATAGTGAATATAATATTGCAACAAATTTTGCAATTTTACATTTAAAATTTGTTTTTAATTGCTTTTATATTATTTATATTCTATAAATTTTTTAGTTTTCCTTCTTTAAAATAAAAAAATATTTAAATTTTTAGAAAAATAATAAAAAAATATAAAAAAGAGGTTAGTTTTATACCTCTTTTTTATATAAACCTTGAAAAGGAATTTTATAAATTTTTAAGATTTTTTTTATCTTTATTATCCCTGTAAGAATAAACTTCATATTCTTGCCAAATATTTTCAAGAGTACTAAAAGTAGAAGATATTTTTTCTTTTTCTCTTAAACCAACTGCTATAATTAATGCATTTATTACACTAAGTGGGGCAACTAAAGAATCTACAAATGAAGCCATATTACTTTGTGCTATTAATGTATAATCTGCTTTTGTAGCTAATGGAGATAATAAACTATCTGTTATAGCTACTACTTTTGCCCCTCTATTTTGAGCGAAAGTTAGAGCTTCTATGGTTCTAGCTGCGTATCTTGGAAAACCTATGCCTATAACTAAATCGTTTTCTGATACATTTATCATCTGTTCAAAAATATCGCTAATACCATAGGCAATTATATTAACATTATCTAATATTAAATTTAAATAAAATCCTAAAAATTCGGCTAAAGCAGTAGAACTTCTAAGTCCCATTATATAAATTCGTTTTGCTTTAAATATGTTATCTACTACATCTTGAAAAGTATTATGATTAATTTTTTCTAAGGTAGCTCTAATATTTTCCATATCAGATTTTAATACACCCTTTAAAGCGGATTCTTCACTTACATAATCATTTGAAAGTTCTATTCTTTGAACAGTTGTAAGTTTATTTTTTATAAGTTCTTGTAAAGCTTTTTGAAGCTTTGGATATCCGGTAAACCCAAGTTCATTCGCAAATCTTACTACAGTGGATTCACTAACCCCTACGCTTGTTCCAAGTTTTGCAGCAGTCATAAAAGCCGCTTTATCATAGTGTTTTAATATAAATTCTGCAATTAATTTTTGTCCTTTACTTAATCGTGGAAATTTAACTTGAATTATTCTCATTAAGTCTTGTTTGTTTTCTTCCATATATAAATCAAATCCTTTCTTACAGGTAGAAAATTTTATGAATCATCTATTTCAGTTTACCATCTATTGAAAACTTTATCAATATGATATGCAATTGTTTGTTAATTGAACTATTTAAAACAGTGAACATTCGTATAATGAATATTGATTTGTAGTTTATTTTTGTTTTATATAATCTATCTCTTGTTTAGTTAAGTATCTCCATTCACCCAATTTTAAATTGCCTTTTGATATATTACCTATAGATATTCTATCTAAATCTATAACAGGATGATTTATAGCACTACACATTCTTCTTATTTGTCTATTTTTACCTTCATGAATTTTTATAATTATTTCAGAAGTATCCTTATTATTTTTCAGAATTTTTAATGTTGCAGGAGCTGTTATATAATCTCCTATATCTATACCTTTATTAAATAACTCTATACATTCTTTTTTTACATTTCCTTTTACTTTAGCCTTATAAGTTTTTATTTTTTCAAATTTAGGATGTATGATTTTATTATAGATTTCACCATCGTTAGTAAGTATTATCAATCCAGATGTATCCATATCTAATCTACCTATAGGATATATTCTTTCCTCAACCTTTACTAAATCTAAAATAGTTTTTCTTCCTTTTTCATCTTTAACAGTACATACATATCCCTTTGGCTTATTAAGTAAAATATAAATTTTATTTTCCTCAGGTTTTATAATATTTCCATCTACCTTTACGATATCTTTACCACATATAACTTTTGTACCTAATTCTTTAATTTTAATTCCGTTTACTTCTACTCTTCCTTCTAAAATAATTTCTTCGCATTTTCTTCTAGAAGCAACTCCACAAGAAGCCATATATTTTTGTAATCTTTCTTTCATATAATCACCTTTATATTATATTTTGTGTAACAATATTATTTTATAGATTTTATACAAAAAGTCAAAATTTAAGGAAATTACGACTTAACGCAGCTTTTAAATGGTGAAAATTAAAAGATGCTGTTATAATTTTTAACATGGTATAAAACCTATTAAAGGATAATTTGGTTCTATTTTTAGTAAATTTATTTACTAATGCAAATAGTATTAAGTGTAATTTTAGTTTATATATAATGTTGTAAAAATGCATTTGGGCATACTATATATTAATTTTCTAACTAAAATTTTATGAGATGCTTAGTAAAAATAATTTTCATAAATGTTTATTGATTAACAGTATTTATTCTTTTGTGATTTATACTTTGTAATCTAAAAAATTTAGGCTAACTTCAGTATATTAAAAATTGGGATATGTGGTGTAAAGAGCATTTCAAAAAACTTAGATATTCTTATTTGTTTTTGTAAAATATATTTAAAAAAATGATAACTGGTTATTGGCTTTTATAATATATTTTACAAAAATAAATTTAGAATATCTAAGCGAATTAAGTTACTCTTCTAAACACATATCCCTTTTTAAAATACCGAAGGTAAATTAACTTTTAAAGTGGCAATTTCTTTATATTATGCTAATTTAGGTAGTGTATTAGCTCCATGAGGTAATACATAAGTTTTTAGATGATCTCCTTTTTCTTTTTTTACTATATCTAAAGCTTCTTCTAAAGTTTTTACAACTTTGATTTTAGTATTTTTCATAATATCAGGGTCTATATTACTTACTAATATTAAATTAAACTTTTCAGCTGTATCACAAGCTATGTAGCTAGTATGTTTTGATATGCTATAATTATCTCTAAGTTCTCTTTCTCTATCTAAGGCATTAGTAAAGTCTGTAAGCATCATTTTAACACCTTCATCTCCACCTAGACCTTCGCTGCATTCTGATAATATTATAATTGTGCCACCTTCTTTGCAGGCTTCCCTTGAATTAACTATAGTTTTTGAAGATTGATAGAAATTTATATCTTTAGGGAATCCTCCAGCTGTAGATATAACTAAATCTGCTTTTTCTTTTATAGTTACTCCATCTATTTTATCTACATATTCTCTACCTTTATCATGAGCTTTTATATAATTTCCAGATACTGCAGCACCTATATTCCCATCTGGACCTATTATTACATTAAATAAAAATGTAGGTCTTATAAAGCTTGCAGCTTCTAACATATCATTATGAATTGGATTTTCATATATATTACCAGCACGAACATTAGGATTTTCACCTTCACCAAGCTTTTTAGATAAGGCTAAAGAATGATTAGCCATTACTGTTTCAAATCCACTTATACCAGGTAATATAGCCTTTTTCCCACCAGAATATCCTACTAAGAAATGATATATTATTGCACCAGTAAGGATTACATGATCACATTCTAATGCAAGTTTATTAATCATTACAGGAGTGTTATAAGAGGTCTTACCAACATAAACTAAATCCTCTTTTTTAGTACTGATATGATCAATTACTTTATAATTTTTATATAGTTTTTCTCCTATAAGTATTTTATGTTCTTCTTTTGTTTGTTTTCTATGGGTACCTGTAGAACTTAAGAAAATTATATCTTCATCTTTTACTCCGCCTTCTTTTATTTCCTCTACTATATAAGGTAAGTATACACTTGATCTTTGCCAAGCCCTAGTTATATCTGGTATAACAATACAAATTTTTTCACCTTCATGAACAAGTTCTTTTAAAGGAGCACTGCATATAGGATTTTTCAAAGAATCTTTTATTATTTCTTCTTCTGTTTTATCTAAATTCCATGGATTACGGTCTATTACCCCTAATATATCTTCTTCTGGTAATGAAAATTTTATATAGTCTTTCCCATATTTTAATTTTAATTGTTGCATAATTAAAACCTCCCTCAAATTATGACAAATTAATTTTTAATTTACACTTTTTATCTAAATATGTCAAGAGTATCATATTGTAATATATGGTATAGAATGAAATTTAATTAATAAGTTAAAAATAATAATTTAAAATTAATTTATAATAGAGGAGGTTTTAATTTTAATATATTTTTTATGGTTATAATATATTAATTAATTAATTAATTAATTAACTTATATAAATATAAATTAATTTGAGTTTTCTATCATTATACTTAATATCTCTTTATCCGTTTCTACCATACCAGGATAGGCTATTCTTCCTATGTTTTTCATTGTATTTTCTATGGAGTCTGAAACAATACCACATCTGTTAGGAATTACTATATTTTTAAGAGACATCTTAGCACTTAAAAAAGCTGCTTTTACTCCAGTATTTGCTTTTAGTGAACAGGATAAATTTCCCCCAGTACAAATTATGCCTGTAATATTAGATGCCATATTTTTTATAGTATTTTCTATTTCTTTTATTCTACCACCTAATAAATAACAAATTCCTGCACTTACTCCAGTACCTGCAGCTATAGCACATCCACAAAAAGCAGATAACTTTCCTGAAAATTCCTTTATATATATATTTATTATATAACTTAAAGCTATGGATCTCGCTAAGATTTCATCATTTAAATTTTTAATTTCTTTTATAGCTAATAAAGGTAGTGTACTTATTATGCTATGATTGCCGCTTCCTGTTATTGTCATTGCAGGTATAGCTGCACCGGATACTCTAGCATCTATAGCGCCGCAAGTAAGTGCTTCAGCATATAATTCATAATTATTTTTATCGCAATTTTCTAAAATTAACTTACCCAATCCCATACCTAAGCCTTCTTTTAAGCCTTTTTCAGATAGTTTTTTGTTCATTTTAACCGAATCTAATAAAAAAGCTATTTTTTTATAATCAACAGTATTTACAAATTGCAATATTTCTTCTAATTTCATTTCAGTTATTTTTTTAGAATCTATATTTTTTTCTGAAAAAACAGTACTTGGATTGAGTGTATGTTCTTTTTGATATAAAATTCTATTATTTTTTTCTACTAAAATTATATTATCATGCTTGTATCTTATTATAGTTCTACCTACTCCATTATTTGTATTTACTATAGCTTCTACATAAAGGTTTTCTACTTCTGATTTTATTTTTATATTAATTTTATCTAACATGGATTTAGCTTTTTTTATATCTTCTTTTTTTATTTTTTTTAAACATTCTAAGCCTAATGAAGAATCACCACTAATAGCTCCCAATAGAGCGGCTATTTCATTTCCAACTTCTTTTGTTCCTGGAATTGTGCAAGAAAAGGCATTTTTAAATAACTTGGCATCTGTTATGATTTTTATATTTTTTATTTTACCACCAATTACTTCATAGGCTTTAGCAGTGGATAAAGCTATAGAAGCGGGTTCTGTAACACCAAATCCAGGTATCATTTCTTTTTTTTATATATTTATTATAATATTTTCATCCATAGTAATCCTCCTAATATATTATTAAATTTTAGTAAATTACAATTGTAATTATATGATTTTTTAAATTAGCCTTTAAATAATAAAATTAAAAAATCTTATTATTTAGTTTCTATAAAATAATGAATTTTCCTTTGTTAATACTATTTTTAATAAATAAAATCAATAAATAAAAATATAATTGTTTTAAAAAAATATATAAAAATACAGGCATATATAAAATTTATATATGCCTGTATTTTTAATCCATCTCTTGTATGCTCATTTGTCTTATGTGTTTTGTATGGCTCCATTCTTTATCATTTTTATTTAGAATTCCTTGTATAGTTATTGGTATCCAAGTTAACGTATAAATACCGTATAATAAATACCATATAAACACTTTTAATGATTTTTTTCTATCTACTATATATAAAAGCAATATAAAAATTCCTAAATATAGTATTGATAAAATAGCTACTTCATATAATTTGGGCTTATTTCCTAAAATTAATGTAAATAAAAATACATTTAAAGAATAAGCAAAAAATGTTAAAAACATTCCCTTAGAGAGCTTCTTTTCTAAAAGCATAATAAGAGGAGTAAATAAAAATTGTACTATACTAAAAGTTTTCCATATCCAAGGTGAAAATAAATAACTTATTACAAATATATTAGCTCCTTTAGAGGAATTGTTTTGTATTAATGTAAGAAGAGCTGAAATTGCAAGTAAAATAGTAACAAAGGGCTGTACTGTGTATAAAGCACAGTCTAATGCAACAAAACTTTTTTCTTTAAAGGCTTTTTTCATAAGCTTCGTAAAAAATCTTGAAGCTACATCTGCAAATCCTTGCATCCATCTTTTTCTTTGATTCCAAGATTGTTTTAAAGTAAGAGGTTTTTCATCATAAACTCTAGCATTATGAGCCCAGCCTACTTTATGTCCATTTAAAACTAACTTACATGTGAATTCTAAATCTTCTGTTAAACAAGTAGCACCCCAACCTAATTCTTTTAGAATTTTTGAATCCATACAAAAACCAGTGCCGCCTATTTGGTTTGATAATCCTAAATTAGCTCTTGCTAACTGAAATAATCTATTCGCTGTCCAAAAAGCTATAGAATAAGAACCAGTTATCCAAGAATCATTAGGATTTTTGCTATCTATATAACCTTGAACTACTTTGTATCCCTTAAGCATCTTATAATTCATTTCTTTTAAAAAGTTTTTAGAAACTAAATTATCTGCATCAAATATTGCTATAGCGTCATAGCTTTTATCCATTTTAAATAATTTAGAAAACATCCATTCTAAAGCATAACCTTTTCCACGTTTATTAGGCACATTTCTTTCACAAACATATATTCCATCATAAGCTTTAGCAATTTTAGCAGTATTATCAGTACAATTGTCTGCTATTATAAATATGTCATACAAATTTTGGGGATAGTCTAGGGATTTCAAACTCTCTATTATTTTCCCTATAACCGTTTCTTCATTATGAGCTGCCACGATTAGAGCAAAGTTCTTTTTGGGAGCACATTTTTCAGCATTGTTGTCCTTTTTTTTATATATACCGAATAAAGATAATATAAGGTAATATAATGTTATAATAAATACAAAAATTTGAAAAATTAAAGTTAAATTAAAAATAAAATCCTTCATTAGTTTTACCCTTTCTATTTAAATATTTAATAATATTGTTCATAATAATATTGTTCATAATAATATTCTTATGATTAGTTTTAAAGGTTATACCGTTATTCATAATAACACATTTTCGTATTGTTGTTAATCATTAAAAATATTTTTTATTTCTTAAATTATTTATTAAAATTATATATTAATAAATTTAATATTGTATTTGATTTCTATATTGTTATTTTAACATACACTTATTTTTTTATATATTTATGTTGTTTATATTGATTTTAAACACAATATATGCTATACTTTATATTGCAATATGATTAATAAAACTTCTGTGTAAATGTATACATAATATATAGTATACTCTATTAAAGAGCTAACTTAAAATTAAAGGAGTGTTTTCTATGAACAAAAACTTTAATAAAATTCCTAAAAATGTATTGGATCAAGTTGATAGCTTAATATGTGATTCAGGAATGTCAAAAGAAGAATTTATAAAAAATTTAATTATAACTTATGGTATAAATTCTGAATCTAATAACTATGCTGAACATTTAAAAGGTTATGATACCTATTGTGATAGCTTTATAGGCTAATTTTTTAATTTTAGCCCTTTACCCTTTATATAAATTATAAAACTAACGAAAGGAAAATACCTCGCTGTTTTTATAGCGAGGTATTTTCTATTCTACTTTGTAAATAATTATAATTTAAATTTTAGTTTGATTTAAATTTAAAAAATTATTATAATGTTATTACATAATGCTAAATTATGTAATAACATTTAGGAGGTTAATAGAATGTTTACTAAAGAAAATTTAAAAAAGCTTAGTTTTAAAAAGAAAATTTTAGTAACTTCTTTATTGATTTTTTTAATTTCAATGGCTCTATTAACAGGGCTTATCTTTAAAGTAGTTAGTAGTAAATTCCAAAATCAAGTTAAAGAAGATGGTCTAAACTTAGCAAAGCAAGTAAGTTCACAAATTGTTTCATCTCAAAAGGCTACAAAAGAAATAGATAAAATTTTAGCGGATAAAGTTTTATCTATTTCAAAGTTGGTCATAGAAAACAAAAATATTTCTAATGAATATTTGACCAATATTGCAGTAAAGTGTAACATACAAGAAATAAATGTAACAGATAAAAATGGGAAAATACTCTACTCTAACATGCCAGAAAATATAAATTATGTATTTCCAGTAGATTATTCTGGACAAGACATATTAAAAGGTAAAAAAGATCAAGTTATTGAAGAAATAAGACAAAATAATGTAAACCATAATTATTATAAGTATTGTGCATTAGCTATGCCCAATGGGGGTTTAATCCAAACAGGTATTAATGCAAATGAAATCCATAATATTAACAAATCTGTAGATCCACAAGTTATTTTAGAAAAAGTAGTTAAAAATAGTAACATAAAATTTGCTTTAATTATGGATAATAAATTTAAAGTTACTTATCATAGTGACAGAAAAAAGGTTGGAAAAGTTTTGGATGATGCTGGCAGTAAAAGTGCAATAAATACGGGGGAAAATCATATATCTACGTATGATTATAATGGTGAAAAAGTTTATGATGTTATCATGCCATTAAAAGATGACAATGGCAAAATATTAGGAGCTATAGATTTAGGAATATCTTTAACGACTCAAGAGACTGCTCTTAGAAATATATTGATAACTTCTATAGTAATAAGTATAATAACTTTTATTTTATCTGGATTAATAATACTTTATATACTAAAGATATCTTTGAAACCATTGGATAATTTGTCTAGTGTAGCTAAAAAAGTGTCACAAGGTGATTTAACAGAAAAAGTTGAAATAAATAATGAAGATGAAATTGGACAGCTAAGTAAAATATTTAATACAATGATAGATAGTTTAAGAAAAATTACACAAAATATAAATAATTTTTCAACGCAGTTAGCTGGAGCTTCACAGGAAATTTTATCTTCTGCAGAGCAAACTTCAGCAGTATCTCAAGAGATTGCTAGTGCTACGGAAGAAATTGCTTCTGGAGCAGAAAATCAAGTAAAAGCTAGTAATGAATCATCCTTATTAATGAATGATATTATGGGTAATATGTACACTCTAAAGAGTGAGTTTGATGAGATAATATCTTTTTCCAATAATACAAATACATTAGCTTCAAAAGGACAAGAAAATATGGCTAATATGGTTAATCAAATGTCTACAATTAAGAGTAGTGTATTAAATTCTTCTGATATAATATATGATTTACAAAAAAATTCAGAAGAAATAGGAAATATTGTAGAAATAATAAATAGTATAGCAGATCAAACTAACTTGTTGGCACTAAATGCTTCCATTGAAGCTGCTAGAGCAGGTGAAGCTGGAAAAGGTTTTGCAGTAGTAGCAGATGAAGTTAGAAAGTTAGCGGAAGAATCTATAAATTCTGCTAACAATATTAAAAGTTTAATACTAAATACTCAAGATAAAACTAAAGCAGCTTTAGATTCTATAAAAGATGGTGCTTCACAATCTGAAAAAGGTGAAAGTATAGTTGCTGAAGTAAAAGAATCTTTGGAAGAAATTTTAAGTTCATTTTCTAATGTTAATCATAAATTTGGAAGCATAGATTCCATGATCGCGGCTTCTAATGATAGTATTACTAATATGGCATCAAAATTGTATGATATAGAAACTATATCTAACACAGCTTCTGCTAATACAGAAGAAGTAGCTGCTTCTACAGAAGAACAAAGTGCTACAATAGAGGAAATTACTGAATCTATAGAAAAATTAGTTAGTTTGGTAGAGAATTTAAAAGAAAGTGTGTCTATATTTAAAATTTAAAGTATATAAAAAAGTATATAAAATAGAACCTAGATTTAAAAATCTAGGTTCTGTTTTATATACCTAAATATATTAGATAGAGTCCTATAGCTAATATATTTATACCTAATATTATTTTTAATAAGTTATTTACTTTGTTTGCTTTAGAAGATTGACTTAAAGATTCAGCAAAACTTAATGAAATTCCTGATAAAATTATTACAAAACAATGTCCTACAGAATATAAAAATAACATTAAGAATCCTAATAATATATTACCTTTACTTCCCACAAAAGCCAATATAGCTATTAATACAGGGGTAGAGCAAGGTGATGATAAAACTCCACCTAATATACCTAAAAAGAAAGCTCCAAGTATCCCCTTTTTCCTTTTAGGTACTTTACAGGATTTATTTTTAGGTTCTATTACCCCTATAATCTGTAGACCAACAAAGAGCATTATAGAACCTAATAGCAAGTACCATAATTTACCGCCAGAAGTAAATATTCTTCCTATCAATGAGGAAACTATACCTAAAGTAGTAAATGTAACTACTATCCCTAAAGAAAAGAATAAGGAATATTTAAAAGCAGTCTTTTTATTATCTTTACCATATTTATTTACATAACCTATTATTAAAGGAATTGAAGAAAGTACACAAGGGCTAAAAGAAGAAATTATTCCACCTAAAAAGGATATTAGCAAGGCTAAAAAAACACTGTCACCCATCAAATTTATACCTTTTGTTATAATATCATTCATGTTATTTTACACCCATTTTATTTATTATATCTATAATTTCATCTTTGGTTAGCATTCCTTCATGTGTAAGAAATACTTTTCCACTTTTATCCAAAAATACTTGCGTTGGAACCACTGAAACTTTATATTTTTCTCCAAATTCGGGATTTTTTGTTAAATCTATTATATGAGTGTCCAATTTATTTTTATACTCTTTTTTTATTTCATTTATAATAGGTGTCATTTTTCTACAAGGTCCACAAGTTGGAGAACCTAATTCTAATAATACAGGCATTTTACCTATATTAGCCTCATAATCAGCACTTTTTTCTTTCAGTAAATTAGAATATTCTTCTTTTGGTTTCACAGCTTTAAACCAAGCCATAATGGCTATAATAACAATTAAAATAAATACTATAAATAACTTAATACTTTTTTTCATAATTCCTCCTTTATATTTTAAAATATAATGTGAAAAATTAAAATAACCTTCACAAGAAAATTATATTCTTTGAAGGTTATTTTAATTTTAACATATGATTTTTATTTATTAAATTAAATTTCTGTTAAATTATATATGTCTTTTCTTATATGTTTTAAGAGTGGAAGTTCTTCCCTTATTTTATTTTCATAATCTAAATCTATTTCTGAGAAAAGTATATCTTCTTGTGCACCTAATTTAGCTATTATATCTCCCCAAGGACTAGTTATTAATGAATTACCATAAGATACATAATTACTATTTTCATTTCTAGCAGGTGCTACACCTACCATGAAGACTTGATTATCTAATGCTCTGCTTTTAAATAAAGTATCCCAATGAGCGGGTCCCGTAGTCATATTAAAAGCGGCCGGAGTAAATATGATTTTAGCTCCTTTAATTGCCATTATTCTTGAAAGCTCTGGAAACCTTATATCATAACATATCATAACCCCTAGTTTTCCCCAAGGGGTATCAAATAGTGTTATTTTGTTTCCTGGGGTTAAGGTATCTGATTCCTTGAAAGTTATCCCATCTTTTACATTTATATCAAACAAATGAATTTTTCTATGTTTAGCTATTAGTATACCTTCATTGTTTATTATCATAGATGTATTGTAAATTTTACCTTCTTCTATTTCTGGAATAGAACCTGCTATTATATAAAGATTTAAGTCTTTTGCAATTTGTTTAATAGTTTTTACAGTTTCTCCACCATTTACTTCATTTATTATTTCGCTATAAGATTTAAAATATTGGTTTTTATAAGGACAATTAAACATTTCTGGTAAAACGGCTATATTACAATTTTTTTCTTTAGCTTTGGTTAACATTTTTATAGCTTTTTCTATATTTTTTTTCTTTTCTTTTTCAATTTGCATTTGGCATAAAGCTATTTTTAACTTATTCATAAAATTCCTCCAACCTCAATTTATAATAAATCTATTAATTTAGTCAAAGTGTTATAAGTACAATATTAATCTGATTTTATGTTTTGTATTAATGTCAACATTTTTTTGTACGATTGTGCCAATATTTTTATGTACAGTTTTGCTAGTTAGCCTTATTAGATATCTTAGAAAGAGCAGAGGCTGTTCTATAGGAATTCCCTAGTATATTTACAATACTGGAATGATGAACAAGCCTATCAAGAATAGCGCTAGCTAGCATATTATCCACAAATATCTGACTCCAATATGATAAATTTATATTGCTGGTGATTATTGTACTTTTTTTCTCATATCGTTTATCTATTAATTGGAAAAACATTTTAGCTTCTTGTTCACCAATCGGTAAATAACCTATTTCATCGATTATCAATAACTTATACTTACTAAAATGTTTTATCCTGCTTTCAAGCTTATTTTCTAAATATGCTTTCTTCAGCTGAGCAATCAAATCATGGCACTTTATAAAATATGTGCTTATTCTTTTCTTTGCAGCAGCAATACCAATTGAAGTTGCTAGGTGTGTTTTTCCCACCCCACTATTTCCGATTAAAATTATATTGTTATTACTCTCCAAAAATCTTAGGCTCTCAAAATCTAAAAACTGTTTTTTATTTATTTTAGGTTGAAAGTTAAAATCAAAGTCCTTCATTTCCTTTAAGTGTGGAAATCCAGCTACCTTCACCATTGCATTAGTTGCATTGAAGTTCTTTACTTCTATTTCCTTTGATGTAAGCTCGTAGAGCGCATCTACGATGCTTATATTGCCTTCATTTACTCTTGTTATATATTCATCTAACTTCAAACTTATTTGTGTTAGCTTCAAATCTCTTAAATTTTCACATAACTTCTGATAGTTGCTCATTAAATTTCTCCAATTCTTTAAAATGTTTATTTGCATATTCTGATACTGTTTCTTCATCTTGACCTTTAAATGTTATACCTAATAAATCTATATGATGATCAGTATGATAATTAACTTTTTTGTTAGAAATGTTGTGTATTGTAACTAAAGTTTTGTTATAATACACATAGAGGTTATTTTCAGTGACCTCTACAACAATTATTTTACCAATTAGCTCAGGTGGAACAGAGTACATGTTTTGTTTATACTTAAATAGAGCATTTGTATTTACCTTTGCTGATGTGGTGGTGTTTTTGTAAAAAGAACATACTTTATCATGTGGTAGTGGTAGGAGATGTTCTTTTTCTTTGTTGAAAACTAATATAGGCGGTAAGCCTGTAGCTTGACACATCCTTGAATTAGCCTCATTTGTTATAATACTCATCTTCTTATGTAACTCCTCTAAATTTTCTACAATACCATTGTAATTCATTATTTCATCTATTATTCTCATTGGATTTTCCACTTTTGCTTTAGTATTAGGTCTCGCCCTAATGCAAGGAACTACTTTAAATCCAAAATCGTCAGCTAATTGTTTAAATTTATTATTGATTTTTCCTTGGGAACCTTCGGTTCTTGCTTGGTCCATCATTGTTGATGCATTATCTATTAATATCTCCTCTGGAACTCCTCCTATTGTTTCAAATGCATTAGCTAAAAAATCAAATAAATGATTTTGACTAGTTGAAGGATAAATAGTCCATACTTTAAACCTAGATGCTGATAATACTAAACTACCTACATTTAGAATCATTTTACTCCCATCCTTAAATGAAAATTTAAGTTTTTCTTTCCAATCAAATTGAGCCTGTTTACCAAACGGAGTTTCAGATTTTATAGCATCTTTTTTAGATTTTGATTTAAAATACTCAGTAAATTCATTGTTTTTCAAAATAAAGTAATTAAAATTACTTCGAGAACATTGTAGACCATGCTCTCTAACGAGATATCTGTATAGATGTGATTTGTAATAGAATATCTGTTTATTTTCTGCTGATAGCAAAGATCTGATAGTATCGTAATAATCATCTATCTTAGATTTTTTTTGTTTCCGTTCCTTTTGTATATTACCTTCATAATATTTTTTTACTGTTCTTCTATCAATGCCTAGTTTTCTTCCGAGTTCACTGAAATTTGGTTTTCCCAAGTTATTAACCTCCACTAATATTTTTAATTTGCCTAAATCTTTTACTGAGTTTATTTCTATTTCAGTATTAATTTTCATGTTTAGAATCATATTCATCACCCAATAATACTGTAAAGAATTTAGGCAATATTGTACATAAAAATATTAGCAACTTAGTACATTTTTATTTTAGCATTAATAAGAATGTTATGTGAATGGAAGGGAATAAAAATAATAGAAGCTAATATGTGTAAAGATCATATACATATGCTTGTATCAATACCGCCAAAGATTAGTGTATCAGGATTTGTAGGATTCTTGAAAGGAAAAAGTAGTTTAATCATATTTGAGAGATTTTCGAATTTAAGATATAAATATGGGAACAGATATTTTGGTGCAGGGGATGTTATGTGGACATAGTAAGGAAAAATAAAAAAGCAATTGAAGAATATATAAAAAATCAACAAAAAGAAGATATGATTGCCGACCAAATAAGTATTAAAGAGTATATCAACCCTCTTAAGAGTGGCAAGTAATAATTAAATTGCGTCTGGCGAGATTTTTATAGACGCCTTAAGGCATAATGCTAGTAAAGTGCCCTTATAGGGTTTTTTATTTACAACTAAAAATTTTAATGATTTATATATTAAAATATATAGCTAAACTATACTATTTTTTATAAGAGAGTTAAGAGAATCATGTAAAATAATATATTTATAATAAACTTTAATCAAGTTTTGAAAACTATTGCAATACAATTAGAAATAGTTTAATTATATAGCTATTTTCAACAGCTTCTATATGTACAAGAATTAGCTACTATAAATATGTTATATGCAATTAAGATATATTTTAAAGTTGTAAATAAAAATTAAAAGTAGTATATATGAATATATATTATTTTTTTATATATAATATTAATGTGGCAATATATTATATATAAAATATTATAAATTTATACGCTGCCGTGCGTATCAATATGCTTAAATTGTAAAAATTAATAGTATATTGGAGTAAATTCAATTTAATATTAGTATTTTAGCCATAGTCTAAAACTTAAATCTTTATTATTTGATAACATATATATTGTTGTTTGTGTGTGACGCAAGCAAATGAAAGATATCAAAAATCATTTGAAAAAAGTTCTTGACAAAGAACAACAAATTTGATAAGATATAAAGGTCGCTGAGGCGACATGGTCTTTGAAAATTAAACAGAGAATTAACAAGAAACATTCTTGTAACAGCCAGTAAGATAAGGTATTAAACCTTGTCAATGAATTTGAGAAGAGATTAAACTTTTAAATTTAGAGTTTGATCCTGGCTCAGGACGAACGCTGGCGGCGTGCTTAACACATGCAAGTCGAGCGATGAAGCTTCCTTCGGGAAGTGGATTAGCGGCGGACGGGTGAGTAACACGTGGGTAACCTACCTCAAAGTGGGGGATAGCCTCCCGAAAGGGAGATTAATACCGCATAATATAAGAAAATCGCATGATTATCTTATCAAAGATTTATCGCTTTGAGATGGACCCGCGGCGCATTAGCTAGTTGGTGGGGTAACGGCCTACCAAGGCAACGATGCGTAGCCGACCTGAGAGGGTGATCGGCCACATTGGAACTGAGACACGGTCCAGACTCCTACGGGAGGCAGCAGTGGGGAATATTGCGCAATGGGGGAAACCCTGACGCAGCAACGCCGCGTGGGTGATGAAGGTCTTCGGATTGTAAAGCCCTGTTTTCTGGGACGATAATGACGGTACCAGAGGAGGAAGCCACGGCTAACTACGTGCCAGCAGCCGCGGTAATACGTAGGTGGCGAGCGTTGTCCGGATTTACTGGGCGTAAAGGGTGCGTAGGCGGATGTTTAAGTGGGATGTGAAATCCCCGGGCTTAACCTGGGGGCTGCATTCCAAACTGGATATCTAGAGTGCAGGAGAGGAAAGCGGAATTCCTAGTGTAGCGGTGAAATGCGTAGAGATTAGGAAGAACACCAGTGGCGAAGGCGGCTTTCTGGACTGTAACTGACGCTGAGGCACGAAAGCGTGGGTAGCAAACAGGATTAGATACCCTGGTAGTCCACGCCGTAAACGATGGATACTAGGTGTAGGGGGTATCAACTCCCTCTGTGCCGCAGTTAACACAATAAGTATCCCGCCTGGGGAGTACGGTCGCAAGATTAAAACTCAAAGGAATTGACGGGGGCCCGCACAAGCAGCGGAGCATGTGGTTTAATTCGAAGCAACGCGAAGAACCTTACCTGGACTTGACATCCCTTGCATAGCCTAGAGATAGGTGAAGCCCTTCGGGGCAAGGAGACAGGTGGTGCATGGTTGTCGTCAGCTCGTGTCGTGAGATGTTAGGTTAAGTCCTGCAACGAGCGCAACCCTTGTTATTAGTTGCTACCATTAAGTTGAGCACTCTAATGAGACTGCCTGGGTAACCAGGAGGAAGGTGGGGATGACGTCAAATCATCATGCCCCTTATGTCCAGGGCTACACACGTGCTACAATGGTAGGTACAATAAGAGGCAAGACCGTGAGGTGGAGCAAAACTTATAAAGCCTATCTCAGTTCGGATTGTAGGCTGCAACTCGCCTACATGAAGCTGGAGTTGCTAGTAATCGCGAATCAGAATGTCGCGGTGAATACGTTCCCGGGCCTTGTACACACCGCCCGTCACACCATGAGAGCTGGTAACACCCGAAGTCCGTGAGGCAACCGTAAGGAGCCAGCGGCCGAAGGTGGGATTAGTGATTGGGGTGAAGTCGTAACAAGGTAGCCGTAGGAGAACCTGCGGCTGGATCACCTCCTTTCTAAGGAGAACAGAAAGAAGAAAATTCTTTCTAAATAAAGGCTAAATTCTCTGTTTAATTTTGAGAGACCATTCTCTCAAAATTAAAACTTCTCAATTAAATTGAGAAGTAGCTGATTATCGCAAAATCGTAGATTTTGGATGTCTAGCTATGTTCTTTGAAAATTGCACAGTGAATAAGTAAAGCTAAAGGTATAAAATCCTTTGTAATTAAAATGAAACTCACTCAGTATTGCTGAGGAGTATAGGATTCAAATAAATTAAAGATTTATAGAATTCTTAATAGGTCAAGCTACAAAGGGCGCATGGTGAATGCCTTGGCACTAGGAGCCGAAGAAGGACGTGATAAGCTGCGATAAGCCTTGGGTAGCCGCAAATAGGCAGAGATCCAGGGATTTCCGAATGAGGGAACTCACATGGGTAACCCCATGTATCATGCACTGAATACATAGGTGTATGAGGGTAAACCCGGGGAACTGAAACATCTAAGTACCCGGAGGAAGAGAAAGAAAAATCGATTTCCTAAGTAGCGGCGAGCGAACGGGAAAGAGCCCAAACCAGAAACTTGTTTCTGGGGTTGAGGATAGATCATAAAAGAAGAGGTATCTTAATCGAAAAGGGCTGGAACGCCCTACCATAGAAGGTAATAGTCCTGTAGATGAAAAGAGAAAACTTCGAGATCTAATCCAGAGTACCACGAGACACGTGAAACCTTGTGGGAAGCAGGGAGGACCACCTCCCAAGGCTAAATACTACCTAGTGACCGATAGTGAAGCAGTACCGTGAGGGAAAGGTGAAAAGAACCCCGGGAGGGGAGTGAAATAGAACCTGAAACCGTGTGCCTACAACCGATCGGAGCACGTTAAAGTGTGACGATGTGCTTTTTGTAGAACGAGCCAGCGAGTTACGCTATGTAGCAAGGTTAAGTACTTAAGGTATGGAGCCGAAGGGAAACCGAGTCTGAAAAGGGCGAAAAGTTGCATGGTGTAGACCCGAAACCGGGTGACCTATCCATGGCCAGGTTGAAGCGAGAGTAAAATCTCGTGGAGGACCGAACCACGTTGGTGTTGAAAAACCATGGGATGAGCTGTGGATAGCGGAGAAATTCCAATCGAACTCGGAGATAGCTGGTTCTCCCCGAAATAGCTTTAGGGCTAGCGTCGTGTAATTGAGTAATGGAGGTAGAGCACTGAATGGGCTAGGGGCTATAGTAGTTACCGAACCCTATCAAACTCCGAATGCCATATACTTGTATCACGGCAGTCAGACTGCGAATGATAAGATCCGTAGTCAAAAGGGAAACAGCCCAGACCATCAGCTAAGGTCCCAAAGTGTAAGTTAAGTGGAAAAGGATGTGGGATTTCTAAGACAACTAGGATGTTGGCTTAGAA